>Ga0268298_10003406_pt1 | contig 16297 bp, 15 predicted proteins | sample WWTPWeurt_MetaG_FD_194462 | JGI IMG/M metagenome (GOLD analysis project Ga0268298, IMG submission 194462) | Activated sludge microbial communities from WWTP in Nijmegen, Gelderland, Netherland - WWTP Weurt | ecosystem: Engineered > WWTP > Aerobic digester > Activated sludge | place... | reverse complement strand
GTTCTCGCTGGACGGTCTGGGGCTGCTGAGCTACGAGTCGGTGATGCGGCGCGACTACCCGGTGGTGCTGGGCACGCTGTACCTGTTCACGCTGATCGGGCTGGTCACCAAGCTCATCAGCGACCTCTGTTACGTCTGGGTGGACCCGCGTGTCAAGTTTGACTGACCCCTCCGACGCGGTCGCTGCCGGCCCTTTGTCTGCGGTGACGGTGTCCCTGTCGCCGAGCCGCCGCGCCTGGCAGCGCTTCCGGCGCAACCGACTGGGTTTTGGCAGCTTCGTGATTTTCTGCACCTTGTTTGTGCTGAGCCTCGGCGCCGAGCTGATTTCCAACGACAAGCCGCTGGTGGCCCGCTATGACTCTGCGTGGTACTTCCCGATTCTGAAAAGCGCGCCTGAAACGACTTTTGGCGGCGATTTCGAGACGCCGACCGATTTTCTGGATCCGTTCATCCGCCAACAGTTTGCACAGGCCGGCAACTGGGCGCTGTATCCACCCAATCCTTACCACCACAGCACGATCGATTACTTTGCCAAGGCGCCGAATCCGGCCCCGCCTTCAGCCGACAACTGGTTGGGCACCGATGACCGGGGTCGCGACGTGGCGGCCCGGCTGATTTATGGCTTTCGCATCTCGGTGCTGTTTGCACTGGCGCTCACGGCCATTGGTACCGTGCTGGGGGTGATCACGGGTGCGCTTCAGGGGTTCTTTGGCGGCAAGACCGATCTGGCCTTCCAGCGCTTCATCGAAATCTGGGGATCCATGCCCGAGCTGTACCTGCTGATCATTTTTGCCGCCGTGTTCGATCCGAGCATCGGGTTGCTGCTGATCCTGCTGAGCCTGTTCGGCTGGATGGGGCTCTCGGACTACGTCCGTGCCGAGTTTCTGCGCAACCGGCAGCTTGACTACGTGCGTGCCGCGCGGGCATTGGGCCTTTCGAACTGGCAGATCATTCGCCGCCACGTGTTGCCCAACAGCATGACACCGGTGGTGACCTTCCTGCCCTTTCGCATGAGCGGCGCGATCCTGGCCCTGACCTCGCTCGACTTTCTGGGGCTGGGTGTGCCGCCGGGCACGCCGTCGCTGGGGGAGCTGCTTGCGCAAGGCAAGAACAACATTGACGCCTGGTGGATCTCGCTGTCGACGTTTGCGGTGCTCGTGATCACGCTGCTGTTGCTGACCTTCATGGGCGATGCGCTACGGGATGCGCTGGATCCGAGGAAGGCCGAAAAGTGAATCGCAACACGCCTTTGCTGGAGGTCTCGAACCTGCGTGTGGCCTTCGACGGCAAAGAGGTCGTGCGCGGCATCGATTTCACGATCCAGCCTGGCGAAAAGCTCGCGCTGGTGGGAGAGTCCGGCTCGGGCAAGACCGTGACGGCGTTGAGTCTGCTGCGCCTGGTGATGCATGCGCGAATCACGGGAACCGCCGGGTTTCTCGGGCGTGACCTGCTCGCCCTGCCGGAAAGCGATTTGCGCGGGATTCGTGGCAGCGACATCGCCATGATCTTTCAGGAGCCCATGACAGCGCTGAACCCGCTGTTCACCGTGGGCGAACAGATTGCCGAGGTTCTGGAGCTGAAACAGGGCCATTCCAGCGTCGATGCCGCGCGGATGGCGATCGACCTGCTGGCGGAAACCGGCATCACCGAGGCTCAGCGCAGGGCGCGGGCGTTTCCGCACCAGCTCTCGGGCGGACAGCGCCAGCGCGCCATGATCGCCATGGCCCTGGCCTGCAAGCCCAGGCTGTTGCTGGCCGATGAACCCACGACGGCGCTGGACGTCACGCTGCGGGCCCAAATTCTCGATTTGCTCACCGCCTTGCAGCGCCGAAACGGAATGGCGGTCTTGCTGATCACCCATGACCTCAATCTGGTGCGGCGATTTGCCGACCGCGTGGCCGTGATGGAGAACGGTTGCATCGTCGAGCAGGGGGCGGTGACCCAGGTCTTTGCCGATCCCCGGCACCCCTACACCCGCCGGCTGATCGACAGCCGTCCGGAGCGCGATGTCCCCCCGTCATTTCCCGATGCGGTGGGCCACGAGCCCCTGATGCGGGCGCAGGCCTTGCGGGTCACCTATCCCGTGCCCTTGGGTGGCGTGCGGGGCTGGTTTGCCAAAGGGGAGTTTGTTGCGGTGCGCGGAGCGGACTTCGTGATTCCCCCCGGGCAGACCCTGGGCGTCATCGGCGAGTCGGGTTCAGGGAAATCGACGTTGGCGCTGGCAGCCCTGGGCTTGCTGCCGTTCAGCGGAGCACTCCAGGTTGCCAGTGGAAGCTGGAACCAAGGGGCCAAGGCCAACAAGGCCTTGCGCCAGTCGGTGCAGGTGGTGTTCCAGGATCCGTTCTCCTCGCTGTCGCCGCGCATGACCATCGAGGAAATCGTCGGCGAAGGGCTGCGGGTTCACGCGCCCGGGCTTTCCACGGCACAAAGACAGGCACGGGTATTGACCGCTCTGGAAGAGGTCGGTTTGGCGAGGGCCCAGTTTCCTGGGCTGCTGGTGCGTTACCCTCACGAGTTCTCCGGCGGACAGCGCCAGCGCATTGCCATCGCGCGAGCGTTGATCGTCGAGCCGAAATTGCTGGTCCTCGATGAGCCGACGAGTGCGCTGGACGTCACCATCCAGAAACAGATCCTCCAGCTGCTGCAGGCCTTGCAGCGTGAACGCGGGTTGAGCTATCTGCTGATCACCCACGACGTGGACGTCATCCGGGCCATGGCGCACGAGGTGATCGTCATGAAAGACGGCGACGTGATAGAGTCCGGGTCCGTTGAGCAGGTGCTCGGTGCGCCGCATCACGAATACACCCGCGTGCTGGTTGCCGCAGCCGGTTGAATTCCCCTGCGCAGAAGCCATCGCGGCAAAAACCTGCGCTAAACCCTTTCAAATCAAGCCACTTACGCCCAATATTGGGCTATAATTCGGCGTTCACGACCAAACGGGCGGGTAATCACCGCCCGTTTTTTTTGGTCGATTGGTTTTGACTCATTTATTGGATGGCAGCAGGGCAAGTGGCGTTACAGCAGACAGTCGAACAGACCGTGACCGGTCTCGGTTACGAACTCGTGGAGATTGAACGCTCCGCAGGGGGGCTGTTGCGCATCACGATCGATCTGCCCTGGGTGCCTGGTGCCGTCATTGATCCGTTTGTCACGGTCGAGGACTGCGAAAAAGTCACGCGCCAGTTGCAGTTTGCGCTGGAGGTTGACGGCGTCGAGTACCGCCGGCTTGAAGTGTCTTCGCCGGGCATCGACCGCCCCCTGCGAAGCGAGCAGGACTTCGAGCGGTTTGCGGGTTCGCTGGTGGATATCACGCTCAAGGCGCCGATCGGCAAGGAGCTTGGCGCCATTGCGGGCGGGCTGATCAGTGCCAACCGCAAGAAATTCCGCGGCACGCTGGAGCGGGGCGAGGGCGCCGGCCCGGCGCACTGGCAGATCGTCTGGCGGGACGAACCTGCGGTCAAACCGGGCCAGCGGGTCAGCGCCAAGCGTGCGCCGGCGCCGTTGCAGGCACTGGGATTTACGCTGGACGAGTTGCGCGAGGCGCGCCTGGCGCCCGTAGTGGATTTCAAAGGTCGCAGGCCGGCTGGCCCGCGACAGGCTGATTGATTGATTGAATCTGGACAGGAGAGCCGTGGCATGAATCGCGAAATGTTGATGTTGGTCGAAGCCATCTCGCGCGAGAAGAACGTCGAGCGTGATGTGGTGTTTGGTGCGGTCGAGGCTGCCCTCGCACAGGCGACCAAGAAACTCTACAAGGGTGAGGTGGACATCCGCGTCGCGGTGGACCGCGACAGCGGCAACTACGAAACCTTCCGCCGTTGGCTGGTGGTGCCCGACGAAGTGGGCCTGCAGAATCCTGACGCTGAAGAGATGCTGATGGATGCTCGCGAACGGATTTCGGATGTCGAAGAGGGCGAGTACATCGAGGAACTGGTGGAGTCGGTGCCGATCGGCCGGATCGGCGCGATGGCGGCCAAACAGGTGATCCTGCAGAAGATCCGCGACGCCGAACGCGAGATGCTGCTCAACGAGTTCATGTCGCGCGGCGACAAGATCCTGGTGGGCACGGTCAAGCGCATGGACAAGGGCGACATCATTGTCGAGTCCGGTCGCGTGGAAGGGCGTCTGCGACGCAGCGACATGATTCCGAAGGAGAATCTGCGCACCGGCGACCGCGTTCGGGCCATGATCATGGAAGTGGATCTCACGCTTCGCGGTGCACCCATCATCCTGTCGCGCTCGGCACCTGAGTTCATGATCGAGCTGTTTCGCCAGGAAGTGCCCGAAATCGAGCAGGGCCTGCTCGAGATCAAGACCTGCGCCCGCGACCCCGGCTCACGCGCCAAGATCGCCGTGCTGTCGCACGACAAGCGGGTCGACCCCATCGGCACCTGTGTTGGCGTGCGCGGCACACGCGTCAATGCCGTTACCAACGAGCTGGCGGGCGAGCGTGTCGACATCGTGCTCTGGAGCGAAGATCCGGCTCAGTTCGTGATCGGTGCGTTGGCGCCTGCCAACGTGTCGTCGATCGTGGTGGACGAGGAGCGTCACGCCATGGACGTGGTGGTGGACGAGGAAAACCTCGCCATCGCCATCGGCCGCGGCGGCCAGAACGTGCGTCTCGCTTCCGAACTCACGGGCTGGAAGATCAACATCATGGACGCGGCCGAATCGGCGCAGAAGCATGCCGAGGAATCGGACACGATCCGCAAGCTGTTCATGGAAAAGCTCGACGTCGATCAGGAAATCGCCGACATCCTGTATGCGGAAGGTTTCACCAGCCTGGAAGAAGTGGCCTACGTGCCGATCCAGGAGATGCTGGAAATCGAGAGCTTCGATGAAGACACCGTGAGTGAACTGCGCTCCCGCGCCAAGGATGCCCTGCTGACCATGGAAATCGCACGCGAAGAGAGCGTCGAGGAAGTGTCGCAGGACCTGCGGGATCTGGAAGGTCTGAACCCCGAGCTGATTGCGAAGCTCGCTGTCGAAGGCGTTCACACCCGGGACGATCTGGCCGACCTGGCCGTTGATGAACTCACCGAAATTACCGGCCAGTCCGAGGACGAAGCCAAAGCATTGATCATGAAGGCGCGCGAGCATTGGTTCGCGGGCCAAGAGTAATGGTCATGGAGGCAAGAACCGAATATGTCCAGTACCACCGTAGCCGAGTTTGCAAGCGAACTCAAGAAATCAACCGAAACCCTGCTGGATCAGCTGAAATCCGCGGGCGTGCCCAAGGCGTCTGCGTCTGATGCGCTGACCGACGGCGACAAGCAGAAGCTGCTGAGCTTTCTTCAGGCCAGCCATGGAACAGCCACGGCCGACCGCAAGAAGATCACGCTGGTCAAGAAGTCCACCAGCGAGATCAAGCAGGCCGATGCGACGGGCAAAGCGCGCACGATCCAGGTCGAAGTGCGCAAGAAGCGGACTTTCATCAAGCGTGACGACGACGGAGTCGTTGCCGCGGAGACCGCCACCGTCCATGAGGACACGCATGGCGCGGCGCCCTTGATCGACGAGGCGGAACTGTCGCGTCGCGAAGAGGAGGCCCGCCGGCAGGCGGAGCTGATCCGGCGCCAGGAAGAAGAATTGGCCGAGCGCCGCCGTCAGCGTGAGGCCCAGGAGGCGCGTGAGCGCGAGCAGGTCGAGCAGGTCGAACGCGCGGAGAAGGCGGCTGCCGCTGCCGCTGCGCAAGAGCGGCAAAGCCAGGCTGTAACCCCGACGGGTGACGCTCCGGTTCCAGCCCCGGCCAGCGCGGCCGAGGCTGCATCCGCGACAGCAGCCAGCGATCGCGCAGCCGCACTCGAGAAGAGCCGCGAAGATGCCCGTGCCAAGGCGGCGGCGGATTCTAAAGCAAAGGCCGACGAAGAAGCTTTGCGCGCCAATGATCTGATCGAGCGACGCCAGAAGGCGCTTGCCGAGGCTGAGGCCATCCGGGCCATGATGAATGCGCCCAAGCGGGTCCTGGTGCCCCACAAGGCGGAGCCCAAGCCGGTCGCGAAGGCCGACGAGGCCAAGCCGGGCATGAAGGGAACGCTGCACAAACCGGCGGGTGCGCCTGCGACTGCCGTGCGCGCGGGCGGCGGACCTGCCGCGCCCGCTGGTGCCGCACCGGGCAACAAGGAGGTCAAGTCGGCCAAGCTGTCGTCCAGTTGGGCCGGCGATCCTGCGAAGAAAAAGGCCATTCCGACCCGCGGCGATGCCAGCGGAGGCGTCGGGCGGCCCGGCAACAATTGGCGCAGCGGTCCCCGTGGCCGCCGTGGCAATGAGCGCGACCGGGGCGATTTCCACGCCCAGGCGGCACCGGTGGAGGTTCGCACGCTGGAAGTTCACGTGCCGGAGACGATCACTGTGGCCGAACTGGCCCACAAGATGGCGATCAAGGCCTCCGAGGTCATCAAGCAGCTCATGAAGCTGGGTCAGATGGTCACCATCAACCAGCCGCTGGACCAGGACACGGCGATGATCGTGGTCGAGGAACTTGGGCACAAGGCGGTCGTGGCCGCGCTCGATGATCCGGAAGCTTTCACCGATGAAGAGGTGTCTCAGCAGGAAGCCGAGTCGCTGCCGCGCGCTCCGGTGGTCACTGTCATGGGTCACGTCGACCACGGCAAGACCTCGCTGCTGGACTACATCCGCCGTGCCAAGGTGGCGGCCGGCGAAGCGGGGGGCATTACCCAGCACATCGGCGCCTACCATGTCGAGACGCCGCGCGGCGTGGTGTCCTTCCTGGACACCCCGGGTCACGAGGCCTTCACCGCCATGCGTGCGCGGGGTGCACAGGCGACCGATATCGTGATTCTGGTCGTGGCGGCCGACGACGGTGTCATGCCCCAGACCAAGGAGGCCATCAAGCACGCGAAAGCGGCGGGTGTGCCGATCGTGGTGGCGATCAACAAGATCGACAAGCCCGGCGCCAACCCCGAGCGCGTCAAGCAGGAACTGGTGGTGGAAGATGTGGTGCCGGAAGAGTTCGGTGGCGCGTCGCCCTTTGTGGCCGTCTCGGCCAAGACCGGACAGGGCATCGATGAACTGTTGGAGCAAGTGCTGCTGCAGGCTGAAGTTCTGGAGCTCAAGGCACCGGTTGATGCCATGGCCAAGGGCCTGGTCATCGAAGCGCGCCTCGACAAGGGTCGTGGTCCGGTGGCGACAGTCCTGATCCAGTCCGGCACGCTGAAGACCGGTGACGTGGTGCTTGCAGGCCAGACCTACGGCCGCGTGCGCGCGATGCTCGACGAAAACGGCCGCTCCATCAAGGATGCGGGCCCGTCCATTCCGGTGGAGATCCAGGGTCTGACCGAGGTGCCGCAGGCCGGCGACGAGTTCATGGTGCTCAGCGATGAGCGCCGCGCACGCGAAATTGCCACCTACCGTGCCGGCAAGTTTCGCAACACCAAGCTGGCTCGCCAGCAGGCGTCCAAGCTGGACAACGTGTTCTCGGAGATGGCGGGCGGCGAGGTCAAGACCTTGCCCATCATCGTCAAGGCGGATGTGCAGGGCTCGCAGGAGGCACTGGGTGCCTCGCTGCTCAAGCTGTCGACCGACGAAGTCAAGGTCCAACTCGTGTACGCCGCTGTGGGTGGCATCAGCGAATCCGATGTGAACCTGGCGATTGCGTCCAAGGCGCTCATCATCGGTTTCAACACCCGCGCCGATGCCGGCGCGCGCAAGCTGGCTGAGAGCAATGGCGTGGAGATCCGCTACTACAGCATCATTTATGACGCGGTGGACGAGCTGAAAGTCGCCATGTCCGGCATGCTGGCACCTGATCGTCGCGAAGAGGTCATCGGCACAGCCGAGATCCGGACCGTGTTCGTGGCGTCGAAGATCGGCACGGTGGCTGGTTGCATGGTCACCTCGGGCAGCGTCAACCGTAGCGCGCATTTCCGCCTGCTGCGCGACAACGTCGTCATCTATACCGGCGAACTGGACTCGCTCAAGCGCATGAAAGACGATGTGCGCGAGGTCAAGGAAGGCTTCGAGTGCGGTATCAAGCTCAAGAACTACAACGACATCTCCGTGGGCGACCAGCTGGAGTTCTTCGAGATCAAGGAAATTGCCCGCACGCTGTAAGGCGCCCGAAGACGACACGCCCTCCCGATGCCGGCCAAGAAGTCAACCCTGCCCAATCGCGCCTTCAAGGTGGCCGACCAGATCCAGCGCGATCTGGCGGATCTGATCGCGCGCGAGCTGAAAGACCCGCGGGTCGGCATGGTCACGCTCCAGGCCGTCGAGGTCACGCCGGATTACGCCCACGCCAAGGTGTTCTTCAGCCTGCTCACCGGCGATCCAGTGGAGGCCGCCCAGGGCCTGAACGCCGCGGCAGGGTTCCTTCGGGCCGGCCTCTTCAAGCGACTGCACATCCACACGGTGCCCACGCTGCATTTCGTGTTCGACCGCACCACCGAGCGTGCGGCGGACATGAATGCACTGATCGCCAAGGCGGTCTCTTCCCGCGCAAAAGAGGACTGACCATGAACGCGCCTCGCACACGGGTGCAGCGGCGCCCTGTGCATGGGGTGTTGTTGCTTGATAAACCGCTGGGTCTTTCCAGCAATGATGCGCTTCAGAAAGCCAAGTGGTTGCTGCGCGCCGAAAAGGCCGGCCATACCGGCACACTGGATCCGCTGGCCACCGGCGTGTTGCCCCTGTGCTTTGGTGCGGCCACCAAGTTCAGCCAGATGCACCTGGATGCCCACAAGACCTACGAGGCGGTGCTGCGACTGGGCCAGCGCACCACCACCGCAGATGCGGAAGGCGAGTTGATTGCCGAACGGCCAGTGGCGTACACCGCCGAGCGGCTGGCCGAGGTGGTGCGGCAGTTCACGGGTGTGATCCACCAAGTGCCGCCGATGCACAGCGCGCTCAAGAAGGACGGGCGTGCGCTGTACGAATACGCCCGTGCGGGCATCGAAGTCGAGCGGACGGCTCGCGAGATCGAGATTTTCAAGCTGGAAGTGATTGATCCCATCGTCGATGGGTCACCTTCAGCTATCAAAATTAGAGTTTTCTGCAGCAAAGGGACCTACATCCGCACGCTCGGCGAGGACATTGGCGAGGCGCTCGGTTGCGGCGCGCATCTGGCGTCGCTGCGGCGCATCGCCACCGGCCCGTTCGTGCTGGAGCGCTGCGTCACGCTGGCGGCGTTGGAAGCGATGGACGAGGCGCAGCGCGAGCGCTGCCTGCTGCCGGTGGAGGCCTTGCTGGATGACCACAGCCCGTTGACGCTGGAGGCGGCGGACGTCGCGAGGTTTCTGAACGGTGTGCGTCGACGCGGGACTTGGCCTGACCAGGCGCGTGTGGCCGTTTATGGCCCCGAAGCCCATTGCCTGCTGGGAACTGCCCAGGTGGTGGATGGCGAGCTGATTCCGACCCGCCTGCTGAGCCCGATTGAAATAGACCAGATTTTGAAAAGTTCGCCGCAAGCCCTGTGCGCGGCATAAGGAGAAGCCCATGAGCCAACAGATCCGCAACATCGCCATCATTGCCCACGTCGACCACGGCAAAACCACCATGGTCGACCAGTTGCTGCGCCAATCCGGCACGTTTGCCGAGCACGAGAAGGTCGTCGACACCGTGATGGACAACAACGCCATCGAAAAAGAGCGCGGCATCACCATCCTGGCCAAGAACTGCGCCGTGACCTGGCAGGGCACGCACATCAACATCGTCGACACCCCCGGGCACGCAGACTTCGGCGGCGAGGTCGAGCGCGCACTGAGCATGGTCGACGGCGTGCTCCTGCTGATCGATGCGCAGGAAGGCCCGATGCCCCAGACGCGTTTCGTGACGAAGAAGGCGCTGGCACTGGGTCTGAAACCTATCCTGGTGGTGAACAAGGTGGACAAGCCGGGTGCTAACCCGGACAAGGTCGTCAATGCGGCCTTTGATCTCTTTGACAAGCTGGGCGCCACCGATGAGCAGCTGGACTTTCCGGTGGTCTACGCCTCCGGCATCAATGGCTGGTCTTCGCTGGAGGAGGGCGCGCAGGGCGAACAGTGGGGCCCGGACATGTCGGCCCTGTTCGACACCATTCTCAAACACGTCCCCGCCCAGCGCGGTGATCCCGCCGCGCCGCTGCAGCTGCAGATTTCCGCGCTGGACTTTTCGACCTTTGTGGGGCGCATCGGCGTGGGCCGCATCAGCCAGGGCACGATCAAGCCCATGATGGATGTCGTGGTAATGGAGGGTCCGGACGGCAAAGCCATCAAGGGCCGCATCAATCAGGTGCTGACCTTCCAGGGGCTGGAGCGTGTGCAGGCCACTGAGGCGGGCCCCGGCGAGATCGTGCTGATCAACGGCATCGCCGACATCGGCATCGGCGTGACCCTCACCGACCCGCTGAATCCGGCACCGCTGCCGATGCTCAAGGTCGATGAGCCGACCCTGACCATGAACTTCTGCGTCAACACCAGCCCGCTGGCCGGCCGCGAAGGCAAGTACGTCACCAGCCGCCAGATCTGGGATCGCCTGCAAAAGGAACTTCAGCACAACGTGGCCCTGCGGGTGCGCGAAACCGGCGAGGAAGGCATCTTCGAGGTCATGGGCCGCGGCGAACTCCACCTGACCATCCTGCTGGAGAACATGCGCCGCGAGGGCTACGAGCTGGCGGTGTCCAAGCCCCGGGTCGTCTTCAAGGATATTGACGGTGTGCGCCATGAGCCGATCGAAATGGTGACGGCCGATATCGAGGAGCAGCACCAGGGTGGCGTGATGCAGGCGCTGGGCGAACGCAAGGGCGAGCTGTTCAACATGGAGCCGGACGGCCGTGGCCGTGTACGTCTGGAGTACCGCATTCCGGCGCGGGGCCTGATCGGCTTCACCAACGAGTTCCTGAACCTGACCCGTGGTTCGGGCCTGATCTCCAACATCTTCGACCGCTACGAACCGCACAAGGGCGACATCGGCGGGCGCAAGAACGGCGTGCTGATTTCCATGGACGACGGAGAAATCTTCACCTACGCGCTGGGCAAGCTTGACGACCGTGGCCGCATGTTCGTGCGCGCCAACGATCCGGTCTACGAGGGCATGATCGTCGGCATCCACAACCGCGAGAACGATCTGGTGGTCAACGCCACGCGGACCAAACAGCTCACCAACTTCCGTGTCTCCGGCAAGGAGGACGCGATAAAGATCACCCCGCCGATCGAACTGACGCTGGAGTACGGCGTCGAGTTCATCGAGGACGACGAACTGGTGGAGATCACGCCGAAGTCGGTGCGTCTGCGCAAACGCTACCTCAAGGAACATGACCGCAAGCGCGCCAGTCGCGAAACCGCAGCCTGACGCGGCCGGTGGCGCTGCACGCGCGCTGACGTCAGGCGGGCGGCGCGTGCTTGGGCATTCCGCTGCGGTGGCGCTGATGGTGGCGGTGACCCTGATGTGGTCGACTGCCGGGGTGGTCACGCGCCACCTGGAGCAGGCCCGCAGCTTCGAGGTCACCTTCTGGCGCAGCTTCTTCACCGTGCTCTGCCTGCTGGTCATCCTGCCGGTGTTCCAGGGACGCGGTGTCTTCCAGCGCATGCGCCAGGGTGGCGCGGCACTGTGGATATCGGGCTTGTGCTGGTGTGGCATGTTCACCTTCTTCATGGTGGCCATCACACTGACCACGGTGGCCAATGTGCTGGTGACGATGGCCCTGGCGCCCCTGCTCACCGCGGTGGCGGCGCGCGTGTTCATCGGCCATCGCATCGCGCGACGCACGGGCGTCGCCATCCTGGTGGCGGTGTCCGGTATTGCCTGGATGTACGGCCACCAGCTGGCCGAAGGCATCAACTTCACCGGCACGTTGGTGGCGCTGTGCGTGGCGATTTCAGGTGCCGCCAACTGGACGGTCACGCAACACGCCCATGCCAAGGGGCATGATGTGGACCTGATCCCAGCCGTGCTGATCGGTGCGGTGCTGTCGTCCCTCATCACGCTGCCGCTGGCGCTGCCGTTCCAGGCGTCGGCGCATGACCTTGGCTTGCTGTTCGGGCTCGGGTTGATCCAGCTGGCGATACCGTCCTCGCTGGCCGTCGTCTGTGCCCGTTCGCTCAAGGCGCCGGAGGTGGCGTTGCTCGGGCTGCTCGAAGTGATTTTCGGCATCCTGCTGGCGTGGGTCGGCGCCGGCGAAGTGCCGGGGCGCGATGTCCTGGTGGGTGGCGGACTGGTGGTCGGCGCGCTGGCGGCCAACGAACTACTTGGATGGAGACAACGAAATGCCTGACGTGATTGCCGAAGTGAGGGGCCGGGTCGGGTTCATCACCCTGAACCGGGCCCGTGCGCTCAATGCCTTGTCGCTGGCCATGATCCGCGACCTCACCAGCACGTTGCAGGCGTGGCAGGACGATCCGCAGGTGCTCGCCGTGGCGGTGCGCGGCATGAGTCGGGAGGGACCGTTCGGCGCGTTCTGTGCCGGCGGCGACATCCGTTTTTTTCACCATGCCGCGCTGGCTGGTGACCCCGAACTGGAAGATTTCTTCACCGAGGAATACACGCTCAACCATCTGGTCTGCAAGTTCCCCAAGCCCTATATTGCGTTCATGGATGGTGTCGTCATGGGCGGCGGGATGGGCATCAGCCAGGGCGGCAGCACGCGCCTGGTCACCGAGCGCACGAAGATGGCGATGCCGGAGACCCATATCGGCCTGTTTCCGGACGTGGGAGGCGGCTATTTCCTCAGCCGCTGTCCTGGCCATGCCGGCGAATACCTGGCACTGACCGGATATACCTTGGGCGGTCCCGACGCAGTGGCCATGGGCTTGGCCGACGGCTGCGTCGATTCAGCCCGGCTGCCGTTGCTGTGGGAAACACTGGCCACGACGCCGTTCGAGTCGAGCGAGGCCATCGAGCACTGGGTTGCTACGCATTTCATAGCTAAAAGCAGCCATTCCACGATGGGAATGGCTGAAATTGATGCCTATTTCGGACTGGAGAGCGTTCCGGCGATCATTCAGGCGCTCGAAGCCGCTCCGGGAGACTGGGCGAAGGGCACGGCCGCCGTGTTGCGCAAGCGCTCGCCGCTGATGCTGCATGTGGTGCTGGAGCAGATCCGCCGGGCGCGCGCCATGGGCCTGGCCGACGACCTGCGCATGGAGCGAGATCTCGTGCGGCACTGCTTCAACACGGTTCACCTGGGGCGCCGCGGCGCCTCCAGCGAGACGACCGAAGGTGTGCGCGCGCTGGCGGTGGACAAGGACCACAGCCCGAAGTGGAACCCGCCGCGTATCGAGGACGTCACGCCCGGGATGGTGGCGCCGTTCTTCGTCAGCCCCTGGCCGGCACACGCCCATCCGCTGCGCGCACTGCCGTAAGGGCGAGGCGCCAGGGCACACCGGCTTCACAGCTGCTGGTAGACCGCCTGCGCCAGCTGCAGCAGCGCTTCGCGCGACAGCTTGCCGGCCAGCGCGTAGCCGAATCCCTGATCGACCCAGTAGAAGCCGGGCACCGGCCCGGTGCCGGAAAAGCTGAAGGCCGTCTCCTGGCGGGCTGTGGCGTCGGCGCCGCCATCCAGGGCTCCCAGGTACAGCGTGACCCGCTCGCCGCCCGGCGTCTGGTACATGAACTGGGCGCGCGCGCCGGTGTCGCCCGGCAGGAGGCGACCCCCCACCAGTTCGTAGCCTAGGCCCGACAGATCCGGCACCTTCAGCGGGCGGCCCAGGCGCTTGGAGAGCCACTGGATCAGGTGCTCCTGCTGTGCGGCCGCCACCTCGACGGGGTGGCGCACCTCGGGTGCGTAGACGGCATGTGCGACAGCGGCCTGGCGGACAAATTCCTGGCCGGTGCCGCGGGATCTTGCAGCGATGGTTTCGCCACCGCGGACGGCCTGCCATTGCCCGTGCGAGAGCCAGCCGGTGACAAACACCAGCGCAAAGCCGGCGGCCATGCCACCCCAGCGCCACCACTGGCTGGTGCGCCCGCGCGAATCGGCCAGCCGCTGCGCCGCCGCTTGCAGAGCTGGCGGGATGGGTTCGTCCAGCAAAGGCCGGTGCAAGGCGCGCAGCGCTTCACGCTGGCTGCGATAAGCCGCCACGGTGTCACGCGCAGCCGGATCGTGCGCCAGGCGGTCGTCAACGGCGTGGCGCTGATCTTCCGGCAGGCGGCCATCCAGCCAGGCGTGCAGGTCGTCATCGGGAATGCCAGGGCGGGTGTCGTGCGGGTCCATGACGGTGTCCGGTTCGGTCATTTCAGGCGGCGCAACATGGGTGCGCCGATGGCAGCGGGGCGCGCAGCGAGATCGCCCGCGGGGGCGTCAAGCAGCTCGCGCAGGCGCGAGCGCGCCCGAGACAGGCGCGACATCACGGTTCCCACGGGGATGGCCAGCACGCTGGCCACTTCTTCGTAGGAAAGATCTTCCATCGAGACCAGCAGCAGCACCGCGCGCTGCTCGACGGGCAGGCGCAGCAGGCAGCGCTGCAGGTCGAGCGCCAGGTCGCTGGCCGCATCCGGGGCCCGCAGTTCGCCGGCCACCTCGTCCGGGTCGACCTGGACGCCACTGCCGGCACGGCGGCTCAGGCTGCGCGCCTGGTTTGCGAACAGGTTGTGCATCAGAGTGAACAGCCAGGCCCGCAGATCGCTGCCGGCACGCCACCGGTGCCACTGGCTGCAGGCACGCTCCAGCGTGTCCTGCACCAGGTCGTCGGCCGCCCAGGCGTCACCGGTCAGGGCGCGGGCATAGCGCCGAAGGCCCGGAATCTGCTCGATGATCGTGTGGCGGTCCATGGTCGCGGTCGTGGCCTGGCGCATGCGCGCCAAAGGCGGCGGGGCTCAGGGCTTGGCCACCTGCCACACCTTGTTGAAGCCGTCGCCGGTCTTGTCGCCGGGTTTGGTGTCCTTGGCCCAGTAGTAGAGCGGCTTGCCCTTGAACGCCCATTGCTTCTTGCCGTCGTCGCGCACGATCACTGTGAATTCGCCGGTGGGTTTTGCGTCTTCGGGGGCCATGAGCGGTGGCCAGTTGGTGGCGCAGGGGCCGTTGCAGACGGATTTCCCGCTTCCCGTTTTGTCATTGTCAAACGTGTAGAGCGTCATGCCGTTGGGGCCGACCAGTACGCCGTTGACAGCTTCCGCGGGCGGCTTGCTGCCGTAGCCAGAGGCACAGCCGGCAAGGAGAGCCAGGGTCAGGGCGGCGATGGAAAGGGTCTTCATGGGGTACTCCTGGGTGGGATGAGGCGATGCAGGACATCTGCAATCCCATAAACACCGCATGACACCGGTTTATTCCCGGCAGTTTTAGAAATACTTCAGCGGTGGCGCGATTTCATGGCGCGCTCCACCTCGCGTTTGCCTTCGCGGTCCTTGATGGTGTCGCGCTTGTCATGTTCGGCTTTGCCCTTGGCCAGGCCGATGTCACATTTCACGCGGCCGTTCTTCCAGTGCAGGTTCAACGGCACCAGGGTGTAGCCCTTCTGCTCGACCTTGCCGATCAGGCGCTTGATTTCTTCCTTGTGCAGCAGCAGCTTCTTGGTGCGGACCGAGTCGGGGTTGACGTGGCTGGAGGCGGTGTTCAGCGGGTTGATCTGGCAGCCGATGATGAACAGCTCGCCATTGCGGATCACCACGTAGCCGTCGGTCAGCTGCACCTTGCCCTCGCGCAGCGACTTGATCTCCCAACCCTCCAGAACCATGCCGGCCTCGAAGCGCTCCTCGATGAAGTAGTTGAACGCGGCTTTCTTGTTGTCGGCGATGCGCGAATCGGTGGCGGGTTTCTTGGTGGCCATGAAATGTGGTGGGGTGGCGGAAGGCGTCAGGAGACGGGCGAGGCAAACATACAATCCGCTTCGAGTCGTGCATTCTATGAAAAACGTCAGCAAGTCCGTCCTGATCTGGTACAGCCCCGAGGAGATGTACCGCCTGGTCACGGATGTCGAGCGCTATCCGGAGTTCCTGCCCTGGTGTGACCACGGCAAGGTCATCGAGGAAGACGCCAACGGCATGGTGGCCGAAATGGGCATCACCTTCAGCGGCATCCGCCAGGTGTTCACCACCCGCAACGAACATGTGGCGGGACGTTCGGTCAGCCTGCGGCTGCTGAAAGGGCCGTTCTCGCGGCTGGACGGCGGCTGGCATTTCGTGCCGATCGGCGATGGTTCCCAGCGAGCCTGCCGGGTGGAATTGCGAATGGATTATGGTTTTGACAACCGGGCTCTGGCGGCGGTGGTAGGGCCGGTGTTTGACAAGATCGCGGCCAGCCTGGTTGATGCGTTCGTCAAGCGCGCCGAGCAGGTCTACGGCTGACATGTTTCTGCCCGCAGCATTTGTTCTCCGTCGGTCATGCTGATCCGCGTCAGCCTCGTCTATTCGCCGGCTGCGCGGCAGG
>Ga0268298_10003405_pt1 | contig 16297 bp, 15 predicted proteins | sample WWTPWeurt_MetaG_FD_194462 | JGI IMG/M metagenome (GOLD analysis project Ga0268298, IMG submission 194462) | Activated sludge microbial communities from WWTP in Nijmegen, Gelderland, Netherland - WWTP Weurt | ecosystem: Engineered > WWTP > Aerobic digester > Activated sludge | place... | reverse complement strand
AAACAAGCTGTCGAACAGGTCCTTCAAAAGGCGTAAAATATTGAACGTGATGCGTGTCTTCATAGCCATCGAATTCTCACAACAGACCCGGGATTCGATCGAAAAACAAACCACCCGCCTGCGGCAGGCCGTGGGAGATGAAATTGTCCGCTGGGTTCCCGCCTCGAACATGCATCTGACCTTGAAATTCATCGGAGACATCGCCTCCTCTCATGTGGAATTCCTCAAGCAAATGTTGGTCCGCGAGGCGTCCTCCCATCCTCAGTTCGAGATTCAGATCGGCGGCCTCGGATCTTTCCCAAACCCGCGCATGCCTCGCATCCTTTGGGTCGGGCTTCACGCTCCGGCTGGGCTTGCCTCATTGCATAAAAGCATTGAAAGCGGCGCGTTACGCCTTGGTTATGAAAAAGAAGAACGGGCATTTTCTCCGCACCTTACTCTCGGGCGCGCCCGCCAGAACGCCAGCCCCGCAGACCTGACCAAAGTCCGCGCCGCGCTTGACTCGATTCAACTTGGCAATATTGCCACAGCCAGAGTAGACTCTGTGCATCTCTTCAAAAGCGACCTCCAGCCCGGCGGCGCCGTGTATACAAAATTATTTTCCGTACCATTAACAAAATCATGAGGTGAAATCTGAACGCACTGGAACTAGCACGTGAAATCGTAAACTCCCTGGAAGACAAAAAAGGGGAAGACATCGTCCTGATCGATCTGAAGGACATTGTTTCCTTCACAGATTATTTCGTCATCTGCACCGGCACCAGCGACCGCATGCTCGACGCGCTTGCCAAAGCCTCCATTGAAGACATTCGCACCAAATTCAAGAAAAAGGGAAAACAACAGGGATTCTCCCGCGACGGCTGGGTCATCGTGGACTACGGTGACGTGATCCTGCATCTCTTCTCGCCCGATCAACGAGACTTTTACAACCTAGAAGAATTATGGGAAGACGGCAAAGTTTTACTGCGCTTGCAGTAATAAAAAAATCCCGCACAATGTGCGGGATTTTTTTATTACTGGTATTGCCTATTCGAAGATCCAGGAATCTACAGCGCGGTTCCATTCCACAAGCTCTTCAGCTTTGAACCACAATTTCGATTCACGAATGCCCGATTCGATCCCGTCTGAAGCATGGACAAGGTTGCGTCCCATCTCAAGCGCGAAGTCATGGCGAATGGTACCCGGAGCAGCTTCATAAGGCTTGGTCGCCCCAACAGTCTGGCGGACCGCAATCACTGCGTTCGTTCCTTCCCACACCATGGCCATCACCGGCGCGGAAGTAATGTATGAGATCAAACCATCGTAAAACTTTTTGCCAACATGCTCCGCGTAATGAGCCTCAGCCAATTCCTTGCTGACCCAAATGAATTTGGCGGCAACCAAACGAAGTCCGCGGCGTTCAAAGCGGGAGATCACTTCACCGATCAGTCCACGCTGGACGCCATCCGGTTTTACAAGCACAAGCGTTCTTTCCACAGAAATTCCTCCAAAAAAATATTTTCAAGCCAGGCGGTCAAGCCCGGCCTGCTGATCAACGAATTAATTCTTCAGCCTTATTATAGGCTTCAAGCGCTTCCTTCAAACGATTTGCTCGCATATAAGCGTCGCCCAAAGTTTGCCAGATCCCCACTTCCACAGGATAGCGGTACAAAGACTCGGTCAGGTCGCGGATGGTCTCTTCAAGATGCTTGCCCTTCTTGATAAGCTTCCCGTAATGATCGAGAGCGGCGGGAATATCACCCCGATCCAACTCACCCTTGGCCTGATTCAGCGCCACAGTCGGATTCTGCGCCTCAGGCTGACGCTGCCGCGCAGGTAGCCCGCTCTTCTTCTTGGCTGGTGTCTCTGAACGGGTAACAAGTTCTGGCTCCGACGAAGGAGGAACGAAACTTGTCTCTGCTTCAGGCTTGCTGGGCTCAGGAGTTGTCAGCACAGGCTGACTTGCAACCGGTGCAACCGTCTCTTCAGGCTGTGGCTCGAGGGGGTGCCAATCGGAAGGCGAAGTAGGCATCGGAGATTGCACGCCTTCAGATTCATATACCTCACGGTGGATCCACGGCGGCGTATCATCTTCATCATCTGCTGGCACATCATCCACGCCCTTCAGCCACGCTGGCAGGTCAGAAGAACCAGATTCATCGGTAACCATGGCAGGGGCAGATTCACCCTCCGCAGGCTTTTGCCATTCTTCGTCCAGGTCTTTGCTGGCGCTATCTTCGATCCCGCTCAGCCAATCTGGAAGATCAGGTGTTGACGCGGGGATCGGGGTATTGCTCACAGGCGTCTGAGACTTGGGCGCGGTCAGGATCGAATCGGGGGTAGACATCGCCTCAAAAGGCAGACCGGGTTCGTCATCCAATCCACTCAACCAGTTCGAAAGATCGTCCTGAGTCATTTCCTGACTATTGGCTTCATCCCTGACAACAGGGGTCTCCTGTTCATCAAGCCAGTTCGGAATGACAGAGGCTTGCGGAGCCGGTTCAATGCGATCATCCACTTGATTATTTTCTTCAGGCTCGCTTAGCCAATCAGGAATTCCCTGCTTAGCTTCGCTCTCGCTCTGAGCCTTTATGATCTCCTGCTCTTCCAAACTGCGCAGCCACATCCCGGTCTCATCCATGGATTTGACAGCAGGTGTTGCGCTGGTGGAATTCTCAAAATCAGCAAAGAACTGCTCGCCAACATCTTGAGCGCCTTCCACCCATTCGTCCTTACTTTCCTGGGGAACAGATTCTTGCTGACCAAAGTTCTGAGCCTGCGATACCCACTCAGGCGGAGTTTCGCTGCGCTTGCTTGGGTCAGAGACCATCTCTTCGGGCTTGGCTCCATGCTTGGCAGCAAGTGACTCCAGCCACGCTACTGCATCATCCTGTTCCTGGGTAGATGAGCCAAGGCTTTCCACCGAAGGAGTAGATGTTTGTTGATTGAGGTTTTGAGCCTGCGACACCCACTCAGGCGGAGTTTCGCTGCGAGTGTTAGGGTCAGAGACCATCTCTTCAGGTTTGGCTCCATGTTTGGCGGCAAGTGACTCCAACCACGCTACTGCATCATCCTGTTCCTGCGTGGATGAGCCAAGGCTTTCCACCGAAGGAGCAGATATTTGCTGATTGAGGTTTTGAGCCTGCGACACCCACTCAGGCGGAGTTTCGCTGCGAGAGTTCGGGTCAGAAACCATCTCTTCGGGCTTGGCTCCATGCTTCGCAGCAAGTGACTCCAGCCACGCTACTGCATCATCCTGTTCCTGGGTAGATGAGCCAAGACTTTCCACCGACACGGGTTGATCTTCCTTCTTTTCCATTTCATTCAACCAATCAGGAAGATCAGCAGGCTGAGCGGCGGGAGTCTCTTTATCCAATCCGCTTAACCAATCGGGCAGGTCGGCTTGCTGCAATGTGGGCTCGATCGGTTCGGTCGGCGAAGAAGCAGACTCACTCGACCAATCGGGCGCATCCGAAACAGGCGCAGTTTCACCAGCGGCTTCAGGCGCGCTCAGCCAATCCGGCAGGTCACCAGCTTGAATTGCATCGGACTCTACGCTCTTGGGTTCTTCCAACTCGCTTAGCCAATCAGGAGCGGCGCTCTGCTGAGTCGAAGTTTCAACTTCAACTTGCGGAGCATCAAGCCCGCTTAACCAATCGGGAGTGGCGCCAGCGGCGGGGACGCTTTCAACGGGTTGAGCCGCATCATCGAGTCCACTCAACCAATCGGGGATATCTTTTTTGACAGGCTCAGTCGGCTGAGAATCCACGGACGGGTTGAGCCATTCAGGCGCTTGCTTCGGTGCTTCGTCAGATGACTTGTCATCCAGCCCGCTTAGCCAGTCGGGGACATCGCTGGCAAGGGTCTTGGATTCTTGTGAAGAGTCCAATGCACCAACAGCGGCAGCGGCACCAAGCCCGGTCAACCAGTCGGGTGTATCAAGCGGTTGTTCAGAAGCAGGCTGCGGCGCAGATTGATTCGTCATATCGGCAGGTAACTGCCCTTTGAGCCACTCAGGCATATCGGCAGGAGTCAGTCCATTTGCTGCCGCTTCATCATCAAAGAAAGAGGTGGGCTTTTCAGGTCCGCTTGATTCACCCCACCCGGCGGCGCGAAGGAAGTCTGGGATCTCCGCGGATTCAGCAGCGGGCTGAGAATCGGTCGCACCGGCAGACCGTAACCAATCGGGCTGGTCAGCCGACGAGGTCGCTGAAAGTGAAGGATTAGAAGGAGTGGATGCAAGCCCGAGGGAGGCTCCCCACTCACGAGAGGAAGCAACTTCCTCGCCGGTGTAAACGAGGCGTTCCAGGTTCACTGCGGCATCGGCCACTTCAGTGGACTGGAAGATGGAGCCTTTTACAAAATTCGCATATGGGTCCAACTCGCCCACCCGAGTGCGATAGATCTGAGTATTTTCGGCGCCGGCGGTTCCGGGCAACAAGTCCACCATGATCCTGTTGGCGTCGAGGCAGTAGGCGTATCGCTTAAGCAGCTGAATGCACATTTCGGATGCATCTGCTTTTTGTCCGCCGCGGAAATAAGCATGCGCGAGCAAAACCTGCATATCGGCACGCTGAGGGTCTTGCGTGAGTACGGCGCGAATCTCTGCAATGGCTTGCGGATACAACTCACCTTGCACATACATGTGCGCGAGCGCGCCGCGGGTCATGCGGATCTTAGGCGGCTCCATCCCGTCACGACGTCCATACAACCTTTGGAGTTCACCCTGAATCGCGGCGTTCGAAGGCTGGGATTCAAAGGCGCGTTCCATGTGCCAAATGGCATCATCCAGTCTGTTCTCTTCGTCGCGCATGATGCTCATCCCGACATGAGAGACAAAATCATCCGGCACAGCCATCAAAACGCGGCTGAAGATATCCACAGCATCGTCGTATCGTTTGGCTTCCAGGAATGCCTTGCCAAGCAGGCGGTATGTTTCCAAGTGTTTGGAAAAAGTTTTCAAGATGTGCTGGCAATGCGCAATCGCCTCATCAGTGACACCCTGGTCAATGAGGCCTTCGATCTCTCGGTTATAGATTCTTAATGAAACTTTTGCCATTACCGTTTTCCTAGGTTGAAATTGAATAATTTCTTAAAAACCTGCAAGACTATACGCTATTTTACTCGTAAAACAGAGGGAGTGGAGATACAAATTCATCACTAAATGCATAAGCTGCGAGTACCGCCGAGCGGGCTTCTGCAATTTTTTCCTCTTGATTGGCGTGGATCTCAAATAATGGATCACCCGCCTGCACCTGATCGCCAACTTTCTTGTGGATCAGGAAGCCGACCGCGTGATCAATGGGATCGGTCTTTTTGGCCCGCCCCGCGCCCAAAACAACGGATGCCTCACCCACCAGTCGGGCATGGACCTGTGAAACGAATCCGCTTCGAGGGGCAGGAACCACTTCCACAAATTTTGCACGCTCGAACTTTGAGGTATCGTCGAGGTAGGAGACATCGCCGCCCTGAGCCTGAACCAGCACCCGGAATTTCTCCAGTGCGCTCCCGTCCTTGATGGATCTTTCAGCCAAAGCGCGCCCTTGCTCCAGATCATCCACGCGCTTACCGAGGAGCAGCACATGCGCCGCCACATGGAGACAATGTTCGTAATAATCTTTGGGAGCGTTCCCGCGCAACATTTCGATGGCTTCGATCGCTTCCAAAGCATTCCCCACCGCGCAGCCCAAAGGCTGATTCATATCTGAAAGCAGGGCTACCGTTCTGCGCCCGGCGAGCGTTCCAATATCCACCATTAAGTTGGCGAGCGTGCGGGCTTCTTCAAGCGTTTGCATGAATGCGCCCAAACCGGTCTTTACATCCAAAACAATGGCTTGCGCGCCGGAGGCGATCTTTTTGCACATGATCGAAGACGCAATGAGCGGCATGGACGGCACCGTGCCGGTCACATCGCGCAGGGCATACATCTTGCCGTCTGCAGGCGCAAGATCGAGCGATTGCCCGGTAAGCACAATACCCTTTTCTTTAAGCTGTTGTTTGAATTCTTCTGTGGTGAGATCCACCCGATACCCGGGTATCGACTCGAGCTTGTCGAGCGTGCCTCCGCTGAAACCAAGCCCACGTCCAGACATCTTGCCCACGGGCAGTCCACAAGCCGCCACCATCGGCATGACCGAGATGCTGGTCTTATCGCCTACGCCGCCAGAGGAGTGTTTATCCACCGCAATATCAACAACCTTCGAAAGGTCCAGCACCTGGCCGGAGCGGGCCATGGCCAAGGTCAGGTCGGCGGTTTCAAAAGGAGTCATCCCATTGAGAAGGACAGCCATCGCAAATGCAGATGCCTGATAATCTGGGATCTCTCCGTTGGTAAATCCTTGAACGAAGAAATCGATCTCTTGTGCTGTGAGGTCCTGTTTCTCGCGTTTCTTGATAATGATGTCCACCGCGCGCATATCAATTCTCCTTGTGGATTCTATTTTATCGCAAAGTGCAACAGGAGTTACAAAAAAGACCGTTGATGTCCACCATCTTCGGTCTTTTTGAAGAATATCTGCCTACCGCCTTACCAGTTTTTGCCCTTCCTTGCTGTCTTGCACGGTCCACCCGAGGGCTGAGATCTGATCGCGAAGACGGTCTGACTCGGCAAAGTCTTTTCGGGTGCGAGCCTCTTTGCGTTGTTCGAGCAGGCTCAAGGCTTCGTCAGGAGGCGCTTCTTCATCCTCAACCAAGGGCGCATTGACCGTCATTTCCCAGGCGTCTGGCCGAATCCCCAATTCAGGCAACGCGGGTTGGATCAGCGAGCCCAACTCGCCCAGAGAAAACTTTGCGCCGGCGGGATGAATTTCCGTGCCGCTTGAGTTGATGACAGAAACAGAACTGACACCACTTACTTCACAAGAGCCGGTCTCAAAATCCACGATGATGCCTGAGTGCTCATCCAACCCCACCAGGACATTTCCTGCCGGGAGCATGCTGCGCCACTGATCAAAGCGATCAATGCCGACAAAACAGCGGCTGGTATCGAGATCAATGCCGCCTTCGGCATTGTTCCAATGAGGAATGAATGACAGGCTCATGCCATAATCAGCGAATAGATCCAAGCCGGGTTTGGCGTGAACATCTTCACCGACCTTGTAAATTTCGTAAACAGGTAACGCCCACGCACCAACAGAGATCGTGGCGGCAGAAGCAAAGACCAGCGTTGCCCCAAGTCTGTGGCGGGTGCGGATGATGTCCCATGCCAGCGTTCCACGCAGTTGGCGAGTGGCATAACTGGGACTGCCGGGACCCATGAAGATCAGGTTCGCATTCAACAGGGGTTTTAGAATTTCTGGGTTATCAGGGCTGAAATCTGTGCCGAGCTTGCGGGCAGGGATGATATCGATCTGAGGTTTGTAATTTTGCAAACGGGTCTTGAGAAAGTCTGCAACCCGGCCGGCTACTTGATATGAATTCAACTCGAAACCGGCGGTGGTTTCCATTACAGCGATCCGCAGGGGAGGCTTGCTCGGTGAATTGACTATGTAGCGTGCAAGGGATTCAAAAATACGGCCGCCGGCAAGGGAAGTCTCACCGGAGCCAAGAAAAGCAATTTTACCTAGGGTCATACTAACTGGATGGGCTGTTAAGTGCGTCTATTACTTCCAGAAAAGTTTCATTGTCGGGGATATCGGTCATGTTGGCGCCGTAATGGATGTAACGGATGTGACCATTGATATCCAGCACGCTGTTGAGAGGCATTCGCCCCAGCTTGAAGAGATTGATCTCCTGCTTATAGAGCTTTGAAACACTGCGATCAGGGTCAGGCAGACCGATATAAGGAAGGGATTCCTTCGCCCAGTATTGCCGGAACGCGTCCATCGAATCCGGGCCGACCGCAACGATCTCAACTCCGCGGGAGGTGAATTCGGAATAATGATCTCGCATACGCGCCAACTGCGCGCGGCAATATGGTCAGGTAAAACCGCGCAAAAAAGCCAACACAACAGGCTGTCGTCCTCGAAAGCTCGAGAGGCGTACTTGGTTGCCATGAATATCTTCCAGTTCAAAATCGGGGGCGAGATCGCCGGGAGTAATGATGTTCGTTTTCATTGTGTATCCAAATAATTATCCACCGCTTGCATAAACTCTGCTGGGCATTCCTCCTGCGGCACATGACCGCATTGAGGGATTAAAACAAGTTGGGCGGCGGGAATCTCTTTTGAGATCGCCTCAAAATAAAAGGCGCGAATCAAACGATCTTCCTGTCCTGCAATGATGAAGACCGGCACGGTCAACTGTGGCAGGAGCGGGCGCAACTCGGGATAAGCGGGCGCAAAGGTCAGCTCATAGAAAGCGCGATCCCAATTTTTGATCTTGAAGATCTTCAGCGGCTCCTGCGCAACTTCTGCTGTAAGTTTATCCTGATTGAACCATTCACGCAAAATCGTTTTCGGAAGCGACTCTTGATAATCTCTCATCATTAACGGTCCGATGTGACGCATTTGAGGAGTCCACATCAACGGCAGCGCCCATGCTGGAAATTGCGGTCCCCTGCCGCCGCCGACACCGGGGTCCACCAAAATGAGCGACTCAACTCTTTCGGGATATTCCAACCCAAAAGCAACCGCCACTCCACCACCGGCAGAGTTACCCACCAATACAGCCTCCTGTATTTCAAGCGAATCCATCAACCCGCGCAGAAGTTCCACATTGGCTTTCATGCCGTAAGGGTTTTCCGCCCAATCTTCGGGCATGGGACGTTCTGTCAACCCGAAGGCGGGACGGTCATAGGCGATCACTCGCCCAAGTTGGGAAAAATCATCCATCACTTCGCGCCATGAATAGATGCTGGCACCAAATCCATGCAAAAGAATAAAGGTCCGGTCCCCTGCCCCCGCTTCTTTGTAATGCACGGTCAGGTCGTTCACCTCGATAAACTTGCTATCAGTTTCAGAAAATTCTTTTTCATCCACCAATCCCTGCAACGGCGGAACCGGAACAAAGAATGGTCCCACAGAGACCAACAGACAAGCAAAGATAAAAAGAATGAGGAAGATTCTTTGCCAACGCTTCATGTTCTAAAAATTAGCGGGGTAACCCTTGCAGAAATTTCGCTGTGGCGGTTGCAGTCTGCTCCCACTGCTCTTCGGGAGATATTGTAGCTTCGTTATCGCCAGCTTGAGGTCCGTATGAACCGAACTGCGCGTGATTGCCGCCTTCGAGCACGACATACGTCGCATCTTCAGGAAGAAGAGCCTTATACCCATCAAATTCCTCGACAGGCACGATGTCGCGTGTGCCATAGATCGAAAGCACTTTAAGGTCGGTATTCTTTAACGCGTCGTCTGCAGGGTAGGAAGCAAACAATACCAATCCATCGATCTGTGTAAGATGACTCTTTGCATATTCAACAGCGGCAACACCCCCAAGAGAATGTCCGCCAACGACCCATGCCTGCACTTCGGGAAATTGCGCCTGTACGCGTGCCGCAGCATTGATATCAAAAAAAGCCAGGTTCAATGGAGCCGGGACAAGCGCCACGAAATATCCCTGCGCGGCGATCATCCGCAGCACAGGCGAGTATGCGCGATAATCCACACGACCGCCGGGATAAAAGATCAGCCCGACAGAAGGAGTCCCCTCAGCAGGAGCAAAGGTATAAATCCCCGACTCTAAACCGACCCGCACGGAAGAATCCGTGTTGAGAGCTTGCAGGGCAACATCGCTTGCAGGTGATGCATTGTTCGCCCACACAACAAATACAGAAACAATAACCAATACAACCACCAACAAAATGGAGGCTGCTATTCTAATTTTTTTCAATTTAGTGATCCTTGTTTGTCAGATTTTTCGCTTCCTGCCAGATCGCATCAAACATGCCAACGGTCAATTTTCCGGTCAGCGTATTCTGTTGGCTTGGGTGGTAGGAGCAGAGCAGATACGAAAGGTGCGGAATGAAAGAGGATTCTGGCAACTGATAGGTCGCGCCGTGAGCGAATTTCAGGTTTCGAAGCACGAATATTTTGAGGATTCGGTCAAAAGCAATCTTACCCAAACACACAATGACCTTTGGTTGGATCAGCTTTAGCTCGCGCTCAAGAAATGGCTGGCAGGTATTTAACTCTTCGGGAGTTGGCTTGTTATCTGGAGGAGCGCAGCGGCCCGAGGCAGTGATGTACATATCCTTGAGGACAAGCCCGTCGGTCCGGGACTCAGCCTCAGCTTGATTTGCGAACCCAGCCCGATGCAGCGCCGGAAAGAGAAATCCGCCAGAGGCATCGCCTGTGAACTGCCGCCCGGTGCGGTTGGAGCCGTGCGCGCCAGGAGCAAGTCCCACGACAAGCACACGCGCCTGAGGGTCGCCAAAGCCCGGCACAGGACGCCCCCAATATTCTTCATCACGATATGCCTTGCGTTTGACGCGTGCCACTTCTTCCCGCCACTCTACGAGGCGCGGACACGCGCGGCAGCGGATGATCTCGTTGTTCAATTTTTCAAGTTGAGATTGCATAATATTCCATTGGAATGTTTGAAGGTTGGAAGTTTCAAACGATGAACATTGCATCGCCGAAAGAATAGAAATGATAATCTTCCTGAATGGCAAGGTTATATGTTTCGAGGATCTTCTCGCGCCCGGCAAAGGCACTGACGAGCATAATGAGCGTGGACTTCGGCAAGTGGAAATTTGTGATCATGGCGTCCACGACCTTGAATTTGTACCCGGGGAGAATATAGATGGATGTTGGAGAAGAAAAAGCGGCAACCTGCAACGAGTCATCCGTCATTTGTTGCGCGGCAGATTCAAGTGTGCGGACAGAAGTTGTTCCCACGGCGATCACCCTTCCGCCGTGCTGTCGTGTCGTGTTGATGAGATCTGCGGTCTCTTGGGGAAGTTCACACCATTCGGTATGGATCTTGTGTTCCTGAGGGTCGTCTTCTGTGACGGGCGCAAAGGTATCCAGCCCGACATGCAAGGTCACATAAGCGATCTGCACTCCTTTGGAACCCAGCTCATCCAAAAGCCGGGGCGTGAAATGCAAACCTGCGGTCGGAGCGGCAGCCGAGCCAACATCCCGCGAATACACGGTCTGGTAGCGTTCGGGGTCTTGCAATTTTTCGTGAATGTAAGGAGGGAGCGGAATATTCCCCACCTGAGAAAAATACGGCTCAATAGGCTCGGAAAAGCGGATCAGGCGTTCAGAGCCTTCAAGGATCTCAAGGATCTCAGCCTGTGGTCCATCGTCAACCTGGATCTTTTTGCCGACCCGCAGCCCCTTGCCCCCCACAAGAGATTCCCAGGTCAACGCATCACGGCGGCGGAGCAGAAGCAGCTCCACGCGGCCGCCTGTTTCTTTTTTGGCGAAGATCCTCGCAGGGATGACCCGTGTGCGGTTGAGGATGAGGAGGTCGCCTGAACGCAGAAGCAGGCTGAGGTCACGAAAGATGCGGTGCTCTACATCCCCAGAATCACGGTGCAAAACCAGCAGCCGGGATGAATCTCTGGGCTCGGCGGGCGTTTGAGCGATGGCGGTATCGGGCAGGTGATAGTCGAAGTCTGAAGTTTTCATCGTTGTACTTCTATGATAATGGATTAGAATTAAAAGTGGAAGCGAGACAACTGAACACGGAGGCCAATAATGAAACTCAGTTTTCACGGGGCGGCACAGACTGTAACTGGCTCGATGCATTTGGTGGAAGTGAATGGTTCGCGAGTGTTGTTGGATTGCGGTTTGTTTCAGGGGAAAAGAAAAGAATCGATCGAAAAGAATAGAAAATTCCCATTTGATGTAACTACAATTGATGCGGTCGTTCTGTCACACGCGCACATCGATCATTCAGGCAACCTGCCGAATTTGGTGAAGCAGGGGTATCGTGGTCCGATCTATTGCACCCGCGCAACCGCCGAGTTGACCGATGTGATGTTGCGCGATTCGGGGCATATTCAGGAAAAGCAGGCGCAGAGCGCGAGCTATCACAACTCCAAACGCGGCGAACCTGCCGTGGACCCGTTATACACGGAAGAGGATGCGGCAAAGGTCTCTCCGCTTTTACGCGGGTTCGGATATAACGAATCGATCCCGGTTGCGAATGGCGCCGAAGCGACCTTGTATGACGCGGGGCATATTCTGGGCTCGGCGTCCGTATCGCTGCGGTTGGAGGAGAAAAATCAAAAGAAACATTTGTGGTTTTCCGGCGATATCGGAAGGCGCAACATGCCGATCTTGCGCGACCCGATCCTGCCGCATGAGGATGTGGATGTGCTGTTGATGGAATCCACGTATGGCGACAAACCGCACCGCGGACCCGAAGAAGCGTACGAAGAAATGCGCGATGTGATCCTGCGGACGCTCGACCGGGGCGGAAAGGTCATCATCCCCTCTTTTGCCGTGGGACGCACTCAGGAATTGGTGTACAACCTGAACCGCATGTACGAAGATGGAGAGCTGCCGGATGTGCCTATTTATGTGGATAGTCCGCTGGCGGTGAACGCTTCGAACATTTTCCGTAAACACGATGAATGTTTCGACGACGAAATGAAGGAACTGGTGCGGACGGGGCATCCAGCGCTGGAGTTCAAACTGTTGACCTATATCAATGATCTCGACGAATCAAAGGAATTGAACGAACGCAAAGACCCCATGATCATCATCTCGGCTTCAGGCATGGCAGAGGCCGGGCGGATCGTGTATCACATCCGCTGGGCGATCGAGAATAAACGCAACACGATCATGATCGTCTCCTGGCAATCTCCTGAAACTCTTGGGCGCAGGCTGGCAGACCGGGATAAGAAAGTGAAGATCTTTGGGGATACCTACAAGGTCCGGGCGGAGATCGCCACCGTTGGCGGGCTTTCAGCCCACGCCGGGCAGGACCTGCTAGTGGAGTACGCTTCGGGCGCGAAGAAAAATGCAAAATCCATTTTTCTGGTGCATGGTGAAGATCGAGGCGCCGTACCGCTCATGGAAAAGCTGCGCGAAAATCGTGTAAGGCATTTGCATTACCCCGCCATGCACACCTCTGCGGAGTTGTGAAAAAAGCCAACAGGTTGAAAGTTGAATATCAGCTTTCAACCTGTTTCATATCCAAAACCTGCGGGGCAAGGACAAGGGCAATGTAAATCATCCAAATAATGAGACCGATATGCAGGACATCGTTCTCAGAGAACCACATCCCCCGCGCCCACAGCGAAGCGGTATTTTCAGAAATAAGGTAGAGAAAATACGCAGCGATCGTGATTCCCAGCCAGACCCAAGTGCCGATCAGGAGAAGGTCAAGGCGAGTTTTATATCTTGAATAGCGAATGCCGTTGATGAAAAAGAAGGCAAGGATTCCCGGCGCAGAAACCACAAGCAGCAGTTCAAAAGAGATCAAAAATTTTACGGGGATGAATACGCCGATCATTACAATGATGAAATACGCGGCTGCATTGAGAGCGGAATACACGGTCAACGCTTTGCGAAGTCTCCCCGTTGTGCTGGAATGCGCGACCGCCACGGTCATCGCGTCTATGCTCCAGACCGACGCGATCAGATAAAGGATCTCCCACCAACTCGTCCACAGGCAGGCATCTCGCCCGGCGCATTTGATGGCGTAGCTGAAGGCTTCGTAACTTGTCCCGGCGAGAATGGCTCCAATGCCCCACAACAATAGGGAAATTCCCCACCACAAGCGGGAAAGCTGCCCTGTGCGGATCTTCAGGAAGTACACTCCCACGCCGATCGTGAGAATGCCAAGAAAGTAGACGATGATCGAAGTGCTGGGTTGGACAAAAATAATCTCCTGCGAAGCCACCATGAATTTGGAGTATGGCTGAATCGACAGCCAACTTTCAGGGGTTTGCGCAGGAGTATAGGGAATGGAATCCAACCGCCCGCAGGCGGTGAGGAAAAAGAGAAAAAAGACAGATAAAAAAGATCGCTTCATTCGTTTCCTTATGAATATAAAAATGGTCTGAACCGGGCAGACCATTTTTTATAAAATCTACAAACCGTTTTTTATTTTTTAAACAAACGCAGAGTCAAATTCAGTAACAATGACAAAATCACCGACACCAAGATTGAACTGGTAACCGGGAAATAAAATCCGCCATTTTCCCCTTCAATGCGAATGTCACCGGGCAGCCTGCCAAGCGGAATTCCAAACTTCACAGCGAGGTACATCCCGCCTCCAATGAGGAAGAGAACAATGCCGGCAAACATAAGATAGCGGGAGATGGTTTCCATTTTGAAAGCCAAAAGTTGTGAGTCACAGGTCAAAAGACTTTTAACCGCGACTTGTCACCTTCAACTAAAGCAGCCTTGCCTGCCCCTGCTCGGTATAGGTGTATCCCAAATGTTCATAGGCTGCCTTGGTGGCAACACGTCCCTGAGGCGTACGATCGAGGAAGCCAAGCTGTAACAGGTACGGCTCGACCACATCCATGATGGTATCCTGCTCTTCGCTGATGGATGCGGCAATGGTGTTCAGCCCAACCGGGCCGCCATTGTATTTTTCAATAATGGTTCTGAGAACGCGGCGATCCACATCATCCAGCCCAAGCGGATCCACTTGCAAAAGGTCAAGCGCATCCTTGGCAACCTTTTTTGTTACCACCCCATTTGCGCGGACCTGGGCGTAATCACGCACGCGGCGCAGCAAACGCAACGCCACACGCGGAGTCCCGCGCGCGCGCCTCGCCATCTCTGTGATGCCGTCTCCATCCGCTTCGACCTTCAACATGCCCGCAGCACGAGAAACAATGGACTGCATGGCGGGCAGGTCATAATAATCCAAACGATAGACCGCCCCAAAACGCGCCCGCAGCGGAGCCGTGACCAGAGCCAGCCGTGTGGTTGCGCCAACGATGGTAAAACGCGGAAGTTTCAAACGTATGGACCGGGCGGAAGGTCCCTTTCCGATGACGATATCCAAAGCAAAATCTTCCATGGCGGGGTAAAGCACCTCTTCCACGGCACGCCCCAAACGATGCACCTCGTCAATAAACAGAACATCACCTGCGCGGAGATTCGTCAAGATCGCGGCCAGATCACCCGCGCGTTCAATGACCGGCCCGGCTGTGACCTTGACATTGACTCCCATTTCATTGGCAAGAACATGCGCGAGTGTGGTCTTTCCCAATCCCGGAGGTCCATAAAAGAGGACATGATCCAACGCCTCGCCGCGCTTGCGGGCGGCATCGATCAAAATGGATAAATTCTCCTTCACCTGGTCCTGCCCGATCAAGTCGTTGAGTTTTTCAGGACGCAAGGCGTTATCCACCCGGTCATCGGGCTTGGCTTCAGGGTCGAGAGGTCGGGAGGTTTTCGTCATGGCGGAGATTATACCCTGCAGGCATTGCAGTTCCCTGTGAATCAAACAGGGATGACCGGATAAATGGTCATCCCTGAGAAAAGATTGCTCTTCGGCAGCTGTTCGATCTTGGTCGCAGATAAAGAGTGACTTTAGATTTCTAGCTTTGCGTCATCAGGTTTCCCTGATTTTGCCTTTCGGTCAGTCGGTCGGTCTTGATCCGATTTTTTGGATTTTAGACGCTCTGACTTTGCGTCGCCGTCTTTTGGCGGTTTTGCTTTTATCGGCAGTCTGGCGGTCGTGGCTCAGTTCAGCTTTAGATCCATGACTTTGCGTCGCCGGGTTTTCCCGGTTTTGCTATTTATCGGAGCAACCTTATTATTGCACGCAAAAATTAATTTTACAATCACACAGATGTTCTACTTCACAACCTCTTTGAAAGTGGTCTCCATGGTCATGCCCCACTTCAAGCGCGGATCGGAATCCAAAACCGCGATGCGAACCGTGTAAAGGATGTCGCCGCCCTGTTGAGTGTACGCCTGGCTGATCTCGGAAACAACGCCGTTGAGCGCCAAGTCTGGCAACGCATCGGGGATCAGGATCACAGATTGACCGACACTGATCTTCACTACTTCAAGCTCTGTCACATCGGTGGTCTCGACCACCCATGCGCCGAAGTCGGCGATGCTGACTGCTCGCGTTTCCGGGCCCACCTGCTCGCCGGGTTTCACATTCACATCCGCGATCACACCATCGAAAGGCGCGGTGATCACCAAATTGGAAAGCACATCCATCGCGCCATCAAGGTTGGCTTTGGCAAACGCAAGCTGATCAGGGTTCGGACCATCGAGGCTGGACTCGTACTGATACTTCGCTTCCGCCTCTGCGCCCAGTGAAGTCTCATACGCGGCAAGTACTTCATCACGCTCGCGGATCTTTGCTTCAAGGTCGCGCAATGCCTGGCTCAGATCATCCTGCGCGTTTTCAAGTTTGTCTTCGGCATCCTTGCGCTTGGAGTTGTCTTCAGCGAGGTCTTTGTATTTTTCAAATTCGTCCTGCGCATCTGTTACATCCTGCTGGCGGT
>Ga0268298_10003404_pt1 | contig 16304 bp, 7 predicted proteins | sample WWTPWeurt_MetaG_FD_194462 | JGI IMG/M metagenome (GOLD analysis project Ga0268298, IMG submission 194462) | Activated sludge microbial communities from WWTP in Nijmegen, Gelderland, Netherland - WWTP Weurt | ecosystem: Engineered > WWTP > Aerobic digester > Activated sludge | place: Netherlands... | reverse complement strand
GAGCAGCACGAGGCGGAGAGCGCCGGGGACTCGAGGGTGCCGCGCGCAGACGGCCTCGGTGCGGCGCGCGCGATCGCGGAAGTGGAAGTCGATGCCGACGATCTGCACGGGGCCCGCGGGGGTGTCCACGGCGCGCTCTTCGTCGATGAGGAGCGTCGCGCCGATGTCCGCGAGGGCGCCGGCGACCGTCTCGGGGGCCTCGTGATCGTGGTTGCCCCTGCACGCGAACACCTTGCCTTCAAGGGGTTTCAGCGGTGAGAGGGCCCTCGCGAGGGACGCGCGTGCGTCGTGCGACTCCATGGTCAAGAAGTCGCCCGTGAGGAGGACGAGGTCGGGATCCGTCGCGGCGGCGCGCTCGGCGATCTGGCGGAGGCGAGCCTCGGACATGAAGGGCCCGAGGTGAGGATCGGTGATCTGCACGACGCGCAAGGGGCGATCGACGCGGCCTTTTCCGAGGGCGTGGCGCGCGAGGCTCGGCGCAGCCTTCCCGTCGAGCGCGATGTCGGTGACCTCGAATCGATGACGGAGGCTCTGCACCACGCCGAAGGCGGCGATGAGGTACGGGACGAAGTAGCCGTAAGGGTGCGCGCCGATGCCCGCGAGGATGGCCCACGGGATGGCGAGGAACGTGGCCGCGGTGAAGAACGAGGCGGGGACGCTCACGAGCGCGCGGTACCAGAGCGGGCGCATGCGCGGGCGCACGAGCGAGGCGAAGTGGACGTACACGAGGAGCTGGAGCGCGGCGTAGGGTCCGATCACGCTCGCGAAGAGGGGCGCCATCGCGCACGAGACGAGCGTGTGCACGGAGAGGAGGACAGCGGCGAAGATCGCGTAGAGGCGGCCACGGAGGAGGCCCGCGGCGAGCACGACGAGCGCCGCTGCGAGAGCGGAGAGCCAGGGGAAGAGCGCGAGCATCGAGGTCTCACCCATACCACGCGGCCCCCGCGCCGCCGGCTTCGCGCGGGGCGTTTCACACTACTTCACGGGGGCTTTTGAGGGTCCGCGCGGGGCCCGCTCAAGGGCGCTTGACGCCCCCGCCGAGCGCTCGTGTCCTTTGCACATGCTCGACGCGTTCTTGAGGCTCGCGAAGGATCCCCGCGCCGAAAAGGAGCTGCTCCGCGAGGTGGCCGCGCACGTCGCCGAGGTGCGCGCCTCGGCAGGGAGAGGCGATCGAAGGCTCGTGGAGATCGCGGAGGCCGCGGTGAAGACGAACCCGTCGGCGCTCTCGTTCGACGCGGCGGGCGCGGCGACGCTCACGGCGGGTCATCACACGTGGTCGGCGGGGCGCTTCGAGGCCGTGTCGATCGGCGAGCTCCGCGCGCGGGCGAAGGCGACGGCGACGACGAATCGAACGGGCGGCGGGGCGGGCGCCGCTGCGCGCGCGAGGCTGTGGCTGCTCGACGGCGCGGGGCCCGCGACGGACATCGGGACGCTGCAAGCGTGGGCGAGCGAAGGGTCGTTGTTCCAGGTCGCGTCGCAGTTCAATTGCCTCGAGTCGCCGGGGCCGTTCGTGACGCCCGTGGTGCGGTACCTGACGGATCCGACGCAGGGCCCGCGGGCTTCGATCTCCGGCTTTCCGGGCACGCTCGTGCGGCACTACGCGGCGCCCGGCGCGGGCGATCGGCGGTTCGTGCAGAGCACCGACGGGGAGCAGATCGAGCTGCTCGGCGAGGTGTGCGAGGCGAGCGTGGCGCGCGCGCACAACGGGTATTTGATGGACGACTCGATCAAGGACGTGGCGTCGTTCTTCGCGGCGATCAACGACAATTTCGACGCGATCAAGGTGGGCGTGCACGACGGCGTGGAGGCGGTGCTCGGCTACAACTGGGACGGCGCGATCCTCGGCGGCGCGCGGCGAAGGATCGCGCAGGTGCTCACGTCGACGGTCGCGGGCGGGGGCTACGGCGGCGAGGGGCTCGGACCCATGTTCGAGCCGATTTGTCGGGTGATGCTGCGCGCGGCGTACACGGGGACGCTCCTCGCGGCGGCGGCGCTCGGCAAGAGCCGCGTGGTGCTCACGCTCATCGGAGGCGGGGTGTTCTCCAATCCGGTGAAGGTGATCTGGGAGGCGATCCAGGTGGCGCTCACCGAGGTGGAGCCGCTCCTCGCGCGCGACATGGACGTGATCGTGAACGGGCGCGATCTGCTGCTGCGGCTCCCGCGCGACGAGGTGCTCGGTCCGGTGCGCGCGCGCGGCGGCGCGGCCCTGATGTTCGATCGGCTGGGAGCCGCGTCGATCGACCGATGCGATCGATGAAGCGGGGTCACGAGCGCGCTTGACGCCGCGCGTGCGTTGGCGATCCCTGGCGCGATGACAGACGAGGGCTCGCCGCAGAGACAGCGCGGCTGGCTGGCGAAGGCGATCACGGTGCTCATCAGCCTCGTGATCGCACTTGTATTCGCCGAGATCGCGCTCCGGATCATCGTCCGGCCGAAGACGAAGCACGCGATCTGGCCGCCCGGTGCGTCCCATGTCTTTCGCCCGGCGCACGCCCTCTATCCGGACACGCAGCCGGAGACGCACTTCACGAGCAACAAGGTCGGTCTCCGCGGGCCGGACTATGGCAAGGACGGGGAGGAGCTCCGCGTGCTCGCGATCGGGGGCTCGACGACCGAGTGCCTCTTTCAGGACGACGCGAAGACGTGGCCCGCGCAGCTCTCGGAGCTCCTGAGCTCGCAGATCGGCAGGCACGTGTGGGTCGGCAACGCGGGGCGCTCGGGGCTCAACACAGGCGATCACGTGCTGCACGCGAAGTACCTGCTCGCCGAGCAGCCGCACATGGACGCGGTGCTCGTCTTCGCGGGCGTCAACGACGTGAACGTGGCGCTCTCGAAGTCGGAAGAATACGTGCCGATCCCCGAGGATTTGCCGCGGGAGCGCTACTACAAGCTCATCGGCCGCGCCTTCCACCAGATCCCCGGGAGGCTCGAGGACGCGGACGACTACGAGACCCTCCGCTTCTACAGCGGCAGTCAGGTCTATCAGCTCTGGCGCAGGATCAAGCGATCGCGCAACCCGGATCTCGGGACCTATTACCTGAGCCCCGACGACACCGGCAGCGAGATCGAGATGTGGCGCGAGAAGCGTCGCAAGGCCCCGCACATCGTCGACGAGCTGCCGGATCTCACGGCGGCGCTGTCGACGTTCAAGACGAACCTGCTCACGATCGAGGGGATCGTGCGGCGGAGCGGCTCGCGGCTCTACCTCTTGACGCAGCCCGTGATGTGGCGCGCGGACATGCCGGAGTCGGAGCAGCGGATGCTCTGGATGGGCGGGGTCGGCAATTTTCAGCGCGATCCCAACCCGGATTTCTATTCGCCGCGCGTGCTCGCGGAGGCGATGCGGATGTTCAATGAGGCGACGAAGGAGGTGTGCAAGGAGCGGGGCGTGACGTGCATCGATCTGGTGCCGGTCATGCCGCCGAGCTCGGCCATCTTCTACGACGACTGTCACTTCGGCGAGACGGGCTCGCGGACGATCGCGTCCGCCGTCGCCGCCGCGATCGCGAAGGAGAAGCCGTTCTCGGGGCCGTGAGGTCTCTGGTAGCCTCCCGGCACCATGCGCCTCGCGAACCTCGCGCCCTCGCCGCTCCTCGTCCTCGCTGCGTGTCTCCTCGCCGGCTGCGGCGATGATCCCGGGACGTCCGGGGAAGGCGGCGCGGGCGGCACGACGACGACCACCACCACCGTCGATCCGGAGGAGTTCCTCCAGGCCCCGAAGTCGTGCGCGTACGTGTGCCCCGACGAGGACGGGTGCCCCGAGAAGACGACGCCGTATGTCTGCCCCGCGATGGGGGCGTGGGACGCGATCCCTCACCTCGAGACGTGCCCGGCGTTCGATGGCTCGACGCCCGAGGTGGTCGCGGGCAAGTGCGATGTGTCGGAGCCCACGGACGCGGCGCTCGCGCGGCCCGGGAAGGACGCGCAGGATCCTTCGAAATATGTGCTGCCGGACGGTCGGACGACGCACCCGGCGGGCGCGACGTGGGCCTTTGATGAGCCGGATATCCTGGGCGGGACGACGAGCGGCGTCGTCGCGGTGCCGGGGACTCCGTACGTGCTCGCCGTCGACACGGGGCCCGATGATCACGCGGTGAGGGCCATCGATACGACGAAGATCGCAGGGGGCGAGTCGCCTGTCGTGTCCGCGGTGAAGTTCTCGCCGCCGAGCTGGCTGAGCTCGGGCATCGCGTTCGTGGCGCCGGACAGGGTGTATGTCGCGACGGCCTTCGGCGCCGTGCAGGCCCTGAAATTCGATACAGCGACGGGCCTCCTCACGCAGGACGACGCCTCCAATCTGGCCCTCCCCGTCGACGCCGCGAAGCTCTGGTATGCGTCCGGCGTGGCCGCGACGCCCGATGGAAAGCGCCTCGTGGTGTCCGCGGTGAACGAGGCTGTCGTGGTGGTGTTCGACATCGATCCTGCCTCTCCCAAGTACAAGACGCAGATCGGCTCGGTCGACATCGGGGCGCGCGAGTCCTATGGAGTCTATTTCGACCCGCTGGACGCGACGGGGACGCGGGCGTACGTGCCTGTCTGGGGCGGGCGCAAGGTGGTGGAGATCGGTCTCGACAACCCGGCGAACCCGGCGGTTTTGCGGACGTTCGAGACCGATCAGAACCCCCAGGGCGTGGCCTTCCTGGACGCTCGGTGGATGGTGGTCGCCAATGACTTTGGTGAGACGCTGTCGGTCGTGGATCGGGTGTCCGGGGACGTGACGAAGGTGCCTGTCGACTTCGCGCCGGATCTCCGGGGCCTCGACGTGGCCGGGGTGGCGTTCGACGCGGCCTCGTCACGGCTGTATACGCTGCTCGCGGGGATCAACGCGGTGGCCGCGTACGACGTGGATCTCGCGACGTCGCCGCCCCAATTCACGCTCGCCGGGCGCCTCGGGACAGGGTGGTGGCCGAGCGGCGTCGTGGTGCAGCCGGACGGCTCGCTCGTGATCACCAACCTTCGGGGGAGGCCCCTCGGTGTCTCGGAGGGGCCGGAGCACTTCGGCGGGGCCGATCTGCCGAGCGGGCACACGCGGATGCGCGGGAGCGTGCAGCTCGTGGCGGCCCCGAGCGCGGGGGATCTCTCGGCGGGGGCCGCGGAGGTGGAGACGCTCGTGTCGGTGGCGGATCTCCCGGGGTATCCGCAGGTGGACTGTCCAGCGGGCGCGATGGATTTCCCCGTTCCGCCCACGAACACGATGGGGGCGTCGCCGCAGATCGAGCGGGTGATCTTCGTCGTCCGGGAGAACAAGACCTTTGATTCGATCTTCGGGGATCTGCCCACGGTGGCGGGCGACCCGGCCTACACGCTCAAAGAGACGACCGATGACATGGAGAAGGTGTGGCCCAACCTGCGCGATCTGGCGCGGACCTTCACCGTCAGCGACAACTTCTACAACCTGGCCGTGCAGTCGACGCAAGGGCATCAGTGGACGACGTACGGGCGAACCACGGATTTCTGCGAGCGGACGTGGAGCGCCGACGCGCGCCCTGTGCCTCTCTGCGGCGTGGGGGAGGTGGGGCGGCCGGAGCAAGGATCGGTGTTCGACTGGATCGGCGCCGGCGGGCTCCGGTACGACGTGCTCGGGGAGATCGTGGGCGCGCCGCTCGTGCTGCCGCAGGACTACACCCCTGTGGACGGCAAGTATCCCGGGGGGCCCTTCCAGAACATCACGTACAACGACGTGGAGAAGGCCTGTCACGTGGCCGGGAGGCTGCGCGTCGCGTGCGATCTGCACTCGTTCGTGTACATGACGCTCCCGAACGATCACACGGTGGGCGTGGACCCGACGAACCCGACGCCCGAGACGATGTGCGCCATCAACGACGAGGCGACAGGCATGCTCATCGACGCGCTGTCGCACAGCCCCGACTGGCCGAAGACGCTCGTGGTGATCACCGAGGACGACCCGCAGCAGGGGGGCGATCACATCGACTATCACCGGACGCCGCTCGTGATGGTGTCTCCGTGGGTGAAGCGAGGGTACGTGTCGAAGACGCACATCGACGTGGCGTCGATCCACAAGCTGTTCGCGCACATCTTCGGGCTGCCTTATCCGAGCGTGCAGGTCGCGCGGGCCGGGCTGCCGCTCGACGCGTTCACGTCGACCCCGGATTACACGCCGTATACGTATCAGCCCCACAAGTGGCCCATCGCGTGCGGCGGGGCCGCCAGCGAGGCCGAGGCGCGCCTCACGCGGTCGTGGGATTTCAATGTCCCGGACGCGCAGGACGGGCTCGGGGAGCAGGTGGCGCGCTGGATGCGGGGCAAGCAGCTCACCGAGCTGACTCCGGTGCTCCGGGCGGAGGTGGAGGCGCGCGAGGCCCGGCGAGCCGCGGGGCTGCCGCCGATCCTCGAAGACGACGATGATTGACGTGAGCGCCCAGCGTCGGGCCTCTGTCCCCCAGCGGCTGCCCCAGCGTCGGGCCTCTGTCCCCCAGCGGCTGCCGCAGTGTCCCCCCGGCGGCTTGTCGCGCGCCGTACGAAGTAGGCGCGCGGCGCGCCGTACGAAGTAGGCGCGCCCCCCCTTCCTGAAAACGCCCCCTCCTGAACCGCGCGAGGTTTGCCGTCAATCGGACAGAAATCGCGGGCTCGATCATGCGATGATCCCGGGCGTGTCGGATCGAAGCTGGATGTCGCCCGTGGACGGGGCGTGGCTGCGGATGGACTCGCCCACGAACCCGATGGTGATCAACGCGGTGCTGCTCCTCGACGGGCCGGTGCCGCACGCCGAGATCGAGCGGCTCCTGCGCGACAGGCTGCTGCCTCACCCGCGGTTCCGGAGGCGCGCGGCGTCGTTCGGGGTGCCCTTCGTGCCCGCGCGGTGGGAGGAAGATCCGTATTTCGATCTGGCCACGCACGTGCACCGGGTGGCGCTCCCGACGCCCTCGGACGAGGCGACGCTCGCGGACTTGATCGGGGACATCATGAGCTCGCCGCTCGATCACCACCGGCCGCTCTGGCAGGTTCATCACGTGGAGGGGCTCGCGTCGGGATCGGCGCTCGTGGCGCGGATTCACCACGCTGTCGGCGATGGAGTGGCCCTCGTGAAGCTGCTCCTCGGGCTCACGGACGAGGGGCCCAAGCCTCCCCCGCCCAAGGTGGGACTCGCCCCGGAAAAACCCCGGGACGCGCGGGCGATGGCGCGGCTCGCGGGCGCAAAGGCGGTGTCGCTCGGCAAGATGCTGGCGCTCTCGGCGGATCCGGAGGGGCCGTTCAAGGGGCCCCTCGGCGTGCGAAAGCGCGTGGCGTGGTCGCGGGCCTTCAGCGTGGAGGCCATCAAGCGCGCGGCGCACGCGCGATCAGCCAAGCTCAATGACATCGTCGTGGCGTCGGTGGCGGGCGCGCTCCGAGGCTACCTGGCCGCGCGCGGGAGCTCGCAGGAGCGGCTGCGGGCGCTGGTGCCTGTTTATATTCCGGGTCACGCCGAGGGCTCGGACATGGGCAATCACTTCGGGCTGGTGTTCCTGGACATGCCCGTGGATGTTCAGGATACGGCGAGTCGTGTTGCGGCCGCGAAGCGCGCGATGGACGATCTCAAGCGGGCCCCGGACGCGCTCGTGGCGATGACCGTGCTCGGCGCGATGGGGCTCGCGAGCGAGGGCATCGAGCGCATCGGGATCAAGATCTTCACGAAGAAGGCGTCGATGCTGCTCACCAACGTGCCGGGGCCGAGCGACACGCTGCACATGCTCGGGCGCAAGCTGACGAGCCTGCTCGTGTGGGCGCCTGTCTCGGGGGACGTGGCGCTCGGAGTGTCGATGTTGAGCTACGCGGGATCCATGCGAATGGGGGTGTCCGCGGACGCGCGGGTGGTCGGCGATCCGCGGGAGATCGTGGCGCGCTTCGAGGAGGAGCTCGGGGGCTTGCTCGCGGAGGGATAGGCTCGGAGCACCCCGAGGTCGGATCTCGCACAACGAGCGCCGATTCCCTGTAGTCTCGGGAGTAGCGCTTTCCAGCTTTGTCGAGGATCCCCATGTCGAAGCCCTTCCACCGCCCCCGAGGGCCCGCGTCCTCCCTTCGTCGTCACGCCGCGCGGCTCGCCGCCGTCGCCGCCTTCGCCGCCGTCTCCGCCGGAGCCCACGCGGCCTCCGCGCTGACGATCGTGCCCACCAACGACGCGCAGGCGCTCGTGACCGCGCTCGCTTCGCAAGGCATCAACGTCCTCAGCGTCACCAACGCGCCGGGCGCGGATTTCAGCGATGGTCAGGGGCTTTCGGCGCCGACAGGCACGTTCGATCAGGCGCCCCTCGGCCTGCCCCCGGGCATCATCCTGACGTCGGGCACCGCGCGCAACGCGATGCCGCCGAACGACGCGACAGGCACGACCGGCAGCTATCCCCCGGGCAACCTGCACGATCCGCTCTGCCAGAGCCTCGCGGGCGTCACGGTCAACGACTCGGTGCGCTTGACCATCCAGTTCACGCTGGAGCCGGGCGCCGACGGCATCGCCTTCGATTGGCTCTTCGGGTCGGAGGAGTACCCGGAGTACGTCGGCGCCTACAACGACTCGGCCGGCGTGTTCATCCGCTCCGACGCGGGCGCCGGCTTCGGCCAGTACATCAACGTCCTCCGCGATCTCGGGGGAAACCCGGTCACGATCAACGGGCCCTTCTTCTCCGGGCAGACGGTCATCATCCCGACAGCGCAGGATCCGATCACCGAGTACGACGGCACCACGCCGCACATCACGACGAGCTACCCGCTCGCGAGCGGGCCGGGGGTCGTCCACGAGATGGTCATCGTGGTGTGCGACGCGCTCGACAGCTCGCTCGACAGCGGGCTCATGATCGGCGGCCTGCGCTCGTGCTCGGGCGTGTGCACGTCGGTGCAGTACTGCGGCGACGCGCTGGTGAACGGTAACGAGGACTGCGACGACGGCAACAACAACGACAACGACGGGTGCAGCAACACCTGCAAGGGCATCGACTCCGACGGCGACGGCCTCAGCGACATCCGCGAGGGCATCCTCGGCACGAACCCGGCGAACCCCGACACGGACGCCGACGGCGTCGACGACGGCACCGAGGTCGGCCTCGATTTCGTGAACCCGCTCGACGCGGATCTCAACGGGATCATGGACGCCCTCGATCCTTGCTACCCGAGCGACATTTATTGCGACCCCGACAACGACGGCATCCCGGGCTCGCTCGAGATCCAGCTCGGCCTCGATCCGCAGAGCGCCGACAGCGACGGCGACGGCATCGACGATCCCACCGAGCTCGGCGATCCGCAGGCCCCGACGGACACGGACGGCGACGGGATCATCGACGCGCTCGACTCCAACAGCGCGGACACGGACGGCGACGGGATCGTGGACCAGCTCGATCCGGGCAACGAAAGCGCGTGCGTCCCCAACTCCAGCGGGCCGCAGTGCGACCCCGACGACGACGGCCTCACGAACGCGCAGGAGATCGCGTTCGGGACCAACCCGAACAACGCGGACAGCGACGGCGACGGCGTGAACGACGGCGTCGAGGCGGGCGCGGGCGCGCAGGCGGCCGACAGCGACGGCGACGGGATCATCAACGCCCTTGAATCCTCGGTGATCGACAGCGACGGCGACGGCTCTCCGGATCAGAGCGACGCGACCAACGACGATCCCTGCGCGCCCAACAACCAGGCCGGCGCGTGCGACTACGACAAGGACGGGCTCACGAACGCGCAGGAGATCGCGCTCGGCACCGATCCTTCGGACGCGGACACCGACGACGACGGCGCGATGGACGGCATGGAGCCGAGCCCCGGCGACGACAGCGACGGCGACGGGATCATCAACGCGCTCGATCCGGACAGCGACAACGACGGGATCTTCGACGGCACCGAGATGGGCCTGGGGTGCGGCGGGAGCGGCACCGATCAAGGCGCGGGCAAGTGCATCCCCGACGCGGACGGCGGCGCGACGGTGACCGATCCGTTGAACCCGGACACGGACGGCGGCGGGCTCCCGGACGGCTTCGAGGACGCGAACCACAACGGCGTCGTCGATCCCGGCGAGACGGATCCTTCCAACTCGCAGGCCGACGACGCGACCGTGCAGGACTCGGACGGCGACGGCATCCCCGACGTGATCGAGCTTCAAAACGGGGGAAATCCCAACGACTCGGACAGCGACGACGACGGCGTTCCGGACGGCCTCGAGGTCAACCCGCTGGGCGACTCGGACGGCGACGGGATCGTGAACTTCCTCGATCCCGACAGCGACAACGACGGCCTCTTCGACGGCACCGAGATGGGCTACGGGTGCCTCAACGCGGGCACCGATGTGTCCGTGGGCAACTGCGTCCCCGACGCGGACAACGGCTCCACGGTCACGTCGCCGATCAACCCCGACACGGACGGCGGCGGCGCGAAGGACGGCGCCGAGGACTTCAATCACAACGGCGTCGTGGAGGCGGGCGAGGGCGATCCGACGGCGGGTCACCCGGAGGACGACGCGGCGATCATCGACTCCGACGGCGACGGGCTCAGCGACGGCGAGGAGATCGCGATCGGGAGCGATCCCAACGACTCCGACAGCGATGACGACGGCGTGCCGGACGGCGCCGAGCTCAACCCGTACGCGGACTCCGACGGCGACGGCCAGCTCAACGTGAACGATCCCGACAGCGACAACGACGGGATCCCGGACGCGACCGAAATGGGGCTCCCGTGCCTCGTGCAGGGCGAGCTCAACTGCGTGCCGGACGGCGATCTCGGCGCGACGCAGTCGAACCCGCTCAACCCGGACTCCGACGGCGGCGGCGTGTACGACGGCGTCGAGGACAAGAACCACAACGGCGTCATCGACGACGGCGAGGGCGATCCCAACAACCCGCTCGACGATGTCTGCGTGCAGACGGTCGACTGCGTGGGCAGCGGCGATGGCTCGGTGGTGTGCGATCCGACGACGGGCGCGTGCGTGCCCGCGCTCTGCGACGCGTCGTCGATGTGTCCCCCGGCGGACGGGTGTCACTTCCCCGGCGCGTGCGATCCCGTGTCCGGGAGCTGCTCGTATGCGAACAAGCAGAACGGGTTCCCCTGCGACGACGGCGACGAGTGCACCGCGGAGTCGTGTCAGAACGGCGCGTGCGTCGCGCAGAGCGTCCTCGACGGAACGCTGTGCGCGGGCGGCGTGTGCATCGCGGGCCACTGCATCCTCGATTCGGTGAACGAGGGCGGCGGCGGAGCGGGCGGTGGTGACGGTGGGGGCAACAACGGCGGCGGCGGTGGCAACACGTCGACGACGGGCGCAGGCGCGGGCGTCACGGGCGGCGGCGACGCCGGCGACGGCAGCGGCGCGAGCAACGGAGCCAACGGGAAGAAGGACGCGGCTTATTCGCTGACGGGCGGGGCGTGCAGCACGTCCGGCGGCGGCTCCAGCGGCGGCGAGGCGGGGTTCCTGCTTGCGCTTGCGGCCGTCGCATTCGCTCGCAAGCGCAGGCATTGAGTTGCCCACCCCGGCCGCGCCTGCTCGCAGCTCCGCTGCATCGCGCGCGGCCCCCCTCCCAAATCGCGGATCTCGCTTCGCTCGACCGCTCAGGGAGGGCGGCGGGGTACGCACGATTGAAACAAAAAAAGCGTGACGACGACCCCTCCCCGTGTGACCTTTGTCCAACATGAGCGCTGCACGGAAGCTGGAGCCCGCCAGAGACCCCATGCTCGCGAGACTGCTCGCAGCGCCGCTCGATGACGTGCCCGAGACGGACGAAGAGCGCGAGGCGGTCGCGAGGATCGACGCGCACATCCGCGCCGGTCGGCATGGCAGGAGCACGGCGGAGGTCCTCGCGGCGCTCGACCTGGAAGAATGAACTTTACCTCCGAGTGGGACTACGTCGCCGAAAAGGTCGACCTCAAGAACCTCCTGCCACGCTCCGCCGCCGAGCGAATCTGTGCTGCGATCGAGCGCTTCGCGGCCACGGGGGAGGGGGACATCCGCCGGATCTCTCCGGCCGACCCGCGCAGGGTGCGCCTCTACGTCCAGGGTGCCGTCGCGACGCTCTATCTGGACCTCGATGCCAGGATCGTGCACGTCGGCCGCGTGTTCCGGCGCGCCCGATGAGCACCCCGGAGCTGGCTTCGCGGGGCTGAGCGCCGTTCTCCCCGGCGCGCGCTGACCGGGGCGCTGCCCTCGGACGCCCCCCCCGATGGTGGTTGGGACCACTTCACCCCCCCTTCGATGGCTCGGGGATCAGGGGCCGCAGGTGAGGCTGCCGCCGCAGTTGGGGCTCGATGTCTGATCGCTGCACTCGTTGTCGGGATCGGTGCCGATCACGATGTCCGCGCAGGTGCCGTCCGAGACGCTCGTCTTCACGCCGACGCACGCCTGGCAGAGCCCGCCGCACGCCGTGTTGCAGCACACGCCGTCCACGCAGTTGCCGCTCGAGCACTCGCCGTTGAGCGTGCACGCCGCGCCGTTCGCGAGCGCCGAGCACGTCGCGATCGCCGTGCACGTCGTGACGCCCGCGCACTCGTTGTCCGGATCCGTCGCGGTGGCGACGTTGCCGCACGTGCCGTTGGCGCCGGCGCCCTTCTTGGCCGTCGAGCACGCCTGGCAGAGCCCGTTGCACGCGGTGTTGCAGCAGAACCCGTCCACGCAGTTGCCGTTGGAGCACTCGCCGTTGATCGAGCACGCCGTGCCCTGAGCGAACAGGGTGCACGTCGAGGCGCCGCTGCACGAGGCCGCGCCGGCGCACTCGTTGTCCGGGTCGAGGCCCACGGGGATGGTGCCGCACGTCCCGTCGACGCCGCCGTTCTTCTTCACCGCGGTGCACGCGTTGCACAGCGTGTTGCACGCGGTGTTGCAGCAGACGCCGTCGACGCAGAAGTTGGTGGAGCACTCGCCGTTGATCGAGCACGCCGCGCCGTTCGCGAAGAGGCCGCACGCCGCCGCGCCGTTGCAGCTCGCCGCGCCGGCGCACTCGTTGTCGGGATCGAGCCCGGCGTTGATGTTGCCGCACACGCCGTTGGCGCCGGTGCCTTTCTTCGCCGCCGTGCACGCCTGGCAAGCGCCGGAGCAGGCCGCGTTGCAGCACACGCCGTCCGCGCAGAAGCCGCTGACGCAGTCGGTGCCGACGAGGCACGCGTCGCCCGTCGCCGCCTTGCAAAGGCTCGCCCCGTTGCAGACGAGCGCGCCCGCGCACTCGTTGTCCGGATCGATTCCGCCGTTGATCACGCCGCAGGTGCCGTCCGCGCCGTTGCCCTTCTTGACAGCGGTGCACGCGTTGCAGAGCGTGTTGCACGCGTTGTTGCAGCACACGCCGTCGACGCAGAACGTGCTCGCGCACTCGCCGTTCGCCGTGCACGCCGCGCCCGCCGGGAGGGTGCCGCACGCGCCCGCGCCGTTGCACGAGATCGCGCCGAAGCACTCGTTGTCGGGATCGGAGCCGACGGCGATGTTGCCGCAGGTGCCGTCGGTCCCGCCGCCCTTCTTCACCGCCGTGCACGCCTGGCACGCGCCCGTGCAGGCCGCGCTGCAGCACACGCCGTCCGCGCAGGCGCCGCTCAAGCAGTCGGTCGCGAGGACGCACGCGTCGCCGAGCTGCGCCTTGCAGAGGCTCGCGCCGTTGCACACCTGGTTGCCCGCGCACTCGTTGTCCGGATCGAAGCCGGAGGCGATGACGCCGCAGGTGCCGTCGGTGCCGGAGCCCTTCTTGACCGCGGTGCACGCGTTGCAGAGCGTGTTGCACGCGGTGTTGCAGCACACGCCGTCCACGCAGAAGCCGCTCGCGCACTCGCCGTTCGCCGCGCAGACGCCGCCGTTCGGGACGAAGCCGCACGCGCCCGCGCCGTTGCACGAGATGGCGCCGAAGCACTCGTTGTCCGGGTCCGTGCTGATCGCGATGCTGCCGCAGGCGCCGTCGGCGCCGGAGCCCTTCTTGACGGCCGTGCACGCCTGACAAGCGGTGTTGCACGCGGCGTTGCAGCACACGCCGTCCACGCAGAAGCCGCTCGCGCAGTCGGTCGCCTGCACGCACGCGTCGGCCGTCTGCGCCTTGCAGAGGCTCGCGCCGTTGCACACCTGCGAGCCCGGGCACTCGCTGTCCGGGTCGGTGAAGACGGCGATGACGCCGCAGGTGCCGTCGGCGCCGGAGCCCTTCTTGACCGCGGTGCACGCGTTGCAGAGCGTGTTGCACACGGTGTTGCAGCACACGCCGTCGACGCAGAAGTTGCTCGAGCACTCGCTGTTGGACGAGCACGTGGCTCCGAGGGCCAGCAGGCCGCAGGCGCCCGCGCCGTTGCACGCGATGGCGCCGAAGCACTCGTTGTCCGGGTCCGTGTTGACCGCGATGTTGCCGCAGATGCCGTCGGCGCCGGAGCCCTTCTTCATGCCGGTGCACGCCTGGCAGGTGCCGGTGCAGGCCGCGCTGCAGCACACGCCGTCGGCGCAGAAGCCGCTGGAGCAGTCGGTCGCGAGCGCGCACGCGTCGCCCAGGTTGCCCTTGCACTGCGCCGAGGCGTTGCACACGAGGGTGCCGGGGCACTCGTTGTCCGGGTCCGTGCCCGTGCCGATGTTGCCGCACGTGCCGTCGGTGCCGGAGCCCTTCTTGAGCGCCGTGCACGTGTTGCAGAGGGCGTTGCACGCGGTGTTGCAGCACACGCCGTCGACGCAGAAGCCGCTCGTGCACTCGCCGTTCGCCGCGCAGGCTCCGCCGTTCGCGACGAGCGCGCAGACGCCCGCGCCGTTGCACGTGGCCGTGCCGAAGCACTCGTTGTCCGGATCGGTGTTGACCACGATGTTGCCGCAGGTGCCGTCGGCGCCGGAGCCCTTCTTCGCCGCGGTGCACGCCTGGCAGGTGCCGGTGCAGGCCGCGTTGCAGCACACCCCGTCCGCGCAGAAGCCGCTCAGGCAGTCGGTGGCCTGCGCGCACGCGTCGGCGAGGGGCACCTTGCAAGCGCCGGATCCGTTGCAGATCTGGGTGCCCGCGCACTCAGCGTCCGGGTCGAGGCCCGAGGCGACAACGCCGCAGGTGCCGTCGGTGCCGGAGCCCTTCTTGGCCGCCGTGCACGCGTTGCAGGTCGTGTTGCAGACGGTGTTGCAGCACACGCCGTCGACGCAGAAGCCGCTCGAGCACTCGCCGTTCGCCGCGCACGCCGCGCCGAGGGCGAAGAGCGCGCACGCGCCCGAGCCGTTGCAGCTCGCCGCGCCGCCGCACTCGTTGTCCGGGTCGGTGTTGACGAGGATGTTGGAGCACGTGCCGTCGACGCCGTTGCCCTTCTTGGCCGCGGTGCACGCCTGGCAAGTGCCTGTGCAGCCCGCGTTGCAGCACACCCCGTCGACGCAGAAGCCGGTGAGGCAGTCCGTCGCCGCGGAGCACGAGTCGCCGTTGATCTGCTTGCACGCGTTGGCGCCGTTGCACACCTGGCTGCCCGCGCACTCGTTGTCGGGATCGAGCCCGCTCGTGACGCTGCCGCAGGTGCCGTCGGTGCCCGTGCCCTTCTTCACGGCCGTGCACGCCTGGCAGCCGAGGTTGCAGACGCCGTTGCAGCAGACGCCGTCGACGCAGAAGCCGCTCGAGCACTCGCCGTTCGCCGCGCACACAGCGCCGTTCGCGAGGAGCGCGCACGCGGACACGCCGTTGCAGTTGGCCGCGCCCGCGCACTCGTTGTCAGGATCCGTGTTGACGAGGATGCTGCCGCACGTCCCGTCCGCTCCCTGGCCCTTCTTGACGGCCGTGCACGCCTGGCAGGTCGTCGTGCACGAGGTGTTGCAGCACACGCCGTCGGCGCAGAAGCCGCTCGTGCACTCGGACGAGACGGCGCACGGCTGACCGTTCGCGAAGAGCGAGCAGACGCCCGCGCCGTTGCAGTTCGAGTTGCCCGCGCACTCGTTGTCGGGGTCGCTGCCCGCCGCGATGTTGCCGCAGGTGCCGTTGGTCCCGGAGCCCTTCTTCGCGCCCGTGCACGCCTGGCAAGCGCCCGCGCAAGCGACGTCGCAGCAGACGCTGTCCGCACAGAAGTTGCTCGCGCACTCGATGCCGAGCGAGCAGGTCGATCCGAGCGGGAGCAGCGCGCACGATCCTGCGCCGCTGCAGTTGGTGGGGCCGCCGCACTCGCTGTCGGGGTCCGTGCCCGCAGCGATGTTGCCGCAGGTGCCATCGGCGCCCGAGCCCTTCTTCGCGGAGGTGCACGCCTGGCAGATGCCGGAGCACGCGGCGTCGCAGCAGACGCCGTCCACGCAGAACCCGGCGATGCACGTCACTCCCGAGATGCACGTTTCGCCGTTGGGCGACTTGCACCCGCTCGCGGAGCACACGAGGGTCCCCGCGCACTCGTCGTCCGGATCCGATCCGCTCACGACGGGCCCGCAGAGGCCGTTGGAGCCGCCG
>Ga0268298_10003402_pt1 | contig 16313 bp, 15 predicted proteins | sample WWTPWeurt_MetaG_FD_194462 | JGI IMG/M metagenome (GOLD analysis project Ga0268298, IMG submission 194462) | Activated sludge microbial communities from WWTP in Nijmegen, Gelderland, Netherland - WWTP Weurt | ecosystem: Engineered > WWTP > Aerobic digester > Activated sludge | place... | reverse complement strand
CATGTCAACATGCATCCACAATTCCCGAGTGTCCCAATGGGTTATTAATTGTGATTCAATGGGTTCACTGTGACAAAGTGACACAGGGTTCACTGTGACAAAGTGACCGGAAATCGACATGAGCATGTGAGCATTTCGTAGAAAAAGTAGTCTAAAAACGCCTCTCGTGCCTATGGTCACACTGTCACAGGCCTCAAAAAACCCATTGGAACAGCCCCATTGGGTCACTTCTAGGCCCATTGGGTCACTCGGAACAGCCCCATTGGGTCATTTTCACCCTGAAATAAGGTGGGTTTGATTTTCCATTGGGTCGGAACAGCCCCATTGGGTCACTAAGTCAGTGTGACAGTGTGACTGGGGGGGGTTGTCACGTTGTCACATCGGACACTGTTTCAGGGGGTGTCTGTCACATTGTCACAGTGTCCAATGGGTTTCCATGGTGCCCATTGGGTCAGCGGGTCAGCTGCAGCAGGGGATTGATTGACCCGATGGGTTGGTGCCGTAGGTGGGTGGACCAGTGCGGCGCGGATGCTCGGGGACCCCGGGGGGAGCCCCAGGCGGCTGGCGGCGCGGTGTCGGAGGTGGTCACCCGAGAACCCCGAGAACCTCCGAACCTAAAAACCCATTGTCCAAAATTATTCACAACCCCAACAGAACCAGAAACCCATTGGGATCACTTATCCATCTCCTTACCACCCCACGAGAACCTGTGATATGCTGATCCGATGACCGCCCAGCCCCATCAGCACAGCGAGCCCCAACTCGAAAACCAGTCGATCCCTGACTGGCTGGCGCCGGCCGTCTCCTACGCCACCGCGATCCACACTCGCAAGCAGATCAAGGAGATGCAGACCCAGATGGAGCACCTCACCTTCGAGAGCCTGTTCGACGAGGCGTTGGAGCGCATTGCCGCGGGCCAGCCCCTGATCCAGACCATCGAGGGCGACCCTCGTGAGCCCAACTACGCTCGGCTCTTGGCCTGGGTGCATGCGGACCCGCAGCGCGAGGCTCGGTACCACGAGGCGCAGAAGATTGGTGCAGAGGTCATCGCGCAGCAGTTGATCAAACTCAGCGACGCGAGCGACACACTCGAAGATGTCAACCGCTCGACGTTGCGCATCAACACGCGCAAGTGGCTGCTGGGTGTGTGGAACAGGAAACGGTTCGGTGACGTGAAGCAGATTGACCAGAACGTCACCATCGACCTCAGTGGCGCCATGCAGGCGGCGCAGGAGAGGCTGGACCGGGCTCGGACGGTTGATGCGCCTGTGAGGAGGATTGATGCCCCCTAAAGTCCAGATGGTCAGCACCCCGGACAAGGAGCAGGCCCTCATCACGGAACTGCTCCAGTTCAAGTACGACCCGGAAGGCTTCGCCCGGTATGCGTTCCCCTGGGGCGTGAAGGGCACACCGCTGGAGAAGATCCAGGGACCGCGGTCATGGCAGTTGGGCGAGTTCCGCCGCATCGCGGACCACCTGGCGACCGACATCGAGAAGGCACGCATTGGCCTGCCCTCGTCTCCCTTGTACGTTTCGATTTCAAGCGGTCGAGGCATTGGAAAGTCGGCGTGGTTGGCCATGCTTGATATGTGGGTGGCTTCCTGTTGGATTGGTTCGACGACCATCGTGACGGCCAACACGGAAACACAGCTTCGGTCGAGAACGATGGCGGAATTGGGTAAGTGGCAAGTCATGGCCATCAACCGCCACTGGTTCGAGAAGTCCTCCATGTCCATGCGACCCGCGAGTTGGTTCGTCGAACTCGTCGAGAGTCAACTCAAGATGGATACGCAGTATTACTACGTGGAGGCCCAATCATGGTCCGCAGAGAACCCCGATGCGTTCGCTGGCGCCCACAGCCAGATCGGCATGATGGTGCAGTTCGATGAGGCCTCGGGTATCCCCGACCCCATCTGGCAGGTCACCGAGGGGTTCTTCACGGACATGGCGCCGTTGAGGCTGTGGCTGGCCATCAGCAACCCTCGACGGAACACAGGACGCTTCTTCGACTGCTTCCACAAAGACCGGAACTTCTGGGACTCCCGGTACGTGGACAGTCGAACCGTCGAGGGTGTGGACACAGCCGTCTACCAGCGCATCGCGGACAAGTATGGCGAGGACAGCGATGTGACCAGGGTGGAGGTCCGCGGCGAGTTCCCCCGCACCGGGTCCAACCAGTTCATCGGGCGCGAGGTAGCGCAGTACGCGGCTGACCGGGAACTGGTGCCGGACGATGGTGCACCGCTGCTCATGGGAATCGACGTTGCTCGATTCGGCTCAGATTCATCCGTGTTCCGGTTCCGGCGTGGGCGAGACGCCCGCACCATCAAACCCATGCGGTTCAAGGGTCTCGACACTATGGCACTGGCAGGCGAGGCTGCGACGGCAATTGAACGGATCAAGCCCGACGCGGTGTTCGTTGACGGGGGCGGGGTCGGGGGTGGCGTGGTCGACCGGCTCAAGATGCTCGGTTATCGAGTCATCGAGGTTCAGTCCGGAGAGAAGGCCCGCGACGAGGAGCGATACCTGAACCGCAGGATCGAGATGTGGGACGCCATGAGGGAGTGGTTGGTCTACGGCTGTATCGACAAGGACGAGAGCCTCATCGACGACCTGACGGGTCCGGAGTACGCTGTTCACCTCAAGGGTCAGTTGAAGCTTGAGGGCAAGGATGCGATGCGCAAGCGGGGGTTGCCGAGCCCCGACAACGGAGATGCGTTGGCGTTGACCTTCGCGGAGCCTGTGGCGCGGAACGACGCCGCCACGGCTCGCCGGCGCATGGGCACCCAGCACCGGGAGGCCTTGACAGAGTACGACATCTTCGCTAACGTGTGATACCATCGGCCCTGTTTGAAGGAGAACCACGATGTCCGGTCTGTTCGGCTCCAAGCCCAAGATCCCGGCAGCGGCAGCAGTGACCCCGACTGTGGCCACGCCCGCGGTCCAGGCGGCGTCTGACGCCCAGCGCATGCGCTCCCGCGCAGCCAGTGGTCGTGCCGCCACCATGCTGACCAGCACCGAGGAGCAGCAGAACTCCCCGATGACGGCCACCAAGAAGCTGCTTGGGATGTAACGTGTGGCCAGCCTCTACCTCACCGAGTTCCAGGCCAGCGGCAACGCGGAGTCGGGGGCGCAGCTTCAGGTCGGGGTCCAGCCTGCGGTCACCGGACACCGCAGACCATCGGGCATCTTCCTGTTCGGGCAAATGGGTCACAGAGACCCGAGATACTGAGGACTGAATCATGGCACTTTCCACATCGACCAACTCTCTGGCCGTAGGGGCCTCGCGCACCTTCAACCTGTCTCTCGGGTCCGCGCTGACCCTCGTGGCCCCGCCGAACTGCCGCGTCACGGTCACCGAGACGCCCAACACCGTGAGCGCCTCGGGTGTGGGTGGCAATGCGTCCCGGGTGCACAATCTCCAGTTGCCACAGACCGTGACCTACGGTCCCTACCCGATGGGTGGCACCGTGGTGGTGGAGAACGCGAGCAACTCGGGAGGCGCGGTTACCTGGGTTCGCAGTGATGCTCTGGTGGCTGAGAGCGCCTCGGGTGCTGTGTCCCTGGTGTCAGGGGATGGTCCTCTGGCACCGTCGATCTTCATCACCGCATCTGGTGACCAGACCGGCGCCACCGACAGCGCCAAGATTGCCGCCGCTGTGGCTGCCGCCGTTGCCGAAGTGAAAGCCTCTGGCCGCATCGTCAACATCGTCCTGAGCGGCGCGGACTACTGGATCAACGACACCATTACCGTCAATGACGGCATCTTGCAGGACTACCCGACGCCCGACACCGGCAACATCACGGTCGGCCCCAACCTGTACGGACTCGGCAAGGGCCTGACGCGCATCCACATGATGTCAGCTGGCAAACCTGCCGTGCTGTTCCACTGCAAGACTGCAAATACCCACCTGAGCAATTTCCGGATCGGCGGCTTCTCGCTGTTCGGTCCGGGCGGCTCCAACGCTGAAACCGTGGGCGTGCAGATTGGCGGCATCACGCAGTCGGCCAGCGAGGACTTCGAGATTGCCGATGTGCAGACCGAGGATTTTGTCGTCGGCATGCGCTTCGAGAACGTGTGCAACGGCACCATCCGCCGCTGCCTGTTCGGCGGCTACACCCGGGGCTGTGAGTTCGGCTACAACGCGGACACCTTGCTGTTTGAGGAGTGTCGCTGGGGTGATGAGAATGACGCATCCACGACCGGCGTTGCGCTGTCCTACACCTACCGCTCGCCGTTCCATCCGACGGGCGGCCTGGCGATCAACGCACACACGTTTGCCAATTGCTGGTTCATGCGGCAGACGGTGGTAGCCGACATTCAAGACCGGGCATCGTCCATCGTGTTTGACACCTGCTACTACGAGCGGTGCAAGCAGTACGCAAAGCTCGGAACCAGCGGCAGCGCGACCGGCGTGCGCGGCGTGTTCTGGCGTTCGTGCCACTTCTCGCAGCCCTACGATGCCACCGACACCGCTGCCAAGATCGAGGTGCAGCACTCATCCGACGACTCGCTGATCGGGATTCAAGGGTGCCGCACCGACGACACCCAGGGCGCCTATGTGGCGTGGGTCAAGGTGGGCGCGGATACCTCGCTGGGCTGGACGGAGAACATCCTTCCTGCTCCATCCGGCCATCCTATCATCAGCTACTCCGGTCGGAATATCGACACCAACAGCTACCACCAGCTGCAACTCAACCGCCGCGTGTGGGCCGTTTTCGACCACTTGCTTGGCGGCAACATCGGCCACACCTTCGAGGCCTACAACGCCAGCTACTCGACTGGCTCTGAAACCCAGATCGCGCGGTTTGTCAACGTCAACAAGAGCAGCGGCAGCGTCAACAGCTCGGCCCAGGTGCTCACGCTGGCCTCCGACACAGTTTGCTTCGCTGGCGCTGTGCGTCCGCGTCGATCCACGGCGTTGCCGACTGCGACGGTGCAATGGGAGGGTGTCCTGATGACGGTGCAGGGTGGTGCTGGTGTGGCGTCTGTCACCAGCGTTTGCCTCAAGAGCGCCGCGGACACCTACTCGTGGAAGACGCTGGCCACAGGTTGATCCATCCGTTGATTCCCATCCCCTGCCGGTACACATAGGAAAGCACCATGAACAAGATTGAGGAAATGTGCCACCGCTACAACTCCCTCAAGGGTTCCCGTGGCAACTGGGAATCCCATTGGGAGGAGATCGCCGAGCGCGTGCTCCCGCGGCAGATTGGCTTCCTTGGTGCCCGAACCGATGGGGAGAAGAAGTCCCAGAAGATTTTCGACTCTCGGCCCCAGATCGCCTTGGACCGATCGGCAGCGGTCATGGACTCCATGCTCACGCCGCGCCAGTCGAAGTGGCACAACCTTCGCACGACCGACGAATCCCTGAACCGGCAGTTCGCGGTGCAGCAGTGGTTCTACCAGGTCAACAACATCCTGCACGCGGCCCGCAACTCCCCGAAGGCCAACTTCGCTGGTCAGAACTTTGAGCGGTGGATATCGCTCATGGCGTTCGGCACCGGGAGCCTGTTCACCGACTTCCAGCCCGGCACAGGCCTGCGGTATCGCTGCATCAACCTCCGCGACACCTACTTCCTGGAGAACCATCAAGGGATCATCGACTCGGTGTACCGGTGCTTCAAGTTCACCGCTCGTCAGGCGGCGCAGAAGTGGGGTGTCAACGAGTTGCCTGAGAAGGTCGCCAAGGCGCTGGAGAATCCGAACCGTCAAAACGACCAGTTCGAGTTCCTGCATGTCGTGGTGCCGCGCACCGACTACAACTCCGACCGGGTGGACGCCAAAGGCAAGCCGTGGGCCTCGTACTACATCTGCATGGACGGTCAGAAGCAGATGGGGCAGGAGGGTGGGTACAACAGCTTCCCGTACAGCATCGCCCGCTACGTCACGGCACCCGAGGAGGTCTACGGGCGCTCGCCGGCAATGACCGCACTGTCTGACATCAAGATGCTCAACGAAATGTCCAAGACCGACATGCGTGCGGTCCACAAACTCGTGGACCCGCCGATCCTGCTGCACGATGACGGCATCCTCGGCGGCGGGGCGATGACGGTCAACATGCGCCCCGGTGGGTTGAACCCTGGAGGCGTGGATCGCAACGGTCGGGCGCTGATCCAGCCGTTCAGCACGGGCGCCCGGGTCGACATCAACGAGCAGAAGATGGAGCAGCGCCGCGCTGCCATCGACGATGCGTTCCTCGTGAGCCTGTTCCAGATCCTCGTGGAGACCCCGCGCATGACCGCCACCGAGGCGCTGATCCGGGCCCAAGAGAAGGGGATGCTCTTGGCCCCGACGATGGGGCGTCAGCAGTCCGAGTGTCTCGGGCCGCAGATCGAGCGCGAGATCGACCTCCTCATGTTCCACCGCATCCTGCCCCCGATGCCGCCCGAACTGGTGGAGGCCGGGGGCGAGTACGAGATCGTCTACGACTCCCCGATGTCCCGGATGCAGCGGGCCGAGGAGTTGGTGGGTGTGCAGCGGACCATGGAACTCTTGGCCCCGTTCGCCCAGATCAACCCCGAGGTGCTCGACGTGTTCGACCCCGACGCCCTGGCTCGGTTGACCGCTGAGGTCTCCGGTGTCCCGACGCCTGTCCTGCGCAGTCAGGAGACGGTCGACGCGATCCGGGCGCAGCGGGCCGAGCAGGAACAGATGGCCATGGCCGTGCAGGCCGCGCAGCCGATTGCCGGCGCCATGAAGGATGCGGCACAGGCGAACCAATTGCTGCAGGGCGCATGAACCTGAACCCATTGACTCTGATTCGCCGCCGCGCCTATCGCGCCGCGTTCAACAACCCCGAAGGCCGCAAGGTTCTGGCCGACCTTCGTCGTTTCTGCAGGGCATCCGTGCCCACGGCAGATGTCAACAATGTCCAGACCACATACCTTCTCGAAGGCAGGCGCGAGGTGTGGCTGAGAATAATGGCCCACTTGAATCTGACCGAGGAGGACGTTTTCAAACTCATTGAGGAGTACCCTTCCGATGCCTGACCAATCTGCTGCCGCCCTGCTGGGCGATAACGGCACCTCTGCTGCGTCCGCTGTTGGTGGTGTTGCTTCCACCAACCAATCGAGCCTCGGCTCCGTTTGGACCGCCGCGTTCGACGAGGACACCAATGCCTACGTCAGCAACAAGGGATGGAAGGAACCCGCGGACCTCCTGACCTCGTACCGCAACCTTGAGAAGTTCGCAGGTGGTGCCAAGAACCTGCTCGAACTGCCGCCCGAGAACGCGACCTCTGAGCAACTCGACGCCTTCTACTCGAAACTCGGCCGGCCGGGAAACCCCGACGAGTATGGGCTCCAGCCGCCCGAGGGTGGCGACCCGGAACTGACCAACTGGTTCAAGGGCACCGCGCACAAGCTGGGCCTCACCGCCGCGCAGGCCAAGGCCTTGTACACCGAGTGGAACGGCATGTCCGGCGCCATGCAGGAGAAACTGCAGGCCCAGAAGGCGCAGGAGGCCGAGACGGAACTCAAGGCGCTCAAGGGTGAGTGGGGTCAGGCCTACGATACCAATGTTGCGGCGGGCCGGCGTGCCGTGCAGGCCCTCGGGCTCGACGCTGCCCGCCTCTCTGCCTATGAGGAGAAGTTGGGTACAGGTGAGATGCTCAAGTTGTTCGCCACGCTCGGGTCCAAGATGGGCGAGGACTCCTTCGAGGGGGGCCGCAGTGAGTCCGGGTTTGGTGTGACCCCCGCCCAGGCGCGGCAAGAGATCGCCGACCTCAAGATGGACAAGCAGTTCATGGACAACTACCTCAAGGGCAACCCGGACGCAGTGAGCAAGATGCGCCGACTCATGGAGCAGGCGCATGCTGGAGCCTGATTTCGCCCGGCTTGAGATCGTGAAGGTGATGGCTCCATTGTCCAGTCGTCACGGGCTCACGACCGACGAGTTGGTGAATACTTGCACACGACTGGAAAAATATGTGCTAGGATTCGCCCCAGTTGGGGACATGCCGACCCCGACTACCCGGAAAACGCTGACCAAGCCCGTCAAGGACAACTCGGTTCCAAGTTTTCTGAGCCCATGACCCCGCCTTTCGGTGGACAAGTCGAAACAAGCCTCGGCCATTTGTTTCCATTTGACACCGAAAGGACTGAATCATGAGTTTCCAAGTCTCCACGGCGTTCGTACAGCAGTACACCACGAACGTCTCCTTGTTGCTCCAGCAGCGCGGGTCCAAGTTGCGCGATGCCGTGACTGTGGGTTCCTACACCGGCAAAGCTGCCAAGGCAGTCGAGCAGATCGGCGCAGTGACGGCACAGGCCCGCACCAGCCGCCATGCCGACACGCCGCTGATCTCCACGCCGCACGATGCCCGTTGGGTTTTCCCCACGGACTACGAGTGGGCCGACATGATCGACGACCAAGACAAACTGCGCATGCTGATCGACCCGACCAGCCCCTACGCTGTGAACGGCGCCTACGCTCTGGGTCGTGCCATGGACGACCTCATCATCACCGCTGCCCTCGGCACCTCGATGACTGGTGAGAACGGTTCGACCAGCACCTCCTTCGCCACGGCTACCCAGCAGATCGCAGTCGGCGGCACCGGCCTCACCATCGCCAAGCTGCGGCAAGCCCGCCGCATCCTGATGGGCAACGAGGTCGATGTCGCCATGGACCCGCTGTACATCGCTGTCACGGCGACCCAGTTGGACGAACTGCTCGGCACGACCGAAGTCACCTCCTCGGACTACAACACCGTCAAGACGCTGGTCAGCGGTGACATCGACACGTTCCTCGGCTTCAAGTTCATCCAGTGCGAGCGCCTGGGCACCGATGGGTCGGGCGACCGTCGCTGCATCGCGTGGGCCAAGAGCGGCATGCACCTGGGGATGTGGAACGACATCACGACCAAGATCAGCGAGCGTGCCGACAAGTCGTATGCCACTCAGGTGTACGTCAAGGGCACCTTCGGCGCGACCCGCACCGAGGAGAAGAAGGTCGTGGAAATCATCTGCAACCTGTAAGGAGCACACGACATGGCAACAACCTACGCAAACGAAGTCGCTGGCTTCGGCACGACCCCCAACACGAAAGTCGATGGGGGCATCCATGGTGGCCGTCTGCACCGCTTCCGCGCCTCGTTCACCATGGCCAGCCAGGCATCCGGTGACGACATCGTGCTGGCCAAAATCCCGGCAGGCTATCGCTTCGCCTTCGGTATCCTCAACGCCTCGGCGACGATGGGTGCCTCGGCGACGGTGGCCATCGGTATCTCGGGCTCCACGGGCAAGTATCGCGCCGCGGCCGTGTTCACCGCCGCAGCCCCCACGCTGTTCGGTGTCAACACTGCCGCTGACGACGATGCCCTGACGGCCGAGGAGACCGTGCTGCTGACGGTCGGCACCGCCGCGCTGCCGAGTTCGGGCACGGCGTACGTGGACCTCTACTACTCGGCACCGTAAGGTCGAGGTCAGGCGTGGCGAGCGTCATTGACCTTTGCAACAAGGCCCTGGACAAGCTGGGTCAAGGTGCGATCACAAGCCTCGGGGACAACACCAAGTCCTCGCGGGTTTGTGACCGCTCTTGGCCCCTTGTTCGGGATCAGGTTCTGCGGGATCACCCGTGGAACTTCGCGGTCAAACGCTCCGTCCTCGCCTCCAGTGAAACAGCCCCCGCGTGGGGCTTTTCCGCTCAATTCCCGCTCCCTGCCGACTGCCTCCGACTGATCGAGGTCCGTGACCTCTCGACCGGCGAGTATCAGGTGGAGGACGGCCACATTCACGCCAACGCCACGGTCCTGTACATCCGCTACATCAAGCGGGTCACCGACCCCAATGTCTACGATTCGCTGTTCGTCGACACTGCCGCCACTCGCCTAGCCGCAGAGATGTGCGAGGCGTTCACCCAAAGCACCCAGAAGAAGCAGGCGCTGTTCGAGGAATACTCGGACAGCATCACTCGCGCAAAGCGTGTGGACGCCCAGGAGAACCCGCCTGCGGAGTTCGAGGAGGACGAGTGGGTTCTGGTGAGGTACTGACCCATGAAGGCCTCTCCATCCCAGACCTCATTCAACGCGGGGGAACTGTCCCCGCTGCTCAAGGGGCGCCCGAGCCTTGACAAGTTCAAGAACGGGTGCGAGACCCTTGAGAACTTCATCCCCCAGATCCAAGGCCCCGCCCGCAAGCGACCCGGCACCCGGTTCGTCGCCGAGGTCAAGGACTCCGCTGACGCCTGCCGGCTGATCCCCTTCGAGTACAGCACCACTCAAGCCTACGTGCTGGAGTTTGGAGACCTGTACATCCGCTTCTTCCTCGACGGGGGAGCCGTGGAGTCGAGCCCCGGGGTGCCCTACGAGGTCGTGAGCCCGTACACCGCGGCACAGGTGGGGCAACTCGAATACGCCCAGTCGGCCGATGTGATCTACATCACGCACCCTGACCACCCGCCCTACAAACTGGCCCGGGTGAGCGCCCTGTCGTGGACCATGACCGCTGTCACGTTCGCGTGGCCCCCGTTCAACGACGAGAACGTGGGCACCACGACCCTGACCGCTTCCGCGCTCACGGGGAACATCACGCTCACGGCATCCGCAAGCCTGTTCGTCGCTGCTGATGTGGGGTCGTATTTCAAGATCAGTGAGGTCAGCGCCTCCAAGTACAACCAATGGACCACGGGGGTCTCATACGCCAGTGGCGACATCGTGTTCTACCAGGGCAACGTCTACGAGTCGGGCACCACGGCGTCGGCCGGCACCCGGCCCCCGATCCACACCACCGGCACCGAGAGCGACGGCAACGTAAACTGGACGTTCCTGCACGATGGTGCCGGATACGCGCAGATCACAGCCTACACCAGCGCCACCTTGGTCAACGCCACGGTCATCAAGCGCCTGCCGACCACCAGCGCCACGACCCGCTGGTCCGAGGGCGCCTGGAGTGCACGGCGCGGGTATCCTCACGCCGTCACGTTCTACGAGGACCGGCTCTGGTTCGCTGGGTCCACGTACAAGCCCCAGACCCTGTGGGCCTCGTGCTCGGGGGACTACGAGAACCACAAGTACGGCACCAACGACGACGATGCGCTGAACTACACGATCAACACGCAGGACATGAACACGATCGAGTGGCTCGCGCCGACCAAGGTGCTGGCCATCGGGACCGCGAACGGCGAGTTCACCCTGAGCGCCACCCAGATCAGCGACCCCGTGACGCCGACCAACGTCAAAATCACGCCGCAGACGACATTCGGCAGTGCGCCTGATGTGAAGCCCTTGCGCGTGGGCTCTGTGATCCTTTTCCTACAACGTGCCGGCCGCAAGCTGCGCGAGTACGCATACCAGTTCGACACCGACTCCTTTGTCGCGCCGAACATGACCGTGCTGGCCGAGCACATCACCCAGACCGGTGTGGTCGAACTCGCATACCAGCAGGAGCCCAGCCAGATCGTATGGGCCCCACGCACCGATGGCGTGCTGACCGGCATGACCTACGAGCGCACCGAGGATGTGGTGGGCTGGCACCGGCACACGCTCGGTGGGGTCGTGGAGTCGGTGGTGACCATCCCCCATTGGGACGGGGATCAGGATGTCACGTTCCTGCTGGTGCGCCGGACCATTGATGGCGCCACGGTGCGCTATGTCGAGTACATCGAGAAGTACCTGACCGACGAGTATGCGTTCTTTGTGGACTGCGGGTTGACTTACGATGGCACCCCTGTCACCGCGATCAGCGGGCTCGATCACCTCGAAGGTGAGGAGGTCACGGTGCTGGTCGACGGAGCCGTGCACCCGAACCGCACGGTGTCATCGGGCTCCATCAACCTGCAAGTCGCGGGGTCGGTGGTCAACGTGGGCCTGCCCTACACCGCGACGATCAAGACCATGCCCATCGAAGCGGGCGCGGCAGACGGTACGGCGCAGGGCAAGCAGATGCGAATCAACAACATCGTCATCAAGATGTTCGAGACTGGTCCGGGTCTGTGGTACGGGCCGAACCTGTCGAACATGGACGAGTACGCGATGCGTGGGTCGGCCACCGACATGGATGAACCCGTCCCCCTGTACACGGGCGATACGGATCTGTTGGCCTGGCCCGGTGAGTACGAACAGGGGCCACAGATGCTGATCCAGCACCGCCTGCCCCTACCCTGCACAGTTGTGGCACTGATGCCTCAACTCCACACCTATGATCGTTAGGCCCTGGACCATGGGTGACACCGTCAAGATCGCCACCCAGCCGGCGCAGCAATACCTGCACCGGATCGTGGATGTGCGGGCCGACTTCACCGAACTAGCGAATCAGGGGCTCGCGTGGACCGCAGAGTCCGAGAATCGGATTCTCGCCATTGCGGGAGTCGAGCCCCAATGGGAGAATCGGGCGATTGCATTCGCGCTGATCTCGGGCGCCGCGGGCCCGTACTTCTGGGCGATACACTCGGCGGTGCGCAACTTCCTGAACAGCACCCCGTACCGGCGCATCGAGGCTACCGTGGACATTGGGTTCGAGCAGGGGCATCGCTGGATCAAGATGCTCGGGTTCGAGATCGAAGGGTACATGAAGGCATACCGACCCGATGGGGCCGACATGCTGCTTTACGCGAGGGTTCGATAATGGCTTTCCTGCCCGCTATTGCCACAGCCATGGGTGCCAGCGCATCGACGGTGGCGACACTCGGCACCGTGGGCTCTGTCGCCAGTGCGGTCGGTACTGGGCTCGCTGTCGTGGGCGCAATCCAGGGCGGCAAGGCCGAGGCCAGTGCCGCTCAGTTCAACGCCGATGCCGCACGCCGCGAGGCAGCGTCCCGTGAAGCAGCGCAGCGCACCGCGGCACAGCGCCAACTCGGCAGCATCCGGGCCGGCGTCAGCAAGTCGGGCGCCACGATGGAGGGCACCCCGCTCATGGTGCTGTCGGAGTCTGCGGCCAACGCCGAGATCGACGCACTGAACACGCGATACTCGGGTCAACGTGAAGCCGCGCTCTACGAGTCGCGGGGGCGCAACGCCAAGACCGCAGGGTACATGCGGGCCGGCACCTCGCTCCTGTCGAGCGCGGGCCGATATTTCTAAGGGGGCGCGATGCCACGACTCAATCTCTACGAACAACAGACCTCGGCGCAGGGCCCGCGGTCCTCGGGTGCCGATTTCGGCGCGGCCCCGGCGCAGGCCATGGAGGGCTTTGGTGATGAGGCTCTGAAGATCGGGAACCGGATCATGGAGCGGGAGAACCTGAGCGACCGACAGCGCCTGCGGGAATCGTTCGAGGAGGCTGCCGTCCCAATGCTGGCTGACTTCGACAAGAAGAAGGACATCAACAGCAAGGAGTCCATTCCGCAGTTTCGTCAGGCTCTGATGCAGAAGCGTCAGGAGTTGGTGGGCAAACACGCCGGGAGCCCTGAGAGTCGGGCCAAGTTGGAAAACCAACTCGACAACTTGGTGTCGCAGTACACCAAAAGCGCCATTGGTGCCAAGATCAAAGCGGATCAGGAGTTGATGGTTCGCACACTGAATCAGCAGTTTGACAAGTCTGCTCTTAGTACGGACGCAGCCCCCGACATCTGGAGTTTTGCCAAGGACGAGAACCTCATGGTGCTTGAGGAGATGCGCCCCGGGATGTCGCAGGATCAGTATGTCGCAGCGAAGCGCCTAGCCTATTCCAAACCACTGCAAGCGGCTGTCAAGTCCCATCTCGCACAGGGTAATTGGGAAGGTGCTGAAGCGATCATGAAGGACGAGGCGTTCTCGCAGTTCCTGACAGCACAAGAGGCCATTCCGCTGCGAATCGACGTGGCCGTGGGTCGGGGCAAGCAGGAGAAGGAGAAGCGTGAGCAGGAGACCAATGTGCGCCAGTGGGAGTTCGCCACGGGCGCGAAGATCGACCCATCGAAGTACGCCGACCTGCCCGACTTCAAGAGTTCCACGGCAGCGCAGAAGATCGCGCAGCACAAACTCGTGTTCGGCACTGACCCCACTGACGAGCAGAAGCAGAAGTATTTCGGCATCGACCGTCAGGCATCCGAGTCCAAGATCCAGCAGATCACTGACATGGCGATGGACTACAACTCGCTAGATGCGGCCGGCCGGATGAAACTCGGCCTGCTCATCAAGAGCGAGTTCCGCGACATCAACGGTGTGGACTCTCTGGGCAACCCGACGCGATACTCCACCGTTCCCGCCGAACTGCAGCGGTTCGTGGAACCGACAGGCGGGCGTCCGGGTGCCGGTGGTATCACGGGCAGCGTGGCCACGGGTCAGGGCACCGATATCGGGCCGCTGCTGGACCCCAAGGGTCAGATGTACCCACCGGGTACGAAACTCACGATGCCCGATGGGGTCGCTGTCACCATTGACTCGCGGGGCCACGCCATCGCGGATGCCGGGGGCGCGGCGCCCGACATGCAGGTCGCCGACAACGAGGGTCTCGTGAACCTGTACGACAACGCCGACAAGATCGTGGGCCTGGAGTCGTGGATCAAGCGCAACGCGGCCAACCTGCCTCTCGGGATCGGGGACCAGATCAAGGTCAACCCAGTGTACGGTCAGGCGGCAAAGGCGTCCCAGATCATCCAAAACGACATTGCGCGCGGCTTCGTGAGCATGGGTGGTGGCAAGGATGTGATCGCCAACCAGTACCGGCAGGAGTTGAAGGCCATCGTGTCCATCGACCCTGCGATCATCGGCAGTGACCGCGAGTATCGGATCAAACTCAAGACCATCGACGCCGAACTGCGCTCCAAACTCAAGCAGTACGAAAAAACGGCACAGAGCGGCGCGACCCAAGACATGCGAACCGTTGCCGCCGAGGGTGTCTCGGTCATCAATCAGGTACTGTCCCGCCTCGACGTGCCGCAGAAGGTCGTCAAGAGTCAGCAGGACTACGAGCGGCTGCAGCCGGGTGAACGCTATCTGTGGCTCGATGACCCGACGCCTCGGGTCAAGGGTGGACGCAAATGACAACGTGGGCACCTCCTGAGACCGATCTGACGGGCAGCGGGCCGGCAGCGCCGACATGGGCACCCCCCGAGGTCGACGCACCCGAGTTGCCCGGTGGAGGCACCCGCGTCGCCAACCCCGGCACCGAGGCGTTCGCGTCCGGCGTGATCGAGGGTGGCGGGGCTGCGGCCGGCATCTACGCTGGTGCCCGACTCGGACAGGCCGCTGGCCCCTACGGGATGGCCGCAGGCGCCGTTCTTGGGGCAGTGGTTGGCAGTGAGGCGGGTCAGGGGTTGCGCGAGGCTGTGGGCCTGCGCACACCGCAGCAGATGGCCCCGGATCAGCGGTCCTTGGCCGAGTTCACCTACTCGCTGGGCGGCGGGGCGGCGGCAGCAGCGACCCCTTTCGGCGCGGCGGCAGTGGGCCTGCAACTGCTGGAGAACGGTTCACGAGTTGGGCGCTGGTTGATGGGTGCTGTGCGCCAGGCACAGCGCACCCCCAAGACCTTTGCGGCGGTCGAGGGGTCTGCTGTCTTAGGTGCTGCCGCCGGCGCGGGGATCGCTGAGACTCTGGACCCCGGTGACGCACTGACCCGTTTCGGTGGCGAACTTGCGGGCGGTCTGTTCCTCGACCCAGTGGGCAAGGCGGTCACAGCTTGGAACGTGGGCAACAAGGCGTTCAGTGCCGCCATGGGCAAGTATGGCCGCAACGCCACCGAGGTCCAACTCGGCAAGAACCTTGTTGCGGCGATGAAGGAGGCCGGGGACGACCCGGAGCAGGTCATTCGGGTGCTGGAGGCTGGGAACCCTTATGGGCTCACGGCGGCGCAGTTGACGGCCGATCCGGTGCTGATGGCCACCGAGCGGGCGCTGGCGAAAAAGAGCGATGTGTTCGCTCGCAGCGTCCACGAGAAGGGTGTCAAGGCCCGCGAGGCAATGACCGCGCAAATCAACATTCTCAAACTCGACGGAAACCCAGAGCACCTCGGGACCATCGCTGCGCTACGCAAGGCGCAGTTCGACACGATCATGGAGGAGCGAGTCACCATCGCCACAGCCAAGGCCAAGGCGGTCGTAGAGCAGGGTGTGCGCAAGGGTCTGAGCGACGAGGCTCTCGGGGACATCAGCGCCCGGGCCCGGGCGGCGCTGGATGAGGAACTCGACCGCGCAGAGGCGTATGTCGGCGAGTTGTACAGCAAAGTGAACCTCAATGTGCCGGTTCGCATGGACCGCACGCAACAAGTCATCAATGAGATCCTGTCCCGCTCGGCCGACGAGTTGAAGGGTCAGAAGATCCCGAGTTACCTGATGAACACGGTCAAGAAGGCGCAGGGGAAAGCGACCACGACCTATGACCCCGACACCTTCGTCATCACCGAAGTGCCAGCAGGCCCCGCCACCAGTGACTCGCGCAACCTGATTGACATCCGGC
>Ga0268298_10003401_pt1 | contig 16314 bp, 16 predicted proteins | sample WWTPWeurt_MetaG_FD_194462 | JGI IMG/M metagenome (GOLD analysis project Ga0268298, IMG submission 194462) | Activated sludge microbial communities from WWTP in Nijmegen, Gelderland, Netherland - WWTP Weurt | ecosystem: Engineered > WWTP > Aerobic digester > Activated sludge | place... | reverse complement strand
GCGCTTACTCCCAGGTAAATCAGCCGTTTTGGCGCCCCAAGCCATTAGCGTTTCGAGTGAACGCCATTAGTACTAACTGTGAACCGCAACAGCTGTCGTGCTGACCGACCTCAGCCAGAGCGAGGCAGTCCACCGCTCAGTCTGTAGGGGGAGGACCCGCAACTCTCGCCAACCCAGCTCGACGATCCGGGCTTGCCGGCTTTCTGGTTGTCAGTCCTTCCGCTTAACTGGCGCTTGTCCCTTCCAGCATTCACAAGTTTCAGAGATGCTGGTGGCTGAGCGGCTGGTCTCCAAGGCTGCCAAGTCTGAGGCCGCGACGACCAGGGCGATCGTGGACCGAATCGTGGTCAGTCAACCGCAATTCACTGGGGTCAAGAAGCCCCGGAAGCCTGCTTGAACAGTGTGGGCATCCTGTGTATATTTACAGGACTAGCACTCTCATCCCGAGAGTGCTAGTGCAAAGAGAAGGGGCCGCCCAAGGAGTCGCAATCCTTGAACGGCCCTGACAAGTCGCCGGATGCCCCGGCGGTGCATGTCCACCCGTATTACCAGGGTAGGCAAGACTATGCCAAAAGGCTTACGTCTTCCTGCCAGGGGGTTGTTCTAATTCCCGGGGCTTTCTTGCCATGTCACGAAAGGACTCAAATGGCAACTCTGAAACCCGGCCAGAACACTGGCAACGGCGGAGGCATCTTCCAGGAACAGGGGCCGAAGGGCGGCAAGCAGCCGAACTTCTCCACGGTTCCGGATCATCGGCCCATGCCGCCCACCACCAAGCCCGGCAACGTCTGGGCTCCGGTGAAGACAACACCGAATAGCAAGCGCTGATCGGTGCAGCCAAGGGGTGACCCTTGGCTTTTTTTTTCCTCTGCCTGCATCCTTGCCAGGCTGAATTGGCCACAGCGAGCTCACTGCGCGATGAGTGGCGCAACAGTTTGACTGGCTGTCGGTACCTCCCAAGTCCGGTTTTGGGCTGCAAGCGGCGGTAGCTAAGGCCAGGAAGCCGCAAATGACAGTAGCGATGACCAGGAAGCCGCCATTGGAAGGAACGATGACCAGCCAACGGCCAATCAGGGGGCTTGCCAGCTTACTGGCTGTCAGTCCTTCCGCTTACTGACGAGTCCGAAATTAAAGCGACATTTCAGGAACCAATGGAGCTGGTGGTAGTCTCATGAGACATGAAACGAGACGGCCGCACACTGGATCACGCGACGTTGGAGGAATTCCGTCTGCTGGCGCTGCGCAGAGTGCGCGAAGGCGAGAAGCCCTCGGCGGTGGTGAAGTCCCTGGGGATGAATCGCACGTCCATTTACCGTTGGCTCAAGGCAGCCTCGGGGCGAGGCAAAGGCGAACGCGCGTTGGCCTCACGCCCGGCCACAGGCAGGCCGACCAAGCTCACGCCTGCGCAGCAGGCGCAGGTGTTTCGATGGATCAATGGACGCGACCCGAGGCAGTACGGCTTGGACTTCGGGCTGTGGACGCGTCAGATCGCGGCCACGCTGATTGAGCAGAAGTTCGGCGTGCGCCTGGGCGTCACGGCGGTGGGAAGATTACTGGGCCGGTTGGGGCTGACGCCGCAAAAGCCACTGCAGCGCGCCTACCAACGCGACCCTCAAGCCATCGAGCGCTGGCAACGTGAGACCTACCCGGGCATCGCCGCTGCGGCGCGGCAAAGCGGGGCCGACATCTATTTCTGGGACGAGTCGGGCTTTCGAGCCGATACCGTGCACGGCAAGACGTGGGCGCCCAAGGGCAAGACACCGGTGATCGAGCGCCCAGGACAACGCCAGTCCATCTCGGCGGCTTCGGCCGTCAACGCCAAGGGCGGGTTCTGGTTTGCCACCTATCAGGGGGCGCTGACTGCGGAGTTGTTCATCGAACTGCTCAAGAAGATGATGAAGGGGCGCACCAAGCCAGTTCACCTCGTGGTCGATGGCTTGCCAGCGCACAAGAAGGCCAATGTGCGCGAGTACATCACCTCAACACAGGGCAAGCTGAGCATGCATGTCCTGCCGGGCTATGCACCGGACCTCAACCCGGACGAATTGGTCTGGATCCACGTCAAGCGCACGGGCGTGGCCCGCAACCCGCTGCGTGCTGGTGAAAAGCTGGAGATCCGCATCGACCAGCAACTGCACGAGGTGCAGAAGAATCGTCGCCTTGTCCGTTCATTCTTCTCAGCCCCATCTGTCGCCTATATTTCGGACTGCTGAGTAAGTGGCGTTTGCTCCTTCCAGCATCCACGGAGTACAACTTCGGTTGAGCGAGCGGGGTGCGTGCGGCAGGCGTCTTTTTCGGAACAAAGTACCTTGATAATCCTTATTATCAAGGTAGCTGTTTTTGGCCTGCAATCCCCCCTCAAAAGCGGCACAATCGCCCCAGGTCCAGGCCTGACAAGCACTTAGCGCGCCCCCCGCTTCAAAAATCAGACGCCCTCCCCCACCCGAGCCGCCCACCGTGGACCAACGCCCTCTGCCTATCAACGGCGTCCCGAGCCCCGCCAGCCGCCCCCCGCAGCCCTCTGGCGCCGGCACCTCGCCGCGCCGCCTGGGGCCCCACCAGCTGGCCTTTGTGCGGGCCTGGGCCGAGGGCCTGGACCTGGTGGCGGCCTGGAACCGCTACCTCTACGTGGACGGCGCCGGCGACGGCCGGCGCGCCCGGGGCGAACTGCAGCGCCTGCTCGACGAGCTGCGCAACCTGGCCCGCGCCCATGGCCGGCCCCAGTTCGCCGCGCTGCTGCGCCGCGACCCCGAGGCCATGCCCGAGCGCGCGGCCACCCCGGTCCCCAGCCTGGACGAGTTCGCCGCCCAGCAGCCCGCCGACTACTACTCGGAGGCCGAGCTGATCGCGCTCTACCGCGAGCAGTTCGGCGAGGCCCAACCGCGCTCGGGCGGCACCGCCCGGCGCCGCCAGCGCCTGCGCGAGCGCCAGCTCGAAGCCCTGAAATGGCTGGAAACGCTGGTGGCGCGCGCACCGCAGCCCGCCGACCGGCTGGACGCCTGGCTCGACGAGCGGCTGGCCCAGCGCCTGGCCAGCGCCGGCCTGCAGACCCTGGAGCAGCTGCTGGTCTGGATCCGGGTCAAGGGCTACCACTGGCACCGCGGCATCCCCCGCGTCGGCCCCGAGGGCGCCGCCCGGCTCGTGCGCTGGCTGCGCGAGCACGAAGCCAGCTTGGGGCACCTCCCCTCCCCTGCCCTGCGCCCGCTGGCCCAGGTTGACACAGAGGCCCTCACGCCGGCGCCGCGGGCCGGCATCGTGCCGCTGGAGCGCTTTGCGCCGCCGGCGGACCGGGACGGATCCAACGGCAGTAACCGGGCCCCGCTGGGCCAGTGCAAGATCGCCGCCGCCAACGACCACGAGGCTATTCAGGCCTGGTTGCGGCTTCGCGTGCCCGACAGCCACACCTGGCGGGCCTACCGCAAGGAGGCCGAGCGTTTCCTGCTGTGGGCGGTGATGGCAAGGAGGAAGGCCCTGTCTTCGCTGGACGGGGACGACTGTGTGGCCTACCGCGACTTCCTGGCGGCCCCGGGGCCCGAGTGGACCGGGCCGCGCCATGTGCCGCGCTGGTCCGAGCGCTGGCGCCCGTTCGAAGGGGCGCTGGCGGTGCGCTCGCAGGCGGCGGCGCTGACCATCGTCAGGAGCCTGTGCGAGTGGCTGGTGCGCCGGCATTACCTGGACAGCAACCCCTGGGACGATGTACCGGCACGGCCGGATGCGCCGTCGATGCCGCAGCTCAGGGCCTTGTCGCAAAAGGAGTGGGACCTGGTGCAGGGCTGGCTGGCCGAGGAGCTGGCCCAGGCGCCCTCCCCTGCCCCGCGGCGGCTGCGCTTCATCCTGAACTTCGCCTACATGAGCGGCATGCGGCTGGCCGAGCTGGCCCAGGCGCGGCTCGGGTGGTTGCGGCATGAGCAGCTCGATGACGGGGAGTGGGCCTGGTCCATCATGGTGCTGGGCAAGCGCCAGAAGTGGCGCGAGGTGCCGCTGCCGGAGCCTGCCGTTCAGGCGCTGCAGACCTATCTGGCCGAGCGCGAACTGGCACCCGATCCGCTGGCCAACGACCCCGAGACGCCCCTTATCGCCAAGCTGAGCCTGGAGGAAGGCCTGTCCGCAGCGCGGATCTACGAGGTGCTGGTGGCGGGGTTCGAGCGCTGCGCGCTGTGGGTGTACCGGGAGGATCCGAAGGCGGCCGAGCGCATCCGGGAGGCGTCGACCCACTGGCTGCGCCACACCTATGGCTCACATGCGGCGGCGCGGGGCGTGCCCCAAGACGTGCTGCAGGCCAATCTGGGCCATGAGAGCCTGGCGACGACGTCGATCTATGTGCGGGCTGAAAAGGCTCGGAGGCACAAGGCTGTGCAAGTGGCGTTCGCCAGCAAGAGCAGCAGCTAGCCACATCTGTGGTGGCCAATGAGGCTCCCCACGGGTGTTGAACGGTTCAACACCCGTTCCACTACTCACCCGCGAGGAATGCCTCTATGAGCTTCACGAGCTCATCTTGCCGGCCCGCCGTCACGGCACCTGCTGAGAAAGTCAGGCTGACCGTCCCGGTACTGGCCACCTTGAGAGTGGCCGCCCGAGCGCCCCGTCCAATCTTTCGAACTTTGCCAACTGTGGCAAGCTGTTCAGACGCTTTGGGCGCAAGCAAGGCCTCCAGCACCTGGGCACCGGTGAGCTTTGCAGACGAAGCTTTCAAGCGCTTTGCCCGCTCCAGGACCCCGTCCGGATCCTTCTGCAAGGCGTCACCAAGCGGTTGCGCCCAACGGAACTGGATTTCCAAAGGACTAGGAAACGCGGAGATCACCGCATGCGGCAAGCGAGCTAACGCGATGCTCTTCGACACCAACGAGACATCCACCTGCACGGCCTCTGCAAGTTTGCGCAAGGATGGGTACAAGCCCTCGTCGAGTGCCCGGCGGTACATGCACCCTTGCTCCCATGCGCTGAGGTTCTTGCGACCGCGGTTCTCGCGTTCCATCGCCTCAAACAATTGCTGGTCTGAAGCGTCCTGAATCAAGGCATTGACAGGCAAGCCAAGCTCCAGACATGCCCGGTGCCGGCGGTGCCCAAACACCACTTCGTACTTGGCCGAGGGTGTTGAACCGTTCAACACCTCCTTGAGGGGACGCACCCGAATTGGCTGAACGTTCTCCCCTGCACCGGCGATCTCATCTTTCAACGAAGCGAAATCGGCTCCCTCGAAAGAAGCAGGATGTCGATTTGCCCAATGCGAAGGCACGATCTCATTTGGATCAAGTTTCCGAACCGGGGTTGCACCATCGAACTCAACCAGTCGCTCCTTCAGGAGCTCAACTTCCTTGATGGCAGCAGACTGGTTTGACATGAACTGCAACATCGAACCAGGTGCCGTCTTTGGCCGCTCGGCCTGCCCCTCGGCCTTCGCTGGCGCCGTCGACGGCGGCAGGGTGAGCCCAGCAAGCATTCCGGCCTTGGCAGCTAGTTTCTTGCTCATTGCTTAGCCCCCTTGCTCACACTCTTCGATTGAGGTGTTGAACCGTTCAACACCCCTGCCCTGCCAGCGCCGGTCTGTCTCGCCCACACGCCGTGGATCGACCCCTCGATATACCCAACGAACGCGTCATACGCATCCCGCGCACGCTTAAACGTCCTGGCCGATCCATCGTAGCGAGCAACGTCATAGACCGTCCCAAATTCAGCCGCGGTTACCCCAGTGACCGCAGTCTTCGGAATCTCCACGGGCAAAACCTTCTCTGCGTATGTCTGTCCGATCCACTGACGAACGATGTTGCTCGCAGCATCTGCAGAATCGACCCGAGCCAACAACACGTGGATGAAATCGAACGCCTTGTCCAAACCGCGCTTTGCCAGCAGCTCTGTAGTCAGGTCAGAAAACAGGCTCCAGAACTGGGCCGCTGACGCGAAGTCCAGTGCATTCGGCGGCAGCGGCATGATCACGCCGTTTGAGGCCATAAAGGCGTTGATCGTTGTGTAGGAAAGGGAAGGGGGGGTGTCGATCACGATGACGTCGTAGTCACTGCGGACGTCATCGATTCCCAAGTCCAAGACGCGCCAGAACTCAAATCCCGGCTCTTGGGTCTGCCGGGCTGGTAACGCAAACTCCGCACCAAAAAGCAATGGCGCAGCTGCCACCAAGTCGATCCCGTCCCAATATGTCGGCCGGATCGCGTAACGGATAGACGTTTCACTGCCCATCGCAAGAGGCAGGATCGTCTGGTCCTCCTCGACTTCCGTATCGGGCAAGATCCCGAAAAGAGTTGTGAGCGAGCCCTGCGGATCTGTGTCGATCACCAGTACTTTGTGCCCTAGCAACGATAGGCCCTGGGCCAGGGTGACCGCAGTGGTTGTCTTGCTCACGCCACCTTTGAAGTTGCCTACACTGATCGTCACAGCCTCGGCACCGGCCGGTCTCAGGCTCGCCAGTCGATAGGCACGGATCCAGGCGCGGGTCTCTGCCAAACTGAACTCGCGACGGGTCCCTGTCTCGTTGAGACGCCCCGGAGGCAAGTCTCCTTTGGTGAGCCTATGGGACAAAGACCCCTTCTCGATACCGCAAAATCCTGCCACCTGCGAGAGGTTGAATACTGGCGACGCCTTCCTAGCTGTTGGCGCAAGCATTGCCGAGCGGATTTGCTCCATCATTGCAACAGCGCGTTCGGCCTGGGCAGAAATGTCCGCCAACGAAATCGTTCGCGGTTGTTGGAGATTCAGGGAATTCACGATTTCAGGTGCCTTTAACGTTTGCGAATCCGATCCTCAACATTGTGTCAAGACTTGATCGTTCTGTCTCGCGGGGCGATGAGAATTTCTTCTTGCCTCCAAGCAATGCTCCTCTGGGTTCATAAAAGTAAGAAATCCTTGAAAGCACTTCAATACCTTTAGCCCCGAAAATCTCTTTTTTGACAGGCACTTAGCTCAACTTGGCGGAGTGAATTCGGGAGATGGCGGAGAGTTTTCGGGAGGTTTCGTGCGTGGATACGGGGCCCAGCGGAGCGCCTTCGGGAGTTCTGGTGAGTGAGATCGGGGGCTGGTTGCGCATCCGTGGTGGGGCAACAAAGCGGTCAAACCGGCGAATCGTGCCTTCGAATGCACCCGATTGGTGCGAATCGTGCGTCGGCTGACATCCCTCACCAGCGGTTGTGACGCAAATGCTCGGGCCCGCCGCAGCTGACCTGGAAATCTCGTTGAAGTGAGAGTCTTCGGGATCGTTAGATGCGCACCCAGGTTGCGCAGCACGGCCAGATGACGTGAGAGTTTTCGGGAAGGTACGAGGCTCTGCAAGACCGTCTCTCTTGGCTCCGGCGGTTGGCCACAGGTATATGCCCTAGTGGCACCTCTTCAGATCTGCAGGTCCCATGCTTCAGGTGAGAGTTTTCGGGATCGAAAGATTGGGAGTCTTCACGTGAGGTTCTTGACTCACCTGAAGTAAAGTTGCTGTCATGGCAAAGGTCGGCGATCCGGATCATGACGAAATTGTTGAGAGCCAGGCAAATGGTTTGGCACTGGGTGGCACGACCTTTAGGAAGCCGGTCAACACCCTGGCGATTGTTCCGAAGTCGGCAAGGATTACGACCTTGGGCCGCAAGACCTACAACGTCTTGCTTCATGTGGCACAGGCGGCCGGCCTTGAAAACGATGTTTTCCGAGTTCCGCTGGACCAGGTCGTGAAGGGCGTCGACTTCGGCTCGAACGATCACGCGCTCATCAAGAAGCATCTCCGCGCAATGGTGTCCACCACTGTTGAGTGGCAATCGCCGACGACAGGGGAGGGCAGTACCTGGAACGTCTCCGGCTTGCTAGCACATGCCCGCCTGTTTAAGGAGAGCAACCAAGTCTGGGTCGAGTACTCATACGCGGTAAACCTGAAGCAGGAGCTTCTGGATCCAACAGTGTTTGCGCGGCTGAAGCTGGAAGTCGTTAGCCAACTGCGAACCCATGCGGGCGTTGCCCTCTATGAGATATGCACTCGCTACAAAAACATTCCCGTGAGGGAAGGGCAGCTGCCAAGAACTGCTCGACAACCGTGGCGCTGGTGGCGTCCGGTGCTGAGTGGTCAGCCAGAGACGGAGAGGACTGCCAAGCTGGAGTACCGCATCTTCAAGCGCGACACCTTGAAGCCGGCCATCGCCGAGATCAACGCGATCACTGATCTTGATGTCGAGTTGGTCGAGCACAAGCAAGGTCGCTTTGTTTCGGACATCCAATTCGCCATTCATCAGAAAACCCAGACACCTCTACCTCTGCGCCAGCCTCCGGAGCCGGTAGATTTGACGCTCAGTCAAAAGGGCCGAGACCTGGGCATTGACGAAGATAAGCTCGAAGGGTTGGTGGCCAAGTTTGGCCAAGACGCTGTTCGGTTGGGTCTGCAGCAGGTTGAAGAGAGGGCTCGATCCCAGTTTCCTGCCGCGTTGCGCGACGCCTTTCGGTACCTACTGGCCTTGATGCCTGCGCTCTCAGGTCAAGCGCAGGAACTTGCGCGCAAGGAGGCGCAGCGCCTTGACCCAAACAGCCCGGTGAGTCGCGCCGAGCAGGAAAAGCAGCGGCAGACCTGGCGCGAGGAGTGGCTTCGGCGCCGCAGACGTCAACTTGCTGAGGAAATCAGGGCCCAAGAACCCGAGAAACTGCAGAACCTGGTGAGGCAACTTGACGCACATTTGGCCGCTCGGAATGCGCACCCTTCGATTCGAAAACGGCTGGCAGCCAATGGATGGCAGCACCCACTCGTTGAATACGAAATGATCAAGTTCTATGCCGATCTTGCGCGTGGAGGAGTTGGCGAGCCAACCGCTGAAGACCTACTGCAGATTGCAGCCGAAAGCTCGATAGACCTCTGAGGTGCAAACAGGTTCTAGTTGGGGTGCCACGCGCCGCCCGCTTCTCTGGCAGCGACCACGCGTCGCACCGGGGACAGCAACATCACCTGTGCGTCACTTGACGGGCGAGCAAGGTGGTCAGCATCCGCTTTCGCGTCGAGCAGGCGCTCATACGCAGGCCCCTCTTGTGTTGTGCCGTCTTCGTGGATTGCAATGCCCATGTAACGGCCACTCGGAGTCAAGGTCGTTGCCATCTGGTCTTCCCGCTTCCTCAGCTTAGGGCAGTCCTGCTCAGCGCAAATGCCTCTGACTAAATTGTCGCAGGTAACTCTCAGTGATGTGGATCTGCTTCCCCCTGCCGTCAATCAGCGGCGGCGAATTTTCCCAGGGGCTCAAGCACTTCGGCTTGAAGCCGGCGCCCGGTTGCCGCGAAGGCGTCCATGTTGACATCGAGGGATGCCAGCAGTCCGAGGTTCGCGATCCGCAGCGCCTGCGCCAGGTTGTCGTGGCTTGCCAGCAGCGCATCGATGCCGCTGCCGGCGCCCAGTGCCAGCCGTCGCGCGTCGCCGCCGAACTTTTCCTTCAGCGCGGCCCACATGCGTTGCGCCCATTGGTCGAATTCTTCTGTGTCCTCCTGGTGATCTCTCACCACGGTGAGGTACGCCATCGCCAGCACTCGACCCAGATCCTTGTTGGATCGTTTCCAGCCGGGCGTGTCCCGCATCACGTCGTCGCGAATGCGTGGGTGGTGCAGCATGTTGGCCAAGGCCATCATCTCCGGCCGCGCGATGAAGATGCCATGTTGGGTGGCGAGCGGTTGCCACTCGGCCAGGGCGAGGTAAGCAAAGCTGGGGATGGTGAAGTCACCCGCGCTGGTGTGCAGGCGCTGGTTCGTCTTTGCGTTTCCGTCCACTTGGTATTGCGGCGGCGCCGCGAGCAGTTCGAGGAACCACTGTGCGGGTTCTTGCTCGCGCTCCGGCGGCCGCAGGCGAACGACTGGCAAGTCTTCCAAGTTGTCCTCCGGCCGGCCTCCCGTGCCGTACACCGCGTCCTCCTTCTGTTTCCAGTTGGCGGCCATCAACTGCTCGGTCACCTCGACCGCAGTGTTGACGGCCACCGTTTGCGGCGAGAAAAGCATGTCGACGTCCTTTGTCCTCAACGACGCGGCGCTATCGCCAGAGAAGAAGTTGTACGCGGCCGCGAGGCTGCCGCAGATGATGACGTTGCTGCGCAGCTGCTCCGGCAAGGCGCCGGCCACCTGCGCCAGCACTTCGCTGGGATTTAGCGGCACCACGAGTGGTTCTTGGGTCATCCCAGGGTCTCTTTCTGCGGAGCTGTCTCCTGCCGTCGACGGGCCATCGCGCGCCAGAAGTCCTGCGCCTCTGCGTGCAGCCCTATCTCCAACAGGTCGGCAAGGCAATCGACCACCGAGGCTGGGTGCATCCCGCCAGTTTGCCGCAGCCCACTTTGTGGATCCCGGGTGATGTGGATCACCAGCACGGCCTTGTCTGCCAGGTCGACCGTCTCAACCAAACCGGCGTCGATCTTGCGCACGAAGCGGGTGTCGCCGTCATAGATGCACAGGTCGAGTCGAGGCGCACCCGTGATGTCCAGGTCCGGGTAGTGCAGCTGGGCACCCAGCACGCCGCCGAGGTCGACGCTCGGACTCTCGCCGTTGCCCTGCAGCTTCCATAGCCGTTCGGCCATGGCCATTGGCGACCTGGCATGGCCGGTCGGATCCCTGAACCGGATCACGCGCCGCTCGGCGGCATGTGCGTCCACCATGCGCCGGACGCTGTCCCAGGGCAGCTCGTCTGCCAGGCACCATCCGCTGCCCAGCGGGTAGACCAAGCCATCCCGCTGCATGGCGCGGAAGGCGGCGATCACGGTGGGCATGCTTGCGCCGGTGGCACGCTGCATGTCGGCCACGCCCAGGCGGCCTCTCGTGGTGAGCCAGCGAGACAGCGCCGCTGTCCTCACGGCCTGCTGCGACACCCGACCTGTCGGGTTCGCGGACTCGCGCTGCGCCGCGTCGATGATCATCGGCAGCAGCGACGCATCCATGGGTGACAGTTCGCCCTGGGCCCGGCCGTCCCTGATGGCAATCAGGAACACCCGATCATCCAGGGCAGGGTTCACGGTGGCCCGGAACCGCATGATTTCTTCCTGCAAGCGCTCGTTTGTGAGCCGGGATTCCGTCAGCACGCAGACGGCGCGGCTGCTTGCCGGCTCGGCCTCCAGGCGATAGGCCAGCGACAGCAGCACGCCGCGCAGCTCGATAGCGCCGCTGGTGCGCTTGAACTCAAGCAGGAGGTCGCCGCTCGGGTTTTTGAGCCGCGAGTCGATGCGGAGGTCGCTTTCGAGGTGCTTCTCGGCAGTCATTGTAAGTTCAGACTTTATTATTAAAGTCTGAACTTATCAATCAGTTTAGACTTGACTGATCAAGTCAGAACTCAAATTTGCCCAGCGCGGAGCGGGATGGTGATCGTGCCAGACCAGCTGAAACCAAAGCGGTTTGGCCTCCGGCTAAGGTCAGATTTCGGGTTGCCTGAGCTTGAGCGCTCCCATACCAGGAGTGCCTCCAGCGGAGTCGCTATCTTGCAATGGACAACAGGCGTCGACAAGATCCGTGAGCTGCGCGGCGTCATGGCGGCGCGCCAGGTCAAGCGCGGCCAGTTCGCCACCACCTCCAGCTTCACACCCGACGCGACGGCCTTTGCGCAGCAGAACGGCATCAACCTGCTGGACGCCAACGGCCTGCTTGGCCTGATCGCGCAGCGCACGCCCGAACAGCAAGCGGAGTTGCTCGCTGTGGCCCTGGAAGGCGAATACTGGCGACCCACCTGCGTGAACTGCGGCGACAAGATGTCCGAGCGACAGCCGCGCTCCGGCGGAGCGCCGTTCTGGGGTTGCTCGAACTACCCGCGCTGCAAGAAGATCATGCCCATGCGCCAGGCCTGAAGCGGCCGGATGGCTACACGGCCGACTGCAGGGCATAGCCCCGGCGCTGACGCCGTGCAATCTCCTTGAATAGCAGCACCTGTCCTTGCGCCATAGACACCAAAGGCTCCGCCATGTGGCCACCACGCCGCGACCCCAGGCCGCCCCAGGCGCGCACCAGTTCCAGCTCACCAAACAGATTGGTCTGGATCTTCGCCAGGTAGTACCGAGAGGGCGATGCCCAACTCAGTTCATGCAGGTCCAGATCGATGGGGCATGCCGAGGCCATGCCACGCAATGTAGCCCACCACTGGCTCACCAGATGAGCCAGTGAACTAATTCTCAGGAACGAAAGTCGGCAGGGGAGGGCGCTCACGCCCCCAGGACACTGACAGCCCGCTGCCGTTGACTGGAACAAACAAGGTTGGTCGGGAGTGGCACATGCAAGTCCTTGATTCACAGGGCGTGCGTGTAACACCAAAGCTGGTCGAAGGCCTTCGGTTCGCCGGCTAGGGAGAGGCAGTGTGCAAAAAGGTTGGTCGAGAGTAGAACCGCATTGTCCAGCTCGGCTTTGACTATCTATGAGTCCAGCCTGGCGCGCACAAAGTCGATCAGTGCGCGGACAGTGGCCGACTGCATGCGCGAGGTGGTGACTGCGAAGACTGGCCAGCTCTGAGCCTGGTATTTGGGGAGCACTGTCTCCAGCGCTCCGGCCTGATTTGAAGGCCGAGCCAACTTGACAGGCAACAGGCCTATGCCCATTCCACGCTCCACCAGCAGACGCATCAGGCTCATGCTATTCAGTCCGACCGAGCCACTCACTGGGACCTTCCAATGCCGAGTGCCGTTGGACAACTGCCAGATTGCCCCGCGTTGGGCGGACCCTATGTGAACGCAGGTGTGACTCTTCAAGTCGTCGGGTGTCTTTGGCCTTCCGCGCCGATCAAGGTAGGCGGGCGCCGCGTAGATGCCGTTTGCGACGGTTCCGACACGACGCGCTACCAGACCGTCTCCTCGCACGGGACCGAGGCGAAACGCGACGTCGAACGGTTCCTTGCGCAAGTCTGTGAACCGCGGTGAAAGGTCCAGGTCGAGTGTGACGCCAGGATGCTGGCGACAAAAGTCCGGCAGCCAGTACCCAAGGTAGGTCACCCCAAGATCAACTGGCATCGAGACTCTCAGGTGGCCCTCTGGAACGACCGCTCCGGCATGCAAGGCCTCGTGCGCCAGGCGGGCCTCATCGATCAGTGGTGCACAACGTTCCAGGAATCGTGTCGCGGCTTCGGTCAGTGCCACGCGGCGTGTGCTTCGTTCGAAAAGGCGAACGCCCAACTGCTTCTCCATGCGCGCCACGCGACGTGACAAGGTGGCGTTGGCCAGACCCAGGCGCTCGCTGGCTCGGCTGAAGTTGCCGGCACGCGCGATTTCGACGAAGAGGGCCATGTCGTCGAGGTTCATCATGCTTGTTGAGAGATGGGAAAGCAGATATTTCCAATTATGCAAAACAGTTCTGCATGAATGTCGGTTCCAAAAGTACGAATGCACCTTCAGCATTGCAGTCTGTCTGATGTCCTTCATGGCATCGGTAGCTCGCGTACGCCCATTGCTCTGCTTCCTCAAACCTCACATGTCCAAAGCGCCAGTCTTGTTGATCGGATCAACCGGTCCCACCGGCCGCCAGATTCTGGCCATGGCCGCTGCCGTAGGTGTGCCCGTGCGTGCCATGGTGCGCGACCCTGATCGCCTGCCCCTGGACCAGCGCTGCGGCGCTGAAGTCGTGCGCGGCGACGTGCTTGATGCGGTGTCACTCCGTCAAGCCGTGGCAGGCACATCGGCGGTGGTCAGTGCTTTGGGGACGCCGCTGTTGCTCAGGCAGGTGACGATGCTGTCGATGGGCACGCGTCAGCTCGTGGCTGCGATGTCGGCTGCTGGCGTGGGGCGCCTGCTGTGCATCACCGGCATGGGTGCCGGAGACAGCCTGGGGCACGGTGGGTTTCTCTATGACCGCATCCTGCTGCCCGCGTTGCTGGGGCGCATCTACGCCGACAAGAACCGTCAGGAGGACGTCGTGCGCGACAGCCCGCTGGACTGGGTGCTGGTGCGTCCGGCGCGTCTGATCGATGCGCCATCCAAAGGCAGCTTTCGGTGCATCACCCAGTTTGCTCCAGGGGACCGGATGACCACCATCGCCCGGGCCGACGTGGCCCGGTTCATGGTGGATGAGCTCCAGCGCCCACGCCACCACCGGGCGAGCGTGAACCTGACCGATTGATCAGCGTCGGAGCATCGGCTTGACCCCTGTTCAACTTCCCCGCTCTGCGCGCTTCACACTGGCGCGGCCAACGGCCTTGACCCCGTTCGCGTTGGGCAAGCGCTGACGAGCACGAAGCCATGCACAAGGGTCGGCTGGAGGCCTTCAGCGATGGCGTGATCGCCATCATCATCACGATCATGGTGCTGGAGATGAAGGTGCCACACGGCGACACGGCCGAGGCACTGCTGGCGGTGTGGCCCGTGCTGCTCAGCTACGTGCTCAGCTTTCTCTACGTGGGGGCGTACTGGAACAACCACCACCACCTGCTGCAGGCGGCGAACACGGTCGATGGCCGAACGCTGTGGGCCAATCTGCACCTGCTTTTCTGGCTGTCATTACTGCCCTTCACGACCGGCTGGTTGGGAGAGAACCACTTCAGCACCCTGCCCACGCTGGTCTACGGCGCCAACCTGCTGGCATGTGCGATGGCCTACTACCTGCTGCAGGTGGTGCTGGCCGCCCACCATGGCCAGGGTGGCGCCATCCGCCTCGCCCTGGGCAGGGACTGGAAGGGCAAGCTGTCGCTGCTGGGCTACGTCTTTGGCATGGTGCTGGCCGCGGCCTGGCAGCCCATGGCCGGGTTCGTGGTCTTCGTGGGTGTCGCCATGGTGTGGGCGATCCCGGATTCGAGGATGGCGGCCGTGGCATCGAACCGGTCTGAGTCAGGCCCGTCGGCGTCGTCCACCCAGCTGCCTCCGTCATGCTGAGCCAGTCTGCCGACCCGGCCTCGTGCCTGAATTCGCTTTGGCGCAGGAGCGCGTGCTTGCATGTCTCGTGAGCGCGACCTGAGCCTGAATCTGCCTGACCTCGTGTTCGGCAACGTTCACGCGGAGCAGCACCAACAGAGCGCTGGGCTGACACGTGCCATCGAGAAGGTGATCGCGGGCCTCAACGGCTACTACGCGATCGGCAGCGACAAGCCTGTTTTCGCCAAGAGCTGTACCGTGCATCTGCCAACCATGACGGTGGTCGCCAGCGCCATCGCGGCCAGCCGCGTAGACCGCAAGGGCATGGGCGCGCTCACGCTGATGTTGCCCCTGGTTGGCAAGGGCCGCGTCGTCACAGACGGTGTCACGCACGAATTCGGGGCCGGTGTCGGGGGCGTCTTGCTGCCCAAGCATGATCGCCGGTCGCTGGGCGAAGGCACGGATCGCAGTTTGCTGATGTTTAAGCTTCAGCCCGCTGCGCTTGAAGCCGCTGCGCGGGACATGCTGGGCTTGCACCCGCAAGAAGCCATCGATTTGCGTCTGGACCACCCTCGGGACACACCGCTGCTGATCGACCACCGGCGGTCCGAGCAGGTCATGGGCCAGATCGGCCGGGTCTTCGACACGTTCGACTGCGACAGCCGGGTTCTTTCCCTGCACGGCTACGACGCCGTGCTCAACCGGCTGGTTGTGCGCATGATCTGCCCTGAGTTGTTTGGCGACAAGGTGGCGGGTGGCGAGGGCGGCGGGGCCCAACGAGAAAATGCCACCGATGCCCTGTGCGAGCACCTGCTGGGTCGCTTGGGTGAACCCTGGACGCTGCGCGACCTGGAGCGCCTGACGGGGTATTCGCCGCGCTCGCTGCAGTACGCCTTCAAGGAGCGCTTCGGCCTGAGCCCGATGGACTGGTTGCGCGAGCAGCGCCTGCTGGCCGCCCGGCATCTGATCCTTTCGGGGGAGAGCGCATCCCTCACCGAGGTCGCATTGGCCTTGGGGTTTGCCACGCCCAGCCGATTCGCGGCCGACTATCGCCGCCGTTTCGCAGAAACGCCCAGCCAGACGCGCCGCTCGGTGCGATGAAGGCAATCCAGCCAGTGCAAGGCTGGCTGGCCTGCGGATCCTGATCGTTGCAACTGGCCGGCCTTCCCGGTCATTTGCGCAATTGGCGCAGCCCGGTGCGCCGTTGCGGTAGCTGAGCTGCGGGACGGTTTCCAGAATGGCCCATACCTTCTCTAAGGGCCTTCTCCCATGTCCAAACGCACCCCATGGCGCCACGGCCGCGCCCTGACAGCCGCACTGCTGGCCGGCAGCGCCTTGGCCCAAACAGCGCCCGATGCAGGCTCGGTGTTGCGCGGCAGTCAGCAGGCACCGGCCGTACCGCCGACATTGGTCCGCCCTGCGCCGCCTCCATCCCGCCCCACCGAAGAGACCGGCCCCAAGCTGCTGGTGGGGGTCTCCTCGTTTTCAGTGCAATAAGTGACGGTACGCAAAGCTAGCACTGGCGCGGGGGTGGTCTGGGTAGACCGTTGATTTCATTGACTTT
>Ga0268298_10003400_pt1 | contig 16315 bp, 13 predicted proteins | sample WWTPWeurt_MetaG_FD_194462 | JGI IMG/M metagenome (GOLD analysis project Ga0268298, IMG submission 194462) | Activated sludge microbial communities from WWTP in Nijmegen, Gelderland, Netherland - WWTP Weurt | ecosystem: Engineered > WWTP > Aerobic digester > Activated sludge | place... | reverse complement strand
CCCGAAAAGGGCCGAAAACGAGTGCCTGAAGGCTGGCCGCGGCCCCGATTTCGCCTTCCTTCGGCGTGCGTCGCGCTTCAGGCAGATGTTGGCCGCTCAACTTGGCCATTGATCAGCGCCTCCCTAAAGTAGTCAACTTGCTCCGCCGTCTGTAACAAGGCAATGGCCGAACAACTCGATATCGACTTCCTGCTCGAACGCGACCGGCATGCTGAGGCTTTGCTGGAGCTTTCCCGTCGAGTCGAGAGCGCCGAGACGCAGCAACAGGCCTTTGACGCCGCGCTGCAGGTGCTGTGCGCCAACACGCCCTACAAGAGCCACTGGATCTACACCTTCTCCAAGCAGGCGGACTACGCAGAGTTCTACCTGGGTAGTGGCCCCTCCATGCAGCCGTCGTTCTCTCGTTTGCCGATCGCTGGCGACCGGATGATGGAAGAGATTGTCGCGGCGCAGGACATGGTCATCGTTGAAGATGCGCCGCTCGATCCGCGCACCGACAAGAAGATCGTCGCCGAGTTGAAGTGTCGGACCATCATCAACGTCCCGATCATGTTCGACAGGCGCACTCTGGGTTCGCTCGGCACTGGCACCTTCGGGGATGAAGGCGTGCGCTTGCCGACCCCCGCCGTGCGCGACCTGCTGAAGGCCGTGGCCAGCCATTTGGCCCTCTCGCTCGACCGGATCCGCAACCGCAGCGAATGGCAGCGCGCCGAGAAGGAATTGCAGGCTGGCGAAGCTCGTTATCGGTCACTGGTGAGGGCCATGGCCGAGGGCGTGGTCGTCCTGGACGAGCGCGGCGTCATCACCGCTCTCAACCCCGCCGCTGCGAGCATGCTCGGCAGGCAGGCAGATTCCATAGTCGGCACGACGTCCCTCGCGTCTGAGGCGCTGTGCGGCACCGGCGGTGTGTCGATACCCGAAGTGGAGTTGCCGTGGGCGATCACGATGGCCACGGGGGCGCCGCAAGCCGGCGTCACGCTCGCTACAAGAAAGCCCGATGGCACACTGATCTGGCTGTCGATCAACACCCAGGCGCTCGACGGCGGGGTCGCGCAGGCGCCGTATGCCGTCGTGACGTCGTTTCGCGACGTCACCGAGCTGCGTCGCACCCAGCAGCAACTGGAGATGGTGAGCGCAGCGCTGGATTGCGCCTCCGATTGCGCTTTCATGATGGAAGACGATCGCATCGTCCAGGTCAACCAAGGCGCGTGCCGCAGCCTTGGTTACCTCGAGGAAGAACTGGTCGGCAAGAGCATCTTCGACATCGACCCGGCGCTGACACCAGAGCGGCTGCAGCAGTTGGTCGTGGACGCCCGGGCACAGGGCAGGGTCGCGTTCGAGTCTGTACACCGCGCGCGTGATGGACGAGTTTTCCCGGTCGAGGTGGAGGTTTCCCCTTTCCATCATGACGGCAGGAACATGGGTATGGCGCTTTCGCGCGACATCAGCGAGCGGAAGAAGAACGAAAACGCGTTGAGGCGCCTTAACCGCACCCTGCTGACCTTGTCCGCTGGCAACGAAGCGCTGGTGCGCGCGGGTAGCGAAGAGGAACTGCTCGAGCGCATGTGCCGCATCCTGGTCGAAGTCGGGGGCCATCGGGTCGTCTGGATAGAGCTCAACCGCAAGCCCAACGACTGGGATGTCTTCCCCGCCGCCGTGGGCTCGGTCGACAGTTTTATTGATGCCCGCGCGCTGCGCGCCCCGCGGGGCAAGGCATTGGCCGATGCGCTGACCAGCGGACGACCGAAGCTGATCGAAGATGTAGACGCCGATGCACTCAGCGCCGAGTGCCGGGCCGACCTGTTCAAGGCCGGCTGTCGTTCGGGCCTGGTGCTTCCTCTGGTGGCCAGCCGGGGCCTGATCGGCGCGCTGTCCATCTTCGCCGAGAGCATGGATTTCTTCGACGAAGCCGAGCTTGAACTGCTCAAGGAACTCGCCGACGATCTCGCCTACGGCATCCAGTCGCAACGCATTCACGCCGAGCAGGAGAAATCCGTGTTGCGCCTGCAGCGGACGATGGAATCGACCATCGGCGCCCTGGCCGACACACTGGAATTGCGCGATCCCTACACCGCAGGCCACCAGCGCCGCGTGGCCCTGTTGGCCAAGGCCATCGCCCTGCGCATTGGCATCGGCCCGGACGCCGAGCGCGCCGAACGCGCTGGTGCCATCTACTTCGCGGGGATCATCCACGACATCGGCAAGATCTACGTGCCATCAGAGGTTCTGATGCGCCCCGGCAAGCTGACGCCGCTGGAATACTCTCTGGTGCAGACGCACGTCGAAGCCGCCTACGGCATCCTGAAGCCCATCGAGTTTCCCTGGCCGCTGGCCGAGATCGTGCGGCAGCATCACGAGCGGCTCGACGGCTCCGGCTACCCGCTCGGACTGCGCGGAGACGAAATCATGCTGGAGGCGCGCATCCTGTCCGTCGCCGACGTGGTGGAAGCCATGTCGGCGCACCGCCCCTACCGCCCCGGCCTGGGGATCGAGGCTGCCCTGGCCGAAATCGAAACCGGCAAGAACACTCTTTTCGACGCCACCGTGGTCGACGCCTGCGTCGCGTTGTTCCGCGAGGAAGGCTTTCGCTTCGAATAGAGGGCCGTCGCGGAGCAGTGCCGCCCGAGCTTGCGCGTGAGGCAACTTTGCGCACAAGGGCCTCTCCGAAGGTCGGATTCAAGTTGGCGACAGGGCTTGTTGGCGCCGACCGAATTGTGATCGGCTGGTCCGTTTTCGGACGACGCCAACACACGATGGTCACTGAGTGGATCCCACGCGGACAAGAAAAAAGCACCTAAGTCTTTCGACCTAAGTGCTTGATTTCGTTTGGAGTTCTTGGCTCCCCAAAACTGGCGATAGTGAGAACTGTTGGGTGCTCGAATTAGCTGTTTGACTCGAACTCCCAGTTACCGCCTCAGTCGCTGAACCAACTTTCGACAGTGATCATTCTCCTCGTCGATTTCAAGACCCATTTCAGCCAGTACTAGTGCGCGTTCGCCATCGTTGGAATGCAAATGGAGCCATGCAAGACGCGACAAGTCAGTAGCATCCAAGTGCTGAACGTCAGCTTCAAGCTGGCCTACCAACTTGCTCACCAAATATTTTCGCTCATCTGGTTGAAAAGGAATCTTGCCATCGCGCTTCGCAGTGGAAAATATTCGATTGATATTGTCAGCAATTCCGCTTCTTTCATCTGTCGATAGGCTTGAACTATTCGACATTTCAACGAGTGCTTGCATCTCTCCTTGAATATCACCAGTGGCATGACAAAGGTTTGCCAATTCACGCCAAACAACGGCCTTTGACGTTGACTCATCACCGCTTTCAATAAACCTTCTCAACGCTGCCTTTGACCACTCTTTACCTTCTTCATCACCTTCTTCGAGATAAAGGCGAGAAATGTCAGGCCATGCGGCAGGAACCCTGCTTGCGACAAACTCCAACATCGACCGCAATGACTGCAAGCTCTCCTTCTTCGTTGCCACTCGTTTGGCCACCGCCCTAATCAAATGAAAGACTCGCGTCTGAACGCCAGACGTCATGCCTTCCTTTTGAATCGTGCCGAACTCCTGAAGAAGATCGGAGTCGGCCTCGATAACGGCCTTTAGCGAGCTAGCATTCAGTTTCTTCTGCCCAAACGTTAAAGCAGCGAGTGGTAGTGAAATGAAACTTTCCTTCTCTGCGGTCGCTTCAAACTCCTCGATGAAAGATAGTCGCTTAAGCTCATCGAGTGCAGCCCGGACATCGATCCGCTCCTCTGCACTTCGCATAAGCACCGCCTCGATTGCAAGACTAGGAACTATTGATCGCCAGGTTGAAAGCAGCAGGAAGACTCGTTGAGCAGCTGGAGAGAGTGCGCTGTATGTTCTTTCGAATAGCGCTTGGAGTATTTGATCCTGATTGGCGATAATCCGCTGAGGCTTTACCAATCGCCCTTCCTTTGATACTTCTCCAAGCATTATTTTCATGACATATGGATGCCCTGAGGATTCATCAAATATTGCTTGCTTATATTCGGACGTGAGCAATTCGGAGATCCCGATCCTCTTGGATACTGTATCGATGAGTTGCATGGCTTCAAACTCAGTCATTCCAAGCACATCAATGGGGTAGTCGCCAACAAACTCGCGTGCCCTTGTCGTAATAAGCACCTTGTTTGGTGAGCGTATATAGGTGTCGATCCACGTAAATACCTCTGCTGGATTCGTCACAGTTTCAAAGTTGTCGAATACATACAGTGAAGGGCCAATTGGTGTGCCTGACATCGCCTGGGCAAAATGTTGGTCAGGCCGAAAACCCTTGTCGCCACGCGTTGCCGGATCTAGCAAGGCAACGTACTCATTCGCGAAGTCTGAGAGAGAGACTCCGTGAGGGCGCACCGGCTTTGGTCCGCTGTGCAAGAGATCTATATCTCTAGCACTGAACCAAATCACCAAGTGAAAGCGCGCCTGCTCCTCTTGCTGAAGTTTTTTGATGACAGTTATGGCGAGGGACGTTTTGCCAATCCCTCCGCGACCAGCAAGCGAGACGATTTCGTGTCTGTCGCGAATGAGGGCAGCTTGGAGTGCGGCTTCGAGTTGTGGTCTTGCGACATAGTCGTCTGGCGGTGACGGTAGGTTTGAGAGTGAATTGCCCTGGAGATCGAGAACTGGGCCACCGTGTGTTTCACTGTTCGGGAGCGGAGTTGCGGGAGCCAACCACTGCTTGCCTTCATGGCGCTTTTTTTGATTTGTGATATAAGAGATTACTTCGTAGTCAGTACCGCGAAACTGGCCATTTGGTACGAAGAAGTCGGTCGCTGAAGAGTCTGATTCCAATAGTTCGACTCGAATTGGAGTGCCGAGAAACACATATACGCCGTCGGCAAAACTTTCGGTTCTGGTTTCTTTGAGATACTGAAAGCTCGTGCTATTTTCTGATAGCGCTGTAACCTTATATTTTCCAGAGAGGTTGCGATGCAGGTAGGCCCACTCGAGCTGAAAAATGCTCAGCCGATTGAGTATGAGGTGAACGGAGTCTTCGAGGGGTGAGATCGCTCGTGAGCACTCGACACCTAGAGGTGCACCGTGCCCGCGTGTCTTATTCCTCAGTATGGCGAACCAGTTGAACCACTGGCGTAGCGGGGCCTGACTCGGCAAAGTTGGAATGTCTATTTGAAGGGCATTTAGCGTCGGGATAGCTTAAAGATCGCTTCATGCTGCCACTCATCTCGGCCTACTCGTGTAAGCAGTTCGCGCTGGAGACCCTTGAAATCACTTCGTAGATACTGCGAACTTGGACCAACCAAGGCTGCATCCATGTATGTCGCCCAGTCGCCGATCCCATCGGCTCGAACCAATTCTCGTAGGAGGCTGAAGCGACTTCTATCACGGTCATCAGTTATCCCAGAAACGAGCGTGCAAACGATTATCTTTGTAACTAGCTCACCCAAAAACATCAATCCATAGAACGCTGAGACATCTGAGTCTTCCTTTTCGGCTTGATAGCGTTCAAGCATTCGGGCAATGGGAGTCAGCATTTGTGCTTGCCTTTACGTCGATTTGGTCGTCCCGATTGAGTAACACGGGGGTCTACGGATACAAGGGTCCATCCTACGGCCTTCCAGGGCTGTTGGGCGTTAGAGGCGTCTCAGGGTTGTCCACGGTGGCGGTCGGGCGGGCGGCGCATGCGACGCTGGCCCGAACGACCGACGCGGTGGGCAACCCATCGCGCAGAGCCTGGCATTCAAAGTGGCTTGCGGTGTCGAACGAATGTCGAGTAACATTCGAACAACATCAGGAGCCTGCCAATGAAAGCCAAGGATTTGTTGACCGTCTGGGGTGCGCCAGACAACAGCCGACTCACGAGCAAGCAGTTCTCGTTTCGGCTTCCGGTGCATGTCGCGGCGAAGATTGCTGCGCTGTGCGAGATGTACCCGCAGAAGTCACGCACTCAAATCGTCGCCGATCTCCTCTCGACTGCGTTGGCAGATGTCGAGCGTGCGTTTCCGGAAGTGGAAGGGCACAACTCGCACCGGGATCCTGAGTCCGGGCGCGTGTTTGTTGAGGACATCGGCCCTGGCTCGACGTTCAGGGTTTTGGCGAACAAGCACTACGCCGAGATCGAGCGCGAGATGGGCACCGAAGATCCGAAGCCGCTCTATGACCAGGACCAGCATTGGATCGTTCAGGAGCCTGAGCAATGAAGCTGCTTCTGTCCGGCCTCGATACCGTCGAGTGCGCCTACTACTTCCGTCCCTCGATTGGGTGCTTGCTGGACTTTCAGGCCATCGGCGCGAAGCGCGAAGCCCTGAAGGCCAGCAAGCGGCGGGACCCCGAAGTCCTGGCGCTGGGCGGCAAGGAGTTCTTGCTGGCCTCGCACGGCACGGGATCTGGCTATCCGTTCCTCATGGAAAACGGCGAGGTGGCGGTCCAGTTCGGAGAGTTCAACAACCCTGGATTCTTCATCACGTATCGCAGCCATGCGCTTTGGCACAAGGGCTTGCTCGCGCTGCATCAGGACATGCTGCAGTGGGCGACGACGATGCGGATGTCGAACGGCACGCCCGAGTCGCTGTCTCGTGTCGATTTCGCCTTCGACGTTGAACTGCCGCATGTGGACTTCGACGAAGACTCGTTCGTCACGATGGCCGCAAAGGACGCGCAGAACCGCAAGGATCGCAAACTGCAGACGATCAGGTTTGGCGAGGGCGATGTCGTCTTGCGGGTGTATGACAAGGTGGCCGAGATTGGCGAGTCGAGCCAAAAGACCTGGTTCCATGCGCTGTGGGGCGGAGTCACCCAGAACGTCTGGCGTGTGGAGTTCCAGGTCCGCAAGGAACTCCTGCATCGGTTCAGCATTCGCCGGCTCGATGACCTGTTTGATGGCTGCGGGGACCTACTGCGGTATCTCTTCAACGAGCACACCACATTGCGGGTAAAGCAAGGCGACACGAACCGCTCCCGGTGGCCGATTCATCCGATGTGGAAGTTGCTGCAAGAGCACATTGACACGGTGCCAACGCGAGGCGTGCATCGTGATGTCGACGAGGCGGCGTTGCTGAAGGAGCGGCTGCTCCGAGTGGCATCCAGCGTCGATGGCTATCTTAAGAGGTCAGCGGCCATTGTTGCCTTGCGCCGAGGACTGCCGTCCATCGCGCACGCCGATGCGCTGGAGCACTTGAGCGACATGCTGCGCATCGTGCACGATCCCATGACCTGGCGCGCCGATGTCGAGAAGCGGGTGGTACAGATGAGGCTGGGGCAATGGTGACCCTTGCTGCCATCGTGGCGCTCTTGAACCAGCGAAAGAATCGCGTTCTTCGGGTTGCCGAGGCGGCATTGCCAGAGACGCAATTCCGGGCCTTTCGCGGCCTGGTGCTTGATGAGTTCGGCCGGGAAGGGTTGGAGAAGGACTTGGAACGGTTGATGGTCGAACAGGAAGCGGGAACGGAACGGGCAGGCCGATATGTGCAAAGGAAGGAGGTGCCCCGTGAGTGAACGAACCCGACTTCGACATCACCATCGACATTGAAGATGATGCAGCCGTGACGGTGCCGGAAATGCAACTGCTCGCAGACTTGCTGCCCCAGCTCCTCAAGGACCTGCTATGGCTGAAAGACAACAACGAGGCTTGAACCATGGCGGTCGCGCTCTACGCTCGTGTATCCACATCCAGGCAGGCCGACAAGGACCTGTCGATTCCTGACCAGTTGCGGCAGATGCGCGACTGGTGCCAGCGCAACGGGTACAACGTTGGCAAGGAGTACATCGAGGCGGGCGCGTCCGCCACCGACGACAAGCGGCCGGCCTTCCAGCAGTTGATCGGCGACGCGACCACGAAGCCGGCTCCCTTCGAGGCAGTGATCGTCCACAGCCTGTCCCGGTTCTTCCGCGACATGATCGAGCTGGCGCTCTACGAACGCCGGTTGCTGAGGTCGGGGGTCAAGCTGATCTCGATCACGCAGCAAACCAGCGACGATGCGGCCGGCGAGATGGCCCGCCGCATGTTCTCCATGTTCGACGAGTACCAGAGCAAGGAGAACTCGAAGCACACCCTGCGCGCGATGAAAGAGAACGCACGGCAGGGCTATTTCAACGGCTCGCGGCCGTCCTTCGGGTTCAAGAAGGAGGAGCTCGACCTGGTTGCCGCCAAAGGACGGAAGAAGCGCCTGGTCATCGACGAGACGGAAGCGCCTACCGTTCGCCGTGTGTTCGACCTGTACCTCAACGGCCTGAACGGCGAGGACATGGGCTCGAAGCAGATCGCCGCGCATTTCAACGAGCGCGGGCCATCGTTGCGGGGCGCGAAGTGGACCCGGACCCGCGTGCAAAACATGCTCTCAGACACGGCCTACATGGGCGACTACGTCTTCAACAAGAAGCAGATCCGCACGCGGATGGTCAAGCCCGAAGGTGAATGGGTGAGGGTGCCGATTGACGCGATTGTCTCTGCGGAGACCTACCAGGCAGTCAAGGCCAAGCGGCATCAGCGCTCGCCCGAGGTCACGCCGGCGCGGGTGGTCAATTCGCCGACCCTGCTCACTGGATTGTTGCGGTGTGACAACTGCGGCGCTGGCATGACGCTGGCCACCGGCAAGGGCGGCCGATACCGCTACTACAAGTGCAACACCCGAATCGGCCAAAGCATCAACGCTTGCAGCACGCCGGCCGTGCCGGTCGCCAAGCTGGACCGAGCCGTCCTCACCGCGCTGGCCGACAAAGTGCTGACTCCTGAACGCCTGAAGGCGATGCTCCGCGAACTGAAGGCCAGGCTTAAGGCCGTCCAGGCCGGAAGCGACGAGACAGCCCAACTGCTCCGGCGCGAACTTGCTGAACTTGAGGCTTCGACCAATCGGCTCTATGAAGCCGTAGAGAAGGGGCTGCTGCCGATGGACGACACGCTCACGGCGCGTGCACAGAAGCTCAAGGCCAGGCGCGAGGCCCTGATGATCGAGCTGGCCGGCGTGCGGCGGTCCAAGGAGATGCCGGCGTCATTGCTCTCGCAGGCCCATCTCGAAGAATTCGGGACGGCGCTTCGGGCGCGCCTGCAGGAAGGGGCAGGGGGCTTTCCCAAACGCTACCTGCGCCAGTTCGTCAGCGAGATCCGCTTTGATGGCAAGCGGCTGACGATGAGCGGCAGGAAGGATGCACTCCTGGCGGCGGCTCTGGAAAAGAAAATGGGCACCACGAGGGTGCCCACTTCTGGCTTGTCTTGGCTCCCCGACCTGGGCTCGAACCAGGGACCTACGGATTAACAGGCCTGACCTTTACATTCCCGGGTTGTCCCAGGAAGTCTCACATCTCTAGTCAGATCAATGACTTAGCTCTATATTTTGTCCGTAGACGTGCCAGACGGTTTCCTTGAATCTCGCGAGAAACGGCAACAGAACGGCAACGGGATCGGCCGACGGATCGGCTATTTGATCGAACTGCGGACATGTTGAAACGCGCGGAAATCGAAACGGCAACGGCAACAGCGGCGCTGAGAACAGCGCAGGGCAAGGGCGCGCGTGGGGGCATGATCACGGCGCGTGAGATCGAGGCCGGCACCAGCAGGGCCAAGGCCGGCGAAAGGGACGTGTGGCTGACCGATCCCGGCGCGCGCGGCCAAGGTCGATTCACCATTCGCTGCACACCGGCAGGCGCACGCGTCTGCATGTACCGCTACACGCGCGTCGATGGCACCCGTGACATCCTCAAGGTCGCCGACTACGACCCTCGCGGTGTGACCGGCATGACCTTGCATGAGGCGCGTGAACGGGCCGGTGAGCTGGCGCGCATGGCCGGCGTCGGCAAGAACCTGCGCGCGACGCTCAACGAACAGAACGAGGCAAAGGTCGCTGCCGCCGAGGCTGCTGCAGCGGCGAAGCGCAAAGCCGAGCGAGGAAGCCTGGCGGCTCTGTTCCGCGTCTACGTCGGCACGCTGCAAGGTCGTCAGTCGCACTACGACGCACAGTCGATCTTCAAACTGCACGTGAGTGGGCCGTTTCCGAAACTGGCCGCTCGTCCCGCCGCTCAGGTCAAGGCCGAGGAACTGCGGGACGTGCTGGCACGGCTGATTGATGCCGGCAAGGGTCGGACCGCAGCGAAGCTGCGGGCCTACCTCCGCGCGGCTTTTGGCCTGGCGATGCGTGCGGGTCTCGATCCGACGTTGCCTGAAGCGCTCACGGCGTTCGACATTCAAAGCAATCCTGCCGACCGCTTGCCCAGCTTGGCGCAGTTTTCCAAAGCACTGAACCGCGCGCTGACCTTGCCGGAGCTTCATGCGTTCTGGCGTCGCGTGGACACAGCGGTCCACTGCCCAGCACGAGACGCATTGATCACCTGCATGTACCTCGGTGGTCAACGGCCGACCCAACTGCTGCGCGTGACACCGCAGCTGGTTGACGTGTCCGGCGCGACGCTGACGCTGTTGGACCCCAAGGGACGGAACCGCCATGCCAACCCTCGCCGGCATGTTCTGCCCATCCATGAAGACTTGATGCCGGTGATCCTCAGGCGTTTGGCGCAGACCCAAGGTGTCGAGGCCCCACTTTTCAGCACGAATGGACGGGTGCCGTTGCGCAAGGAGACCGTGGCCAGTCTGGTCGAAGAGATTGAGCAGGCCATGCTGGCCGCGGACGAGCTTGAGCGAGGGCCGTTTTCGATGCGGGACTTGCGGAGAACCGCCGAAACGCACATGGCTGCGCTCGGGATCTCCAGTGATGTGCGCGCGCAGATTCAATCTCACGGGCTCGGAGGCATTCAGGCTCGGCACTACGACCGCCACGACTACATGCCGGAAAAGCGTGCCGCACTTGAGTTGTGGTCGCGGCGGTTTCGAGATCTTCCACGCCGGGCCGTCAAATAGCAGCTACAGCCGACCGGCTAGATGCGTCCAACAGCGGAAATTGTCACTAGCAAAGTCTATGCTCCTGATTTGATGGCAATGGAGGCTTGTTGATCACCATCATCCAAGAGTTTTCATCGACTCTCTTCTCGTATCGCGTCAAACATCAGGTTCGGCCATGGTGCAGGTACACCAACGCCACGGCGAACGTTCATGAACCAACTTCTCGCGTCCTCCATGGGCATACCTTTCAGTCGCTGCCACGCACGATATTCAGGAGTCTGCTTGTTTGACATTGACTCGAAAGCATGCAGCAATGCCATGTCCCGAAGTCGAACGATGTGCTGGTAGGTAAAGTATTGGGTCAAAGTCTCGTGAAACCAGCTTGGCTCAAACAGCGGCCCGTCAGCGGCCGGGAGAGAAAACTCCGGCCACATTCGTCCGTCAAGATCGCGACCCAGATGAGCAAGTGCGTGTATCGTTTCATGAATCAGTGTAACGCTGCCGACATGGCGAGCACGCAGCGCGAGCATCTCAGCGCACTGGGTAATCGCAGTTTCGTACAACACGACTCGTCCAACGCGCGCCTGGTAGTCGCCAAGAAGGCCCGTGGTTATCAGCGAACGTGCTGCGATTCGATCCGATATAAGCCTTGCTAGATCTACTGATCGCGGCTTGCCTTCGTCAAGATCAGTTTCACACCTGGCTAAGGGCGGAGAGTCTAACGAGATCTCAAAAGAGATTTCGGTATGCCGAAATTTGGGAGCAAGGCCGTACAAACCTCGGTCGTCATCAGTCTCTGCAGATCGCCCTGCGCGATCGAGGATGCGTTGACCCTCCAGCCGAAATGTGGCATCCGGGTCGTATCGAAGTCCAAGTAACTCATGGGCTAAAAGGCCAATCGACAGCATTCCAAGTGGAGCGCCGAACGGCATACCTCGATGGCCATGCTCTTTCAATATCTCGATCGACGCCTTCGGCGGCAAGCGCCACAGAAGCGGGGAGAACAGGTCTGAGAGTACCAATTCATCGGATGATCCCTCTTTCTCTCGCATCCGATGTCCGCGATGGTGCAAGTGCCTTGACGTTGCCCAGAGCACCTGTCGTGCAAGTTCTTCGTCATCAACGCTCGCCAGCGTATCCAGAATCTTTCGTGCAAGCTGAGGTTTCCATGGCGCACCGCCGTGTAGGGTGGATGCGCTAACGTGAACCCATTCGGTCACGATGCGATCAAGGTGCTCGGCATGGCCGCGCCGCACTGCGTTTAGCAACGAATCAACCGATACGTCGGTTGGGTCTGCCAGGGTATCAAAGTCACCTGGAAGTGGGATATCCCATCGATCAGAATGGTGTGCACGTGAATCCCATCTAGATTTTCCCGAATAAAGCCGTCTCTCGGAAGATTCCGAAAGAACTGCCACGACCGGCGCCTGGGTCTGGTTAAGCCACCAGCGCGCCACAGTGTCACGATCCTCTCCATCTACATACTCAATGATCATCAGCGGTTTCGCTGCTTTGTCGCTGGCAGGGCGGTCGTAGGCAACAATGTCAGCATCTCGCCATTTTTTGTCCTTTTCGTATCGCACTCTCTCGCGCAGTCGATCTTCAGACCATGCATTCCGGCTGCGGTATCCACCGTCTTCACGGTCAGTTGTTCTAGTGAGGTGTTGCCAAGTGCGGTGCACCGCCTCCATCCGGTGGCGGGCCTTCTCCGCATCCTGCTTATGGCCAGGAAAAGCCTGCGCAATCCAAGTCAGCGTTGCCGAGAACAATTCTTTGCCGTCATTGTCATCATCGTTCCCACGAACTGTCTGAGTTGACCTCTCGTGCGCCAACAAGCGTTCTTCGCTGGCGATTCCAGAATCGTGCGGCAATACGGTTACGGAGTCTCCCAATACCTTGCTTATGCGCGCAACTTGGTCGGAACGGGTCGATCCTGACGGTATGCGTGTAAGTAGATAATCAACGCGGAGCGGGCGTTGCGACGATAGCCGGGGTGCTGCATGCAACGCTTGGGCGACGACCAACGTGCCTTCAACCGACTCGGCAGCAGCCGTGGTTAGACATACTACCCGGTCGGCCAATATCGAAGTCGCTAGCCCGCCAAGTTCGGTAATACCGGTGCGCGAATCGACCAGCAAAAATTCCGGGTCAAGCTCCTCCGCAATGCGCGCTTGGAGTTCAAGGATAGCTTCGGGTAACCCACCGTTAGGTCTGTTCGATTTGAGGGCGTTATTAAGTCGCTCGAATGCCGCCCAGTACGTATGCGAAGGTGCCGATCCGGCAGGGATAAGCAGCAAGGCACCTTTGGTGCCAGTAGGTAGTGCCACTTCAATCGCAGCCTTCCTAAGGCTCTGTTTCTGCGGCTGCCCCTCAACTGTGCTGAGCAACTCGTCAACCGCACCGGGCAGCTTGCCGGATGCGGCACGAGCTAAAACTTCGCTGTTGCCAAGTTTGTGAAGCAGTCCTGGTGCTTCCAGGTCCAAGTCGAGAACTACTACACGTCGCCCAGACAAGGCAAGAAACTGTGCCGTATTGGCAACTAGCAGCGTGCGCCCCACGCCCCCTTTATATGAGTAAAAGGCGACCGTTTCCATGATCACGCTGGACAGGGGAATACGTGCGGGTTGGCAAGAACATTTATTCGCCAAGCGCCTAATTCGTCAATCCAGCCCAGACGCCCCCGTTTGGTCAAAGCTGGGAAACGTTGTGCCAGCAGCTTCGCATCCTGCTCAATAGCGCGCTCGATGACGGTTCTTCTTTCAGACGGAAGTGCATCTTCCGCAAGATACTGTGCGGCGAGGCGTCGAGCGTCAGGTCGCCGGCCCGCAGCGAGAGCCGCTGTCACTGCACCTGCACGTGCCACGCCGCCCGCAATCTCGGCCGAGGACGTGATACGCGCCAACTGCTCTTCGTAGGCCATCACCTCATGCCAAGCTTCCGCAGATATGGGCGACCTCATATTAACCAGCAGTTCGGCCCTACGAATGGCAATCGACACCAGTACGTCAAGTTCATCTTCGGTGGGCTCGCTCAGTTCCGCGCTTGTCATGGAGTACCTGCCAAAATGGTCGGGCAGTCAAATGCAACAACGACCGCCAACCGTTCAGCGGGGAGCGAACAATGAGAGAGCTGCTGCTTCTTCTCCGCGAGACGGCTCTGCGGGGCACCAGTGATAGTGCCGCTAACCTCCATCGCCATCCACCCGGTGCCATTACCCAACAGCCAGTCCGCTCTTTCTCCACGCTGAAGCCTGCGTTTGACGACCCAAGCAGCCTTCCGATGCACGTACGCAAGTGCGACCGCTTCTGCTCCGTCCTCCGTCAGTCTGTGCGTATCAACTGTTTCGAGCATTGGCAGGGCATGGCCCTTCCACGCAATTTCTGTGACAGCCCTTTGCCCGCCGTCTTCTATATTTGTTAAAACTGGAGAAATGTGCCCAGCTCTCAGAAGCGCCAATGCCCCGCATCTTGCATAGTCTGTCGGATGCCCGCGCAGCTTTGGATGATTAAAATACAGCTGATAAAGCAGCAATGTCATTTTGTGCGCTTAAAAGTCTAATAATAGATGGATGGTATGCATTGCAAGTATTGTGTCTGTCAATCGATCAATCCACACAAACCCTGAGAACCGCGTTAATTCTCAAAATCCAATCAACCTATCGCTCAAATACTATCGGTCACCTTCCCCAAGTTGCGGCTCATTTCCGCAGGTGAAGACCCACCACGTTGGCGCTGCCAAACCGTTCGGTGGATGTCAGGTTTCGTAGCTGGTTCGGCCGGATGCTCCCGCCGTACAGTTCCGCGAAGTCTCGAGGCGTTGCTGCAAGCGTGCTACACAGCTCGTCAACGGAATAGCCCAAGACTTTCAAATGCAAATCGATAAGCTCCCGTTGGAGCCGTGGCTGTTCGACGGGCACATCAAGTTCAGGTGGCTCCCGCGTTCGCAGCCCCGCCGCTCCCATCTGCATCCACAGATACTGAGACTGGTTGCTCGTTAGTTTGCCGAGCGTCTTGGCGCGCATGATGATGGCGCCCATCGACACACGCCAATAACGCTTGAGCTGCGCGGCGCGTTGCAAGTTCAAGTTGCTCAACTGCGAGGCGATCTCGCGCGCAGGCATCAAAAACTCAGCAGCGAACCGATCGGCTTGATCTTCCATGTCAGCGTTGGGCACGACTGAATGCATCACCATGTGCCCAAGCTCGTGCGCGAGCGTAAAGCGCTGTCGATCGCCCAGCAAGTTCTGGTTGTAGTACATCAGCGGGGGCATGTCGCCATAACGCAGGCTGGTGGCGTCAACTTGCTGTGTGGCGAAATCGAAAGGCAGGACCATGCCTCCCGCGTCTTCGATGCACTTGACGACGTTTTCCACCGGACCGTTAGGCAGCAGCCAACTGGCGCGCAAAGTGGCGGCGATGCGCTCCACGTTTCCGTCAAAGTCATCCAAGTCCAGCTTCGGAATGCCGTGCCCAGGTTCGATAGTGACGGCGCGCAGCATCCGCCCTGTGTGCATCCTGACGATGTTCACTCGCGCCTCGATCCTGCGCATCGCCTTCATTGGCAATGCTTTGCGACGCCTGTAGAGCTGGTGAAAATTGTCGGTACCGACCCCATGAATCGAATCCGACTGGAAGAAGAACTCCTTGGGGAAGTCCAGCTCCGATTGCAACTGCTCAAGGATCTGTACAGGCGCCTGCACCAGCCCGTTCTCAATCTTTGACAGAACACCTTGTGTGATTTGAAGGCGAGTCGCCAGCTCGGACTGGGTCATGCCGCGGGCTTCCCGCGCAAGCGTGACCATTTTCGGATTAACCACCGGCACCTTCTCCCGCATCGGCGTCCTTTGCCACGTTCTTCAAGACAAACGTTGTGGTCGGAGTCTTCGGCGGCGTAACGGGAAACTCCACGACGCTTGCTCCGGCGAATCCCGATTCGATTGGCAGCTCGGTGATCCAGTGGTTGTAGCTACCCTGAGGGCAGGCCACATAGACACCCTCCAGGCCAGTCTGCAATCGGTTGAGGCGGTAGCCAGCCTGCAGGTTCGTCATTGATTTGATGCCAGGCAGCTCAGACTCCTGTCGCACGAAGTCTAGGCTTTGCTGCGTTGGAATGTTCGACGACCGAAATTCGTCGTCGAGCTTTTTGAACCGCATGGCAATCCGGCCATAGAGAAGCACCATGAACAAGCCACCGTAGTCAGTGCACTGCGCGTGCGGCACCGATCCGAAAGCCTCTCGTGCCCGCGACACCATGTGGTCGTGGACAGCGCTCGCCCGTGTCCGCGGCGTGTGCGCGGCTTGAACATCGAACGGATATGCTTGGTAGTCCCTCCAGGCCGTCGTGATGACTCGGCTGAGAATCCGGTAGTCCTTGCGAAGGAGTCGATCGGCGCGAGACTGAGCCAGAACGCGGGCCATGGCGATGTCGGGAGTGGCTGAGCCGCAAGTGTACGTCAAGTTCTGAAAAGTGACTGAAAATATTCTAGAAAATATTCTGCCCTTCG
>Ga0268298_10003399_pt1 | contig 16317 bp, 11 predicted proteins | sample WWTPWeurt_MetaG_FD_194462 | JGI IMG/M metagenome (GOLD analysis project Ga0268298, IMG submission 194462) | Activated sludge microbial communities from WWTP in Nijmegen, Gelderland, Netherland - WWTP Weurt | ecosystem: Engineered > WWTP > Aerobic digester > Activated sludge | place... | reverse complement strand
ACGACGATACATTTGATCACCCCGCCCGCCTCCAACGCGGACTGGAAGACCTTGAACTCACTCTTCGCCAAAATGTCAGTGACGTCGATCAATTCCATGCCGAAGCGCAGGTCGGGCTTATCCGAGCCGAAGCGCTCGAGCACTTCTTTATAAGAGAACTTGGGCCACGGCGTGGAGTACAACTTCTTATGCGGCGCCACGGTGGGGATCATTGCCGTGAACAAGCCTTCCACCAGATTCAACACATCATCGCGGTGGACGTAGGACATTTCAAGGTCGAGTTGCGTGAACTCAGGCTGGCGGTCGCCGCGCAGGTCTTCATCGCGGAAGCAGCGCGCGATCTGGAAGTACTTGTCCATGCCTGCTACCATGAGCAATTGCTTCAACTGCTGCGGTGACTGGGGCAAGGCATAGAACTGTCCCGGGTACACACGAGAAGGCACGAGGTAGTCACGCGCACCTTCGGGAGTCGCTTTGAACATGATGGGTGTTTCGATTTCAATGAAGCCTTGTTCATCGAGATAGTCACGCATGAACTTGATGACCTTGTGGCGCAGCACCATGTTCTTGGTCAGGCGCTCACGGCGCAGGTCAATGTAGCGGTACTTGAGGCGCATATTTTCGTCGGGCAGATCCGCATCGGTGTTGACCATGAATGGGGGAGTCTTTGAGGCGTTGAGCACGGTCACATTCTTGGCAATGACTTCTACTTCGCCCGTTTCCATTTTGGGATTCGCCATCCCTCCGGGACGTTTCTGCACCACGCCTTCGATCTGCAAGACCCATTCATTGCGGACGCTCGCAACTTGGTCAAGCACTTCCTTTGAAAGGTCTGGATTAATGGTCACTTGGACGATGCCTGCGCGGTCGCGCAGATCAAAAAATGCCACCCCGCCGTGGTCACGGCGTCGATTCACCCAGCCTGCCAAGGTCACGGTTTGACCCGCATGGCTGGAACGTAATTCTCCACATAGATGAGTTCTGTACATAGTATCTCCGAGGAGACCTGGCAGATTTTCAAAACCTGCCAGGTCTAAGGTTGATATAAAAATCGCCCTTCGCATTTGCGTCGGGCGATTTGGTTTTGACTTGAGTTATTTTGTCAACCAGCAACGCTTCGCCCAACGATTCCGGGATCGTCGTTGTCCAGATTGGCAAATTGGATGCTGGTATACATCGTGGCGCGGATTATAGCACAGAGTAATCACTGAGAAGAGTTGAACTGTTTGTTGAATTGTGCCATAATGATGTTATCATTGCGCGTAGACATTTCGAGGTGATATGAAACTTCAGGTCAGTGAACTCGAGAACGGAATTCGACTGGTTGCAATACATGGAAAATTGGACAGCGCTGGTGTGTACGCTGTGGAAATGGACTTTCGGCATCATTGCTTGGGGAGTCAGAAGAAGGTGGTGGTTGACTTGTCTCATGTCAGCTACATTTCATCCATAGGCATCCCGTTATTGGTCAGCGTTGCAAAAATGCTTGCCAGTAATAGTGGAAAGATGGTGCTCCTCAGTCCACAAAAGAATGTGTACGAGGTTCTGGAGATGGTTGGAGTGACGAGGATCATCCCGGTTTATTATGACCTGGCTTTAGCGAGGCGCGCATTTTGAAGGACCGGGCATCTAAATAGAAACAGGCTTCCTGGCGATGAAACCAGAAAGCCTGTTTCTTTATTCCTAACTTACATTAAATCTTGGTGTTTGACTATGGAGCCACGGTATCAGGGGCGCTCATGGGATTGACCAGCATATCCCGTGAGAACTGGATGACCTTGCTATAGTCATCGCTCTTGAACGGAGTGCCAACGTAGTTGACCTTGGCCCAGTCCACGAACAATTTATCCGTAGGATCCCCAACACTGGCCTCAACATCGTAATGGCCAATACCAACCTGCCCGGTCGGGTTTGTAACACCAGAAACCCCGCTCAGGGTTATGACCAGAGCATTGTTTACATAAAACTTGAGCACATCTGGAGTGGTGACCACCTTGATTGTGTTCCAGTTGCCTGAGATGTTGGGGTTAAAAGTCCAGGGCAGGATTGTGTAGTACGAACCGCCTTCTGCGTAATAAAGGTTCATCCAACCGTCGTTGCTGACAGCAAAGTAGAAACCAGTATCCCACCAACCGCCAGTGAGCGAACCGGGTACCCCGCGAACATATATTGCATTTGCGCAGCCGATGCATGTACCTGTACGCTTCATCATCACTTGGTAAACGGGGTTTGAGTAATCGCCCAAGTGTCCGATGGAAGCCAATTGATTAAAGACTCCGGATCCTTTGTAAGTACCACCGGAGAGTACCCATGAGCCGTTCAATGTCGACCAACCCTTTGCGTTGATCGTGAAGTTGGAAGTGAACGGGGCCACTACCATAAAGTTCTGATACCCGCTGAAAGGCTGCCAGACGCCACCCACCTTGGCTCTAATTCTCCACTTGTATTGCTTAAAGAGGTCCAGTGCTGTAGTGGACGCCGTTTTGGCGCAAATAGAACCAACACAGTTGCTATTCGGGACCGTGTATGCGTACACGAGCGTGGCGCCTCTATAAACTTCAAAGCGATACTGGGAGGCTCCGGCCACTTTGGTCCAGCGATAGGTGGGGGTGGTATCGTCAATAGTGCCCTTGGGCGAAAGGATGATCTCGCCTACATTGAGCACCAACGTACCGGCATCATAACCTGCCACTTCGATGCGGTAGGTCGTTCCCGAGACCACCGGAATGGTAAGACTTGAGGCAAGGTTGGAAGGATAGGAAATATCGTCATTACAACCTACCGAAGATAAAGTTCCTGGTGTGGCTCCGGTCCAGACGCCAAGGATGGTATCGTAATCGGAACCATTGGTACTGAGGGTCAGGTTGCCGGTAAAGTTTGCCGTATATTGATACCAGACCGAGTAACCGCCTTCGAAACCTGCACAGCTAATAACCGGATCATTGACCGCCGGGTTGGCGCCGCGGATATCCTGAGTGTTGGTGTAGGGCAGTGCAGAGATTACTGTTGGAGTACCAAAGGCATCGTTCGCAGGCACCGGGAAGAAGAAGTCCATATCGGTGGCGAGGGTGGCTTCGTTAACCTCTGTACAATCGCCGCTTGTTATTCCGCTTGTACCGGTTAAGGTGGTACAGGCCTGGTTGAGTGCGTTGCGAAGTGCAAGGTAGTTCGAAGCGGCGGTCAAAATATTTGTCTGCGCTTCGTAGTAGATCTTGGCGGCTTTGGCATACCCGATGCCCGTCACGGTATAACCGTTGAAGGTATCGCCGTCGGTGATCAGGTAAGCGGCTTTGTTTCCTACGCCGCTGTTAATATGAACATCCGCTCCTTCTACATAAAGCAGGCTTTGCATGCGGTCGGGGTCGCCAAAAATGGTCGGGTCCTTCATATTGCGAATGGCCCCAATACTGGTGTCTTCGCCCATCTGCCAGCGCACACCGGCGGTATCCGTACCGGCGCCATTTTCCTGGTCGACCCATTCTCCCCAGATATCTGAGAAGGATTCATTGATAGCGCCTGATTGACCGATGTAGATCAGGCCGGATTCGTATTCCGTCACGCCGTGGGTCAATTCATGCGCCACCACATCGTCTACTACGATAGTACAGCCATCGCCGTAGGTCATCTGACTGCCATTCCAGAAGGCATTGCAGTAACCGGAACTGTAGTGAACGGAAGAAATGAGGTTCATCCCGGCATTGTCAATGCTGTCGCGTGCATGGTTGGCAAAATAGAAATCGTAGGTATCCCCGGCGAAATCGAATGCATTGTGCGCATCAGCATCTGCCCCTGCGGCGGCGCAGGTTGCGTCTGTGGTTTCGTTACAAATCAGGGAGCCGGGTAATGTAGTGGTGTTGTTGACATCATACACAAGACGGTGTTTGGCAGTGTCTGTCTGATTGAAAGATAGAGCAGTGCTGCCGTCATGAGCGTTGATCAGCACCATTTCGCGAACTGGGGCCAGATCCACTGGAGTGACATTAAACTTCCAGACCATCTGGGTGCGTCCCTTTTGCGTGAGCAGAGCGGGGCTGTATACCCAAAGTTCCGGTTCTGTGGCTGAAAGCGTATCTATGCTCATTCCGTACTTATCGGCCACCAATTGTAGTGCTGCCTGTCGGGCGACTGCTGAATCAAGTGAAGGCGTTGTATTCAATTTGGCGCGCGGCATCAGGCTGCTGTTGACCATGAGGATGTCGTTCGCTTCAGTAATCTGTACAAGGATTTCACCGCCAATGACGGGCACACCTTGAAATTTCTGTTGGAAGCGGACCACGGTCCGTCCGTCACCTGTTGGCTTGGAACGCATCAGGCTTAATTCAGAGGCCTGGTCGCTCAACCCAAAGATGGATCCGCATTTTGAGAGGTATCCGCGGGCGGCGGCTTCGGGAGAAGCATTCTTAAGGTCGGCCATAGGCTGCTTAATGGGTTTGGTCGGGCTGGAGCCCACAAATCCTACCAATCCGCTATTGCTGCGGCTTATTGACCCAGGGTTTGAGTAGCATTGTGCATCGGCGATCTGATTGCTGGCTGGGGAGGGCTTGGACTGTTGCACTGGGCTTTGTGCAGCAACGCCGGTTGGGAGACTGGCTGTCACTACTGTGAGTATCAAAAGGACGGAAAGAATGTTGAAAAACGTTCGAGATTTTGAATTAAGTCTTGCGTGTTTCATTATATTCTCCTAATTACTGAAAAACTTTCTCGACTTGGAAATTAATAGGAATATATATTTAAAAATTTATTTGTGTTGTGTTTTAAAGCATCCTCCTTTTCAATGTGATTGCGGTTGGGCTGGAATTCGCATACACATTTATATAGAAATAAGAGATGTACCAGTAAAAAATAAAGAAACAGAATTGAAATATTATGTAGAGTTCTGTGATAAATCCCCTGAAACTCTCCATAATGTTAATATATTAGCCTTGCATAAATGAAAAGTCAATAGGACTAAAGTTATAGTTGCATTGCGCATCTGGATAAACAAAGATCGCCCGAGACAATCGGGCGATCTTTGTGAGTGAAAAAATCGGAAAACCGATTGTATTTTCTTTTGGATTTTCTTGAGCAGGACTGATTCGCTTCCCGAATGAATTTTACGGATTATTTCCCACATTTACAGTCGAGATTGGCGATTTGCCCACATTGTTGCTGTAAGAAAACGTGGGAGATGGAAAATCCAGCTTGGCCCAATCGACATATAAACGATCGGTGTTGTTGTAGCTAAAAAATCCCAGACCCACCTTGCCGTTCAAATTCAATCCTGGGTGAGAACCGGCATAAACGAGTACGTTGTTAATGAACAATTGGATCGACTTTCCATTTGCGGCGACCGTCAAAGTATTCCAGCCATTTACTACAATGGCATTTGAAGGTGTGAAGTCTATAATGGGTTGGAATACCCCATGGTCAATATATAAGAACTGCCACAATTTCTGGTTGTTATAGGAGAAACGAAAGCCGGTATCCCAATTTTTGTTAGAGGTTTGAGGCTCAGGTATCCCGCGAAAATATAGGGAGTTAACGCATGTTGCACAACTGCCTGTGCGTTTCATGCGTACCTGAAAGATCAAAGAAGAGTAATTGTTCTTATATGCGCTTGTAACGGCTTGCGAGGGGCTCCCTGCTGCCGTGTAAAATCCGTTGGCTATATTCCAATTTCCGTTGAGCGCGCTCCAGCCGGTTGAATCGCTGGTGAACGTTGAATAAAATGGGCTGATAACTGTGAAGGATTTGTATGTGCTGTAGTTTTTCCATACCCCATTAACGTTCGCTTGCACCCTCCATTTAAGATTGAAATCTCCAAGCACAGTTGCCGGAGTCGTAACGCAAGTCGTTGCAGAGCAGATGTTTGAGGATACCGTATTTGTGTATATAAGGGTTCCTCCGCGCGCCACTTGAAACCGGTATTTTGTTGCACCTGGCACCCGGGTCCACCTGAAGGTAGGGGTGTTGTCCTGTACGACTCCCTTGGGAGTGAGTGGGTTGGGTATTTTGTTGGGCGAACTTAACAAAGCGACATCATCAAGATTGAAGGTCACATTTTGGCCGGTGGTGGTGGCCCCAAAACTGATTGTATGGGAACCTCCGTTTGCGAAAGAACTCACATCCATACTGACAAGAGTATAAGAAAGGTAGGAGTTTTTTTGGGTGGCATTGGCGCTGAACACGGGGGCTCCATCAATTTTGGCGGTAAAGATATCGGCAGCATCACTGCCTGCATCTGCTTTTCCGATCCATAAATAGAATTCAAGCCTGGCTGCTCCGGCTGGGATGATAACCGTCTGTGAGATGGAAGATGTTTCATTGGATGTGATGCCGCCCAATGACGCCCAGGATGAGCCCCTTTGCGGGGCTGCTGTAGCGCTGATACCACAATCTGCGACAGAGCATAGGGGTGTTCCAAAGTTTGTGGAGGTTTCAGCCCAGTATGGGTTTGGGGTATACGCCTCGAAGCCAGGGTCTTGCAGCAAGTTGGCTGGCGCACTGGCAACTGAATAGTTCTGCATTGTTAGAGAAGTGAACAAACTGGCATATGTCGTCATGGGCGGGATAAAGGTATATCCGTATTTCGAGGTTGTGACCATCCCTGACCAGCCAGAGGATACTGGAAGAATATAATCTCCATTTACATCGGAGATGGCAGTTTTAGGTGAACCATCGACGTAATTTAAGATCACGCCGCCTGCACCTGTATTGCCACTGATGGAAAGAAGCGCTCCGGGACAGATATCGAAGGATATTGAAGTGTTGGCATTGCCTATGTTGCAAAGGGCAAGTCCACCGGGGCCTCCATTTGTCAGGAAGCTGGAGGGATTTGTCGTGTCATTGATGGAATCGCGCCCCACACTATTACTGAAGTTAGCACTGTTGATATCCCCGTTCGCATTAGGAGTTCCATCTGGCCTGTAAAGGTAGATTTCATTCGGCGGACCATATGCATTACCAATCGTTCGTGTGTTAATTCTATATACCAGCATCCCGTTTCCAGGTAGAGAACTCTCGAACGTACTGCCTGTTCCATTACGGTACTCCACTACAAAATATTCATCCAAAGAATAAGGAGAGGGTATTTGATAACAATTGCTGGTGGATGACGTAAGCGGGTTTAGGGAATAGGGGCCAGGCGTTGAGATTTGAGGAATGCCGCTGATCCAGCCGCCATATTTGTATTTCATGTAGCAGCTCATGTGTTGAGGTGGGTTTGTTTCGCCTTCCATTACGTCCCATGCGCCAACCGGCTGAAGACCATCGTTGGAATAATGATACAAGTCAGGAGCACCCAGAGAGTGGAACATTTCATGCGCTAGAACACCTGTATTCAATGTTGAATTTAAATGCAATGAGTAACCATCTGCTTTCTTCCCGTTGACGGTTACATTGAAGCTGTATAGGCTCCACTGATGCGGCCAAAGCAGTGAACTCCAACCCGTCGGGCTTCCACTTACAACGAATGTCAAACCATCGATAACCCCATCATTGTTGGCGTCGAGTTCTGATGCGCTGGGAAAATCCCCCAGGCTTTCAACAAAGCCAAGCGCATCCTTTAAAAGCGTATGTTCGCGAAGTCTTCGTTCGGTACCGCTATCACCGCCTGTGTAACCATCCGGATTGGTTACTGCATTATATGGTTGATAATATCCGCGCGGACGGCCATCCTGATATGAGACAATGGTGTCTGTGCCTGAGATTGGTAGTAAAAACGAATTGATCGTTAGTGCCCCATATGATACTTCTTGATAATAATTAAGAAGGGAATTCGCTCCAGAAGCAGGGTCGTTCAACATGCCGTTATATAGCGATAAGAAGTCTGTAAATTCAGGTTCATCCGAGAAATGGATGAAGATCACCATATTGTTGACCGTTCCGCTGTTTGGGGCGTAGCTGGTGACCCCGGCCTCTTTTATGGTTTGTTCCATAAAACTTTGCCGGATATTGGTCTTCTGTTCCGGTGTAATATTTAAGTTAGGGCGTAACCCTCCAGCAGATGGATCTGCTCTCCCAGCCACCAATTGAGTGGGTATTAAGGTGTTGTTTATTAGGTCTGCATATACGTAAAAACCACTGACTGGGTCTTGGATGATCGTGTAGCCTGCCGCGTCATGCAGCCAGTTATAGTACTCATCTCCACTGACAAATATGTGGACTTGTGCACCGTCAGGCTGAATAACCGTGACGGGAACTCCATTCAGCGGAGCGGCATGGACTTTACTAATATTCAGCAATAGTAAAATAGTGACGACAAGGAAGATTCCAGGCAGGTGGTGTAATTTTTTCATGGGGATTTTGCCTCCTTTTGGTTTGGTAATGAAACCAATAAAAAAATATTTTGGCAAGGATGGGTGCGATAAGAGATATTAACTATATTCTACATCTCTTGGTTTGATCTGTAATTAAAAATATTAAAGATACATGGTGTATACCCTACTATATTGCAAACTATATTTAGACGGGATTTTTTACAACCCAATTTTCTTGAACCTTTGAGATGCGGCCTGTATAGTTTCAATGATTTTCCGGCATGATATACTTGCGCCGTTCCGTTCGAGACAAATAAATATTTTGCGCACGTCTTTGCCGGCGGGCTATCAGGGCTTGCTGGTGCGACCAAATTTCATTCGAGGAGGAAGGGAAGATGGCAAACGACAGACCGCAAGACGCTGTATCCACACGCCGTGAGCGTGTGGCTTGGTATTTGTACGACTTTGGAAATTCTGCTTATGCATCGGTGGTTCTGCTGGCCGTATACTCGGCTTACTTCAAGAACCAGGTGGTGGGTGGAGCGGAAGGATCCCGTTTGTGGGGGCTGACCATTTCAGTGGCAATGATCCTGGTTGCCATTGCCGCGCCGATCATGGGGGCGATCGCCGATTACTCTGGCGCGAAAAAGCGATTTTTGTTCTTCTTCACTGCTTTATCTGTCTTGTTCACAGGGCTGCTTTTTTTCACCGGAAAAGGGACCATTGCCATGGCGATCGGTTTCTTCCTGCTGGCAGAGATAGGCTACCGCGCCGCCCAGATCTTCTACGATGCATTGTTGCCAGAGATCGCTGCACCGGCTGAGATGGGGCGTATCGCCGGAACCGGTTGGGCGATCGGTTCTGCAGGAGGTATCGCCATCCTGCTTCTCATCCTGCCGCCAATTCTGATGACCAAAAGTAACTTGTTGGTTGTGCGCAGTACGCTTATAGTCACCGCGGTCTTTTTTGCCATCGCTTCCATCCCCATCTTTAGCAGGTTAAGAGAACGCGCCCAGCCGCAAAAACTGCCCGCCGGTGAAAACTATTTCAGCGTGGCTATCAAACAATTAAGCCAGACCATCAAAGCCGCGCGCGGATTCAGCGAGTTCCTGAAGTTCATGTTCGCCTATCTTGTTTACAACGAAGGTGTGATCATTGCTCTGGATTTTGCGGCCATTCTTGGCGCGGTCTTATTTGGTTTGCAGCAGACCGGCCTGATTATCTTCTTCATTGTTGTACAGGCGACCAATGTCATTGGCGCATTATTGTTCGGAAATTTACAGGATCGTTTGGGCGGCAAGCCTGCTCTGACGATCTCCATTTTATTGATGGTGGCCTGTATCGCTGCTTTGTATTTTGCGCAGAACCAGACCCACTTTTTTATTATTGGCGCATTCGTTGGTGTAGCCATGGCGGGCGTGCAATCCGTCAGCCGCGCGATGGTGGCCACCTTTAGCCCGCCCGGAAAAAGCGGCGAATTCTTCGGCTTCTTTGCGCTGACCGGGCGCACATCGTCGTTCATCGGTCCGGCGGTCTTTGGCTGGCTGGCGGCCGAGTTGACGCTCTGGTATCAGTCGCAGGGGCAGGCGCTTGAACTGGCGGAAAAATCCGGGCATCGTGTGGCGCTGCTCTCCATAGCCGTCTTCCTCATTATTGGCTGGCTGATGATGGCATCGGTCAATGAGAAGAAAGCGCGCCAGATGGCGCTCCATGCAACGGGTGGCGAACCAACCCAAAATTAAGAATGACCGCAAAGACAGTCATCATCACTGGCGCAGCAAGCGGTATCGGCAGGCATTGGGCGAATGTGCTATCACAGCGCAATAGCGAGTATCGCCTGGTGCTTGCCGATGTCAATGAAAATGCCCTACGTGATCGTTTTACGCAGAGCGAATCCGTCCGTTTGCATGCATTGGACATTCGCTCTGTGGAACAATGGCAGCGTGTCGTGGGGGATACACTGCAGCGATTCGGGCGTATTGATTATCTCTTCAATATTGCCGGTGTCAGTCGCCAATCCTTTTTTCTTTCTCAGCCAATTGAGAATATTGACCTTGTGTTGGATGTGAACCTGAAGGGCCCATTGATCGGGATGCGGCTTGTAGGCGAGGCGATGCAAAAGCAGGGGAGCGGGCATATCATCAACGTTGGGTCGCTGGCCGGGCTTTCACCCACACCGGGAAATGGATTGTATTCTGCCGCGAAGGCCGGATTGAGAAACGCTTCCGTCGCCGCCGCAATCGAGTGGCGGACGAAGGGCCTTTTCGTCACTGTGATCGCTCCCGACCTCGTGGATACACCGATCATGCAGCACCATCTTGAGACGGCAAAAGAAGAAGTTGCGTTGACTTATACCGGCGTCACACTCACTGTTCATGATCTGGAGCAAGCCTTTTGGAAAGCCATGCGCGACAAGCCGCTTGAGATCAACCTTCCACGCTGGCGCGGATGGTTGACGAAGTTGAATCACATCCAGCCTGCGATCATGTTCTGGCTGTACGAGCCCATGAAGCGGCGGGGCATGGAGCGCTTTGAACGCATCCGCAAAGAGAGACTTGGAAAATGAACGGGACACGTTATCGTAAAGTCTTTATCACAGGTGCGCTGGGATTTGTGGGACGGGCATTATCGGCTCACTATCGGGAATTGGGCGCGCAAACTTGCGGACTTGATGTTCGTGGCGATGCTGGTTTGAATGTTGTTGCCGGCGATGTTTCGCGTCCGGAAGAATGGCTGGAGGCAGTATCAGGCTGCGACCTGGTTATTCATACGGCCGCCATTGTTTCGAACAACGTCTCCCGTGAAGAAGCATGGCGAGTCAATGTGCTCGGCACGCGTCGTGTGTTGGATGCGGCGCTTAAGGCGGGCGTGAAGCGGTTCGTGCATGTCTCTTCGCTGGCAGCCATGCGTTTCAATGAAATTGAACATGCGGCCGATGAATCAGCCGCTGTGATGCCAACGGGGAATCCGTACGTGGATACGAAGATCGCCGGTGAACATGTTGTGCTGTCTGCGCATGCTGCGGGAGAGATTCGCTGCACCATCGTTCGCCCAGCGGATATTTATGGTCCCGGCTCCCGCCCGTGGACGTTGATTCCCGTGCAGATGATCAAGAAAGGATTGTTCCTGCTTCCGGCACACGGCAAGGGGATCTTCCGTGCCATATATATTGATGATCTTGTAAATGGAATTATCCTTGCAGCAGAAAAAGACGAATCCATTGGGCAGATTTTTATCCTCGGTGGAGAGGTCGCCACGAACTGCGAGACTTTCTTTGGATATTATTACCGCATGCTGGGCAAGGGCAGTCCGCGCACGATGAACACCTCTACAGCGGTCGCAATTGCAGAAACAGGGCGGATGATCTTCAAGTTGCTTGGCCAGCCCACGGAGTTGGGACGCGGTGCCATGGAAATGCTCTCGAAGAAAAATGCCGTTTCGAATGAAAAGGCGCACCATGTACTTGACTGGTATCCGCAGGTGGATTTGGAAGAGGGGATGAGAAGAACGGAAGTTTGGTTGAGAGAACAGGGAATTTTGGAATAGACCACGGACGATAGACCGCAGACCACGGTCTGCGGTCTATCGTCAAAATCTTTTGGAGGAGGAACTCATGACTGAAATAACTGTTGGTGAATTGCTGGCAAGGTGTTTGCAGGCAGAAGGCATTGAAATGATGTTCGGCATCATTGATGGCGCGCATATCCCGTTCACGGTGCATGCGCCGAAATATGGCATCCGCCATATCAATTGCCGTCACGAGGAAGGCGCTGTCCATTTAGCGGAGGGATATTCACGTACGAACGGCAAGCCGAGTGTGGTCATCGCAAGCCCGGGGCCCGGCGGGGCGAATATGCTGGCAGGCATTTCTTCTGCACATGCCGAGGGACATCCCGTCATTGCAATTGCCTGCACGCGTCGTCCCCTCACCACGGACCCGGAGCGGGGTGGTGCATGGCAGGCCACCAACCTTGTGGATATGGCAAAGCCGATCACGAAATACAGCGGGCTTGTCCGTCAGCCGGAGCGATTGCCTGAGATGATGCGTGCCGCTTTCCGCGCAGCCCTCACCGGTCGTCCCGGTCCTGTGTTCATTGCCATTCCCGATGAAATGCTTGGCATGAAAATTGACGATGAGAAGATCCCTGTTTATCCATCTTCACAATATCGCATGACGAGCATGGGTGCAGGCGACCCTGCATGGATCGAAGAGGCAGCGGAATTGCTGGCAAATGCGAAGCGCCCATTTTTACATGCAGGCAAGGGCGTGTTGTGGGCAGATGCTTCCAAAGAATTTATGGAACTGAGTGATTATCTTGCGGCGGGCATGAGCACGAGCATGGGTGCGCGCGGCGCAGTTCCAGAAGATCATCCACGCTATTTCTTCGTGTTCGATATGCAAGCCTCTTCACTTGCGAAGAACGAAGCGGATGTGATTCTGGTGGTTGGCTCGCGCCTCGGTGAATACGATGGTTGGGGTTCTCATCCAGCGTGGGGAAAGCCTTCGGAGCAGAAGACAATTCAAATCGATGTGGATGCGAATTCCATCGGGTTGAATCGGCCTGTAGATGTGGGCATCCTCGCAGATGCGAAAACTGCGCTTAAGGCGATCTTATCCAAAGTAAAAGAAAAGAGACAAGCGCGAACTGAAATGGAAGACCTGCCGCGTTACCGCGAGTTGACCCAGCAAACGCAGATGCAGGGATTTCAATTTTTGATGGCCGAACCAACGCACGGACTCAACCCCGGGCAGATGGTTTTCAACGCGCGCACGTTTTTCCCGCGCAATGCGGTGACGGTGCTCGATGGCGGCAACACTACGTTGTGGGGCGTGGCCTTCAACCAGATTTTTGAGCCGCGCAGTTTTCTATATTCGGTGAAGATGGGCTATCTCGGAACGGGCGTGCCGTTTGCGATTGGTGCAAAACTTGCTGCACCTGAGCGCGTGGTCTATTGCATTACGGGCGATGGCGCGGTCGGTTTCAACATCATGGAAATGGAAACTGCCTTGCGCGAGAACGCGCAGATCATTGTCCTTGTTGCGGTGGACGATGGCTGGGGCATGGAACGCAGCGCGCATAATTTTGGCGGCGTGCCTGCCGAGCAGCAACAAGGCGTGAATATTTCTGGCGAGATGCGCTACGATTTGATCGCACAGGGGATGGGATGTTACGGTGAAAAAGTGGACTCGGTTGGAGAACTGCCCGCCGCTCTCCAACGGGCAGTTGATTCTGGTAAACCAGCATTGCTGCATGTGACGGTTGATTCTGTCCTCAACACAGACCCGCCCGGATATAAACAATTTAGATATGTGAGAACGCTGTAAAAACAACAGGCTCATTCACATGGATGAGCCTGTTGTTTTTTTATCTGCCTCCGGTGCGTGCCAGGCCGGAGAGGTTTTCGATCAGCGGCCTGAGAGAGGCGGGCATGGACGTGTCGGTGGTGTGGATGGTGTGATGGATCTTGTCTGTTTCGATGGTGACCGTGTACGTGAACTGGTCTCGTGCCGGGTCGGCGGTTGGACGGGTATCGTCTATGGAAAGAAAATTCGCTTCCTCCACAAGGGTTCGCAAGGTGGACACTTGTTCCTCCGGCAGTTCGTTCAGATTCAGGGAGAGGCTGACCTTGCGGCCCATGAATCCGCCGGTGCGTTCAAAGTGGATCAGCATCTCAGCGGAGTCCGATGGCGCGCATGACGGAGTTGAAACAGCCCGTGTTGGTGGGTGGCGGCCCCCCGATCGTGATGCCGACCTCAGCCCAGCCTTTTTGAACGGCTTGTTCTTCAAGGCTGCCGGAACCATACAATTCAGTGGCAGCCTGGAAGGTCAGGTTGGCAGCGTCGATGAAGGAGGAATCCGCCTTGAGTTTTTCGGTCAGGGTCTTGTACCAGATGACGCCCGCCTTCTCCCAGGCAAATCCGCCCAGTTCGATGGCGATGACATAGAAGGCATGGTTTGGAATGCCCGAATTGATATGCACGCCGCCGTTGTCCTCAATGGTATTGACGTAGTCATTCATATGCCCGGGCTGTGGGTCTTTGCCAAGCACCGGGTCGTTGTAGGCCGTGCCGGGCGCTTTCATCGAGCGGATGCCCACGCCGTTGACATTCGAGGTGAATAATCCCTCCCCAATGATCCAATCGGCTTGCGCCGCCGAATGCTTGTTCTGGTATTGTTTGACTAGTGAACCGAAAACATCCGACATGGATTCGTTCAACGCGCCGGGCTGGCTGGAGTATTTCAGGTTGGCTTCATACTGGGTTACGCCGTGAGTCAGTTCATGGCCGATCACATCCAACGACTTGGTGAAGCGGTTGAACAATCGCTCGCTTGCAGGCAGGTCTTCATCGCCATCGCCATAGACCATCTGCTGCCCATCCCAAAAAGCGTTGTCGTAGCCTTTTTGATAATGGACGGTCGAATCAAGCGGCAGGCCGTGGTTGTCGATCGAGTCGCGGCCAAAGGCGTTGAGGTAAAGGTCATAGGTGACGCCGCAGCCGTCGTACGCCTCATTCACTGCCGGGTCGGAGGAAGCGGGGTCTCCTTCTCCGCGGACCATGCTGCCGGGCAGGTTCGATCCCTGTTTGGCATCGTACACGGTGCGCTGCTTCCCGCCGGAGATGGCCGAGGCAATGCTGGTGGCCAGCGGTGAGGCGTTCAATCCACCGCCCAGCGAGAGGCGTTTTGCCCTGAATGTTTCAGAAGCAACAAGGGTGCGTTGCGCCATCTCGCGCTGCGCGAGGGTTCCATTTCGTGAGACTTCCTGTAGCATGTGAGGGGGGGTGATGCAAAAAACGGAATGATGCGAATGCATGTGCTCTCCTTTTCTCTGACTCTCCATCTATTCAGTATACGACTAGCATTGCGTCATTTCAATCCCCAATTTTGGATGGGATTTGTTGAATTTGATTTTTGTTTGGTCTATACTATGAGTGACGCATCAATCTTGGATTGGAGGATTCTCATGCAAACCGTCGTGGCCTACCTTTTGATCTTGATCGGGATCGGAATTGAAGTGATCTCTGTGTTGGTTTGGCTGGGGGTTCTCAAACCTGTCCAGGGCATTCTCGGTTCTGTATCCTTTTGGGATGTTATGCTGGAGTTTGCCAAACGCGCTCCCTGGCCGGCCGTAGTTGGCTTGTTGATGATCTATGCCGGGTTGAAGTTGCTTGGTGTGCCTCTCCCGTTTTAGGTCCGAACCGTTCTTGTTATTCAGTTCTCTTCAAATGGTACGGCAGAATCACGGGATCGAGTTTTTCAGGATAGCCTTCTTTTCGATAAGCGACCAGGTACCCGCGATATTCGTCCATCGAAAATGGCCAGGGCGTGACGTTGATCTCCCCATCATCCACATGATAATGGACGCTGACCTCTGCTTCCCCTCTGTTGCGTGAAAAAATGGAAACGCTGCCCGAGGCGGGGATATCGAAACAAAATTCAAAGGAGATCTGGTCCAGCAGGTCGGTGATGCGATCCATGCGGTCAAACTGGACCTGTGAGAGGTTGTGCCGCTTCAGGTGTTCTTCCACGCCCTGGGCAAATTCCGCGAATAGCGCCTTGCGGATATCCGTCTTTCCATGGCTGGCCAGGCGGCGAATGTGATATTTGACGATGGCGTCCACAACTGCGTCCGAACATTCCATATTAAATCCACGCTGTGCAATGACCTGCCATTCCTCGTCGCTCATCCCGCCGATGGGGGAATTGTCGAGATACCCGTAGCCCCGGTCATGCAGACCCATGCCCATGATCATGGAATTCTTTTCAATGAGCGGCGAGTCGAACTGTTCATTCCCCCATACCATGGCCAGCGTCCCGACCAGTTTGAGATGCTCCGATTGCGGAGTGATCACATCCCTGCTTTTTGATTTGAACATAGTCTCTCCTTTACCATTAAAGTTCCTGCTGCTTGAATTTTACCCGCGATAGCCAATGTAAGAGTTTCTTTTTCCGGAACATCCTTTGATTGAAATCAAAGGAGATTTTTCATGAGTGATGTGAACGATAGGAATAAACAGATCATTGCGGAATTCCGCGCGAACGGCGGGAAGGTCGGCGGCTTTTTTGAGGGCAAATCC
>Ga0268298_10003398_pt1 | contig 16318 bp, 12 predicted proteins | sample WWTPWeurt_MetaG_FD_194462 | JGI IMG/M metagenome (GOLD analysis project Ga0268298, IMG submission 194462) | Activated sludge microbial communities from WWTP in Nijmegen, Gelderland, Netherland - WWTP Weurt | ecosystem: Engineered > WWTP > Aerobic digester > Activated sludge | place... | reverse complement strand
AACGAGCCGCCTTTCTCGAGGTCTATTCGGCGTACGCCCGACAGGTGCGCCGCTGGGTGTCGCGCTTCTTCAAGAGCCCGTTCGAGCAGGAAGAAGCGTCGCAGGAGGTCTGGTTGATGGTGCACCGCATGCAATCGGCCTTTGACGTCAACCGCGGCGGACTCGTTCCGTGGCTGCGAACGGTGGCCGCCAACCGGTGCCGCGAGATTCTCCGCGCGAAGGGACGCAGGCCCGATGCGTCGGTGCCGATCGACGACGTCGACGATGCGCTCTGGCTCGACGCGCCGCTCCCTGACGAGCGCTTCATGACGGCGACGGTGAAGGCCGCGCTCGACGACTTCCGCAAGACGCTCCCGAAGGACGAAGACACCGTGCTGACCCAGGGCATCGGCGAGGGCCTCACCCACGACGAGCTGGCGAAGTCGATGGGCGTGACGGTGCGGCAGTCGAAGTACCTCAAGAAGAAGTTGGTGGCCCGGCTGTCGGCGAGCGAGTCGCTCAAGGCCCTGGCGAAGGAGTGGCTGTCGTGAGCCTGTCGACGCATCGAGACGCCATCGAGGCTGCGGTGGCGGGAGAGCTCGAAGACGAGAGACCGCTCCGGTCACACCTGGCGAGCTGTGGCGAATGCCGCGCTCACTACGACGCGCTGGTGCTCTCGCTGCGCGCGACGAAGGGCACGAACGAGCCGACGAACGACGAGCTCGCCCGAGAACGGGCACGCCTCGAGGCCGCGATGGCGCCTCCGGCAGTGAGGCAACCGGCGCCCAGGCGGTGGGCCTTCTTCTGGATCCCCGCTGCAGTCGCCGCGGCGTTGGTGCTGTTCGTCATCCGTCCCTTCTCTGGTCCCGACGTCACCGAGCGTGGCGGGGTCGAGGTGCCAGCCGCGCCCTTCACCATCTCGCTGTACGCGAAGGCGAAGTCGGGCTCGACGCCAGTTCGGCTCGCCGCCGAGTTCCCCACCTCGGGAGAGGCCACCGTGTCCGAGAACGAGTGGCTCCAGGTGTCGTCGAAGAACGGCGCCGTCGTGGTGGCCGTGAGCGAAGCCGGCGTGCAGTCGTTCGGCGCGGGCGAGAGCGTCTCGTTGGCGCAGGGCAAGTGGCGGGTGTTCGCGGTGACCGGCGCCACGCTCGAAGAGGTCGTCAGCGCCGCGAAGTCCGTACCGGCCGGAGAGAAGCGGCTCCCGCTTGCCAAACCACAAGTGACGGGGGTTGTGTCCGTGCAGCCATGAGCGCCGCGTTGCTCCTCGCGTTGATGCTGTCGGCGGCTCCGACGGAGCGGGGAGACGTGTACGCGGTGGTGGTCGGTCACAACGGAGGGCTTTCGCGCGGCGAGTCCACTCCCGGGCTCCCGACGTTGCGCTTCGCCGACGACGACGCCCTGCGAATGGCGCGCTGGTTTCAAGCGCTGGCTGGTGAAGGAAACGTGTTCGTCTTGACGACGCCCGACAGCCAGACGACGCAGACGCTCTCGGCCGCCGCGCTGCCGATGCCGACGCTGGCGAGCCCGACTCGACGAGCGCTCGCCGCCACGCTGGATGGACTCAAGCGCGTCATCGCCGAGCGCAAGCGCCGCTCGACGGTCTTCTTCTTCTACGCAGGTCACGGCCTCACCGGCCGGCTGCTGCTCCAGCCCGAAGCCGGTGACGAGGCGAGCATCACCGGCAAGGAGCTCAAGCTCGCCCTGAGAGACGTCGGCGCCGATCACGTCGAGCTCTTCATCGACGCCTGCCGCTCACAGAGCCTCTTCACCGAGCGCGGCGGGCCCGACCTCACCAAGGAGATCGCCAGCCTCGAGGAGCGCGCGGCCTCGACGTCCTTCGGGGTGCTCACCGCGGCGCAGAGCGACAAGCCCGCGGGCGAGGCGAGCGACCTGATGGGCGGCTTCTTCTCGCACGTGCTCGCGTCGGGACTCGCGGGCGCGGCCGATGCCGATGGCGACCAGGTGGTGCGCTTCGGCGAGCTCGCGGCCTTCGTCGCCTTCAACACCGAGGGCCTCACTGGCCAGCGGCCCTGGTTCGAGCCACCGAGCGGAGATCTCCACGCGCCCGTCATCTCCCTCGAAGGAACGACGCGGCTGGTGTTGCCAGAAGAGACCCAAGGCCGCTTGCGGGTCGTCTCTCCGAGCGGGCTCCCCGTCTTCGCCGAGCTCTTCAAGGCCAAGGGCCGACGAATGACGCTGACGCTGCCGAAGGGGAAGTACCAGGTACAGCGGCGTGACGTGGACTCGGGCGACGCGGCCGACGTGGAGCTCGTCGACGGCGAGGTGCGCACCTTGAGCGCGTTGGTGGCGGCAGCGAGCCCTCAACGACGCATGCGCGGTGAGCTCGACTGGGAGCCGGTGTCCTTCCAAGGTCCGTTCTCGTCGCAGGTCGTCGCGGCGCTCGACGCGGGCTACGTCTCCGGCCGCCCGTCGGTGGTGAGCGGCGCGCGACGGTTCGCCCTCGACGCGGCCTACGTCCTCTCGCCGACGCCGTTCGGGCTCCCTGGGCTCGAGCACGGCGTGGAGCTCGGCGCCCGCTATCACCTGGGCCACCTCGAGCTCGGGCTCCGTGGCGCCTTCCGCAGCTCGACGGCGAACGAAGCGCTGCTCCGAAGGCTCGCGTTCCAGCTTCGCGCGGGTTGGAGATTTCTGCTCTTCGACGAGCACCTCGCGATCGCGCCCTTCGGCGGCGCAGGCTTCAAGACGATCCTCCGCTACGCCAACGCGATGGTGATGGGTGATGCGTTCGCGCCGTCGCTCGGCGCCGGGCTGCGGGTGGAGGGCCAGCTGGCGCCGCAGTTCTCGCTCTTCGCCGACGGGCGCTACGAGCTCGCCTGGGTGCAGCTCGACGGCACGCGCGTGCCCTTCGGCGAGCCGGCGGTGACGATTGGAGCCAGCCTATGGTGGTGAGACTCGCCGTCCTCGTCGTCCTCGTGTCGAGCTGCGGGCTCGAGCCGCTCTCCCGCGAGCAGCTCTTCGGGACGCCGAGCGTGGTGCCCAAGGTGCGCCTCACTGGAGCCATCTCCGAAGAGACGAGCCAGGGCCCGCTCGCTGGCGTCACGGTGAACCTCGCCTCGGTCTCGACGACGAGCGACGACTCCGGCGCGTTCGTGCTCGACGAATTGGCGACCGGCGAGTTCGACGGCACCGCGGTGAAGGCTGGCTATGAGCGAAAGGACTTTCACGTCACGCTCACCCCGGGGACGAACCGGCTCAACCTGGTGATGAGCCGCGCGCGCTGTCCGACCTGCGCGTCGCTCACCGGCACCGTCACCAACGCGCGAACGAACGCTCCGCTGGAGAACGCCGCAGTGAGCATCGGGCAGGCGACGGTCCACACCAACGCCTCGGGCGGCTTCCTCGTCGAAGGCCTGATGAGCGGCGTCGTCGACGGCGCCGTCGTCCTCCAGGGCTTCGAGCGCAAGCCGTTCCAACAGCAACTCCAGAGCGGCATGAACCGCCTCGACCTTTCCCTCGAGCCGATTCCGTGCGGTGGCTGCGCCGCGGGGCTGCTCTGCGACGTCGGCTCCAACACCTGCAAGGAACCCGCGCGAATCAGCTTCAACGTCACCAATGCGTGCACCGGCATCGGCATCTCGGCGCGCGTGGTGCTGCAGGGGAAGGCGACCTGCTCCACCGGCTTTCGTGGGTTCGCCGAGCTGAGAGACCTCATCCCCGGAGGACCGCAGACCCTCGCGGCAGGCAAGGAGCACTACCAGGCGGCGAGCGTGATGGTGACGCTCGACCCGGGCTTCAACGCGACGGCGACCATCATGATGACGCCGGTCGGAGGCTGCTCGGTCACCCCGCAGGACGTCGCCTGCGTCTGCAACACGCCCGAGTGCCAGTGACGCCTCTGGTGCTACGACGCCCGCATGTCGAAGGACGTCACTGCGCTCGTCGAACTCTGGCGGGAGACCCGCGCACCTGAGCTCTCGGAGCTGATCGATCGGCTCTCGACGGCGGGCAAGCTGCCCTACCCGAAGTCGGCGAAGACCGACGCCAAGCAGGCGCGGTGGATGAAGATGAGTGACGCGCGGAGCCCGGCTGATCTGCCCGCGCTCCTCACGCTGCTGCTCGATGCGTACACGGCCGATGCCAGCGCGAGAGTGGAAGCGATCGGCCAGTGGCCCGACGACCCACGCATCTCCTCGGCGCTCGCGCTCCAGTTCGAGCGGCCGTCTCAGCTGAACGTCTCGACGCTCCCGGTGTGGGAAGCGCTCGGCGAGTTGATCATTCGGTACGCCGACCCTCGGACGAAGGCGCGCCTCGACGCAGTCGCGAAGCTCGGCACGGGCTGGACGAACCTCTTCAAGCCATTCATGCGAGAGCCGATCGGCGCGTTCCTCACGGCGCTCAGGTCTCGACTCGAGCGCAGCCTCGCCTCACGCACCTTTCGTGCGCTCACCAGCGCCGAGCGAGCAGCGATCAGCGCCGCCAAACCGGCACCGAGCCTCGAGGATGCGGTCTCGGCGGTGTGGGCGTCACCAGACGATCTCGGGTGCCGGCTCGTGTACGCCGATCTCCTCACCTCGGCTGGCGATCCACGCGGGGAGTTCATCACCCTCCAATGCCTCGACTCGCCGACGACGGAGCAGCGCCGCCGCGCGACCAGCCTCCTCACCGAGCACGGAAAGAGCTGGGCCGGGCCGCTCGCACCGGTCGTCGACGTGCTCTCGTGGGAGCGTGGGTTCCCCGCCGCGGTGAAGGTGAAGCTCGCCACCGCGCGGCACCTCGCCGCAGCGCTCGGTCACCCGGCCTGGTCGACCATTCACACCGTCGAGTTCGAGACGGTTGGCTACGGAGTGCCCAGCCAGCTCGTGGTGCACCCGTCGATGACGCGAGTGCTCCGCGTGGGAGGCCTGTGCGACACCGACCTGCGCGCGATCGCCCGGCTCGGAGGACCGTTCCCGTTCCGCTCGCTCGTCGTGTACGGATTCTCGCCGAACATCTTCAAGCACCTCGGTGCGTCGATCTTCCCTCAGCTGGTGCACCTGCAACTCATCGACGAGTTGAAGCTGAGCGAGGCCGCGCTCGAGTTCAGGAAGGCGCGCCCGGAGGTCAGCATCGGGCTCGGCCTGCTCAAGCTCGACACGGCAACACCTCCCGCTCGACTTCGCTGAGGCCGCTCGACGCCGCCTGTGCTCGAGTCGAGGTCATGGCCTCGACGAAGCAGAAGAACCCGTTCAAGCCCGCGTGGGTGTCGTTCGACCTCGGCGATTACCGCTCCTGCGATGGCACCTACGAGGTGTATCCAGCGAAGAGCATTCCACCCATCGACGAATCGGAGCTCGACGGGCGCTTCACCTGGCTGGGGACGGCTGGCGCGAAACACGACCCAAAGGAGGCCAAGCACCTCACGGCCCTCGCCGCCCAAGCCGAGGAGGCCGGGCTCGCGCTCCCCGACGAGTTCGTCTTCCTGATGAGCCGACCGAAGCTGCGCGCGCGAATTCCGTCGTGCACGGCGTGCGAGTGGGACCTCTCGGAGAAGCTCGTGGCGTGCAAGGCGCTCCCCGGTTCCTTCACCGCGCGCTTTCTCCGCGATCAACAAGACGTCTTCTTCTGGTACCTCTTCCTCGCGCCAGGGCTCGAGCCGAGCGTCGTCGTGTCGCCCATTCCCTACGACGATCCACGCGCGGCGAGAGACGTCGATCGCCGCACGCTCCTCGCGAACTCGGGGCTGGTGGCGCCCTCCTTCCAGCACTTCGTCTACCGCTGGTGGCTCGAGAACGAGCTGTGGGACGCGCTCTCGGCGCCGAAGCCGAAGGCGCTCACGCCACGGCAGGCGAAGTACGTCGCGCACTACCGCTGAAGCCCTTACTGCTTCACGAGCTCGACTCGCCGGTTCTTCGCGCGCCCCTCGTCGGAGTCGTTGGTCGCGACCGGTGCGAACGGCCCGTTGCCGAACGGAGCGAGGCGCTTCGCGTCGATCTTGTGCGTCGTGGTGAGCGCCTTGATCACCGCATCGGCGCGGCGGCGGGACAGCTCGAGGTTCGCTTCGGCGTTCCCTTGTGAATCGGTGTGCCCGACGACCCAGAGCTTGAGCGCGGCGTCGGCGCCGAGCAGCTTGGCGATCTCCTCGAGCGCTGGCGTCGACTCGGGTTTGAGGTCGGCCTTCCCGCTGTCGAAGTAGATGCCGTACACCGCGACGTGGCCGGTCGCCTTCAGATCGTTCGCGAACGCGGCGGCGTCGGCGACGATCGTCTGCGCCATCGCCTGCCGCTCGACGATGGTGAGCCAGTACTTGCCGGTGAACTCCGCCGTGACGTCGACCCACACCTCCTTGCCGTCCTGAACGAGCTGAAGGGTGGCGCGGTTCTTCTCCGAGTAGACCACCTTGCCACCGAGCTTCGTCACCGCGCTCTCGAAGTTGCGGACGATCTCCAGATCGCTCGGTCGCGTCTTCGCGTCCGCCTGCGGGTAATAGCTGAGCGACTCCTTGCGGCCCTCGATCGCTTCCTTCTTGCCCTTGGCCACCAGGAACTCGTGCCGATCGAAGGTCTTCTGATCGCAGCCGCGGATCCAGCTGTCGGGCATGCGGTTGAAGAGCGGCGAGTCCTTGCACTTCGGGTCGTCCTTCTGAGGGACGGCGAGCGCGGGGAGCGAGATGAGACAGAGGACGGCGAACCGGACGATGCGCATGGGTGACCTCGCGTTGAGCGTTTCGCTGCACAGATAGAACGCCGCACGCGCGCGCCAAGTTGATCGTGGTCAGCTTGCGCCGTTGGCATGAGCGCCGGTGAACGCTTCGAGCACTCTCTCCACCGCGCACGAACTGCAGCCGTCGTTGCCTAGGTCGCGAGCAAGGCACGCTGGCGTTTGACGTCCTCGAAGCAGAGCACGGCGAAGTCAGCCTGCACGGCAGTGGGGAGCGCCGACACCTCGTCGCGCACCATGTCTTCGAAGCCGTCGTCCGTCGTCCAGAAGTTGTCGTCTTCGCCGACGCCGACTCGAAGATCCTCGCTCAGGCTGCAGCCGAGGGTCTCGAGGCCCTTCGCGATCTCATGGGCCGCGCGGAGCTGCGCCTCGATGAGCACGCACCACGGCAACCTGAACGCGTCACCCCATGACGGCAGCTCGTCCTCCGAGAGCTGGTGCGCCTCGCCGAGCTTCGCGAGCACGCCCGTGTCTCCCGAGTCGACGTGATCCGGCACCGTGCTCGCGGGAACGGCGAGCCTGAAGGTCGCGGGCTTGCCCACGCCTTCGAGGACGAGCACGTTGAGCTGCACCTCGCCCTGGAAGCCGGCCAGCTTCACCCGCTCGATGGGAGACGGGAGCTGTCGGAGCGCCTTCTTCGCCGCCGCGAGCGCCGCTCTCGTCACCGACGCGCAGTAGACGTCGAAGCGATACCCGTCCTTCGGGGTGAACCGGGAGCGGGCCTTCTTCGGTGCGGGCTTCGCCTTCGTGCCGAGCAGCCCGTCGATGAGCTCACGAATCTTGGCGTCGGTCGTCGAAGCAAAGGCCTTCTCGATTCGCGCGGCGTGCGACCCGAGCGGGTACTTCTCGACGAGCTTCACCAGCCTCGCCACGTACTTCGCGTGAGTGAGGAAGCCGTACTCGACGTTCGGATCCTTCGGGTAGACCAGCGCGTCGACGAGCCAAGGCAACGCTTCCTTCTTCGCCTGTCTCTCGATGATCTCACAGAAGTCGACCCGCTTGGCGTCGTCCACCGTCTCGAGCGCGTTCCACACCTCGAACGCCTCCTTCCCGAGGGTGGGCCAGGCGAGAGAGAGCGCGAGCTCGTGGGTCCTCCCGGAGTCGTCGGCGTCGAAGTACCCGGTGTCACCTTCCTTCGCCACGCGCAGGAGGAGCTTCTTCACCAACGGTCGATATCGGCCGGGAAAGTGACGCTCGAGCATGCGCGCCCCGAGCGCGGCGGAGATTGGAGCCTTCACCCGCGCGAGCAGCGCCACGGCCTGCCGCTCGTACCGCTTGGGATCGACTTCGAGCATCACCTCCGCGAGGTAGCTGCGCTCGGAGTCCTCCTTCGGTGGCCGCTGCCGCACCAGCTTCTCGAAGAGCGCGCGACGATGCCACGCGAGCAACCGGAACAGCGCGCTCGTCTCGTCTTCCTTCTTCTGCGTGCGCGCGATTCGAAAGACGGCGTCGGCGTCGGCGTCGAGCTTCGCGAGCAGCCAGCGCCCGGTCGAGGTGAGCGCCTTCTTCGGCGTGAGGTGGGCGGTGAGGTGCCCGAACATCGAGGCGTAGATCTGCTTTTCGGTCTTCCAGAGGCCGCGCGCGCGAAAGACCTCGAGGGCTTCTTCGAAGATCGGCGCCTGGGGAAACTTCTCGACCCGGTCGCGCACCTTGGTGTCGAGCGCCCAGAACCAGTACGACTTCCGGCACTGCGCGAGCACGTCGAGCGCCCGCAGGTCCCACTCGTCGAAGGTGCGGTTCTTCGAGAGGCCGTAGACGAGCTGGTTGGCTGCGTGCTCGAGGAACTCCGCACCGAGCGGGCTTCGCAACCGGGGTGCTGCGCCACAGACGTAACGAACGACCGCCTCGATCTCGGCGGCCTGTTTCGAGTCCCAGTCGTGGGCTTCGTCGATCAGGTCCTTCGCGCGTCGTTGCGCCTCGGCGCCGACCTTCGCCTTCCTGAGCCCCTCGACGATCTTCTTCGCGGCCGTTCCCATGGCGCGCGACCCTACTCCGTCGGGCAGTTCACGGAACGAGGCGGTTCACGAGCGCGACGTACTGCTGCATCGCCGCGTCCTTCGTGGTGCCCTTGCGCGCCGCCCAGGCGTCGAACTTCGCGCGGCCTTTCAAGTCGAGCATGCCGGGCCGCTTGCCGTCGACGTCGCCGGCGGTCGCCTGCTTGTAGAGCGAGTACAGCTCGAGCAGCGTGTCGTTCGACGGCGCGGACTTGAGCGTCTTGACCCGCTCCTGCGCCTTCGTGAAGTCGTCGGTGAGCGCCATGTGAACTCCGGTCGAGGATGGGGCCGCGACGGTAGCACTGCCGTCTCGTCGCGCGGCGCCGATGTTCACGCTCAACGGGTGAACTTCACGCACCCGCGCAGCACGTTGGTCTGCGTGTTCTCGCAGAACTGCTCGAAGGTGGCGGTGAACTCGGAGAGCAGGCCCATCGTGTCGGTGCGGAGCCGGTGCACCTGGAAGCGCCCACTCGACTGGTTGCAGCCGCGCCCGTCGCCGGTGACGTCGAGTCCGGCCACGCCCGGGGGCTGGAAGGGGTGACGGGAGGCGGTGGGGTAGACCTGCTCGTTGAGCGGCCCAGCGCCCGACGGCGCCGCGAAGTCGGCGTCCCACCAGAGCCCTTGGCTCTGCATCGTCGGCGCGAGGTGAATCGAGACGACGGTGCTGCTCGCCGTCGCGGTGAACTGGCCCAGCGTCACCAGCTGGGTGCCGGTGAAGATGTAGCCATTCCCGTCGAAGAAGAGCGCGTTGGGGTACGGGTCACACGGCGCCGTCGTTCCGACGCCAGCCGGCGCGACGAGGGTGAACTCCTGCGAGGTCGCGACCACGACGGTGGGTGCGCTGGTGAGCCGCAGCTCGAGCTGCGCAGGCCCAGGACACAACGGGTTGTTCGCCGAGTTGCAGGGCGTGAAATAGGTGCCGGCGCCGAGCTGCTGCAGCATCAGCCCCGCGTTGAGGAGCGAGCCGGCGCCCGCGCGGTTGACCGACAACACCACCGCGTCGAGGGCTGGGCTGCCGTCGGCGAGCCGGCCAATCGCGAACACCGGCACCTTCGAGACGCCGTCGGCTGGCACCTGGAGCGCACCGATTCTCACCTCGTACCAGCCGCCGTCGGCCCCGGCGGCCACGACGCACGTGTTCCCCTGGCGCGTCGTGCCAGCCCCGCAGGTCACCGCCCCGCCGTTGACTGGGAGGCACTCGTTCCCCACCCGCATCGTACCTGCACCACACACCGTGCCGGTCGCCGACGCGACGCACTCGGTGCCGACCTGCATCGTTCCGGCGCCGCACGTCAGCCCGTTCGTGGCGACGCACTGCGCGCCTTGCTGTCTGGTGCCCGCTCCACAGGTGAGGCCGCTGGTCGCGACGCACTGGGTCCCCTGCTGTGCCGTGCCCGGCCCGCACGAGAGCTGCGCCACGCAGGCGCCGCCTTGCTCGACGGTGCCCGACCCGCAGGTGAGGCCCGCGGTGTTGGTGAAGCAGGTCGCGCCCTCTCGGTGGGTGCCCGCACCGCAGCTCAGCAGGCTGATGCACTGCCCGTTGTCGAGAATGGTGCCCATGCCGCACGAGACCGCGCCGCCGTCGCGTTCGTCGACCGGCTCGATGCAGGCGGAGAACAGCGCGATGCCCACCGCGACCCAGAATGCCTGCCCCCAGTTCATCCGAGCCTCCTCGAGGTGAAACGGCCGAACGTCGAGCCCCTCGCGTAGGTCGGTCGAGTTGCTCGCGCAAGGGCAGGAGTGTGAAACGATTGCGAGGCGTGGGGTGTCCCGCTCCCACACTGTGGGGGTCGCCCCTCAGGTGCGCATCGCCCGCGCTGGTTCCCTGTTTCGCCGAGGGTGGCGCGTTGCTTGAATGAAGGACTGGCCCCCGCCATGCGACTCCATCTTCTCCTGCTCTTGACCCTCGTGGGATGCGCTCAGCCGTCGGGAGCGCCGACCCTCCGGCAGGCCCTCGACGCCGACGGTGGGTTCGTCGAGCCCGACCTTCCGCCAGGCCGGCTCGTTCGCCGGCTCCAGCTCGCCTTGCTGGGCAGACCTCCGACGCTCGCGGAGCTCGACGCGGTGGAGAACGCGACGACGCCCGAGCAGCAGGAGGCGGAGCTGGCCGAGCTCGTCGAGCGCGATCTCACCTCGGTCGACTTCTACCGGCAGTCGATGAAGTTCGCGCACGACTGGTTCAGGGTCGGCGCGCACAACGCGCACGCGAACATCTCCCACGGCTACTTCACCGGGCACCTCGCCATCGAGCTCCACGCCTGCCCGATGACGTCGCTCCACGCGGGCAAGCTCGGGCTGCTCAACAGCTACACCGAGTACGGCGACCCGCCGTCGATCTGCAACGACGCCAACGCGCCCGTCGCCATGGTGCAGCCGTGGTGGGACGCGTCGGCGATGGTGGCGGTGCTGGGGCGCGCGGGCAACGTCGCCACTCGTCGCGATGGCATGTACGACTGCGGCGTCGCGAGCGTCGGCGATCGCTCCAACCTCCCAGCCGATCGCGCGATGAACCCGACCTGCGGGTGCGGGCCCAACCTCGTCTACTGCATTCCTCCGAAGAACGGCCGGCTCGCCAACAGCCACACCTTCGAGCCGAACGAGGAGTCGTCTCGGCGCATCGCGAGCGAAGAGGTGGCGAGGCTCTATGCGCACCTCGTCTGGCAAGACCGACCGCTCTCCGACTTCCTCGTCGGCAACTACACGGTGGCGCCGCTCTGGCTGAAGCACATGTACGTGCGGGCGGCGCGCTTCGATGCGGAGAACGCGGCGCTCGACGACTCGCGCTGGTGGGACCCGCTGACCTGGACGTCTCCCGCCGACCCCGAGCACACGCCGGGCTCGCCGATGGCCTGGCACGAGGTGGTGGTGGAGGAGCTGCACCCGAACCTGCTGTCCCTCACGGCCAACAAGACGCTCGCCTCGGGACAGGCGGCGCGCGATCGCAAGGCGACCTACGACCCGCGCTCGGAGCCAGCCACCTCGTTCCGCGGAATTCCCGCTGCCGGCGCGCTCACCACCCTCGTCGCGCAGGCCTCGTACACCCGGGAACGCGTGCGCGCGGCGCGCTGGCTCGAGACGCTCACCTGCCGAACCTTCGTGCCTCCGCCGCCGACGATTCAGTTCACCGAGTTCCGCAAGGACCCGGCGACCGAAGGCAACTGCCAGCACTGCCACGCCGTCATCGACCCAGCCGCGGTCTTCTTCAAGCGCTGGAGCTTCGCGGGCAATGGCGTCGTCTTCCTAGGCGGCTTCGGCAAGGCGAAGTGGACGGCCACCACCTCGATGACGAGCCTGCCCTTCGTGCGGTGGTCGAAGGCCTTCGACCCGAACACGGTGTTGACGCCCGCGACCGACGCGCAGGTGGCGCAGAACCCGAACGCGAAGTTCATCGACTTTCTCCCCAGCGGCCAGGGGCTGTTCGGGAGCACCGGGGACGGCACCTACGGGCCGCTGGGCTTCGGGAAGATCCTCCTCGACAGCCACGAGTTCGATCGCTGCGCGGTCCGTCAGCTCTACCAACGCGTCGTCGGCCCCAAGCTCGACCCAGCGGTGAACGAGGCCCTCATCGAAGAGCTCGAGGCGCGCTTCCTGGCGAACGACCGCAAGGTGCGCCCGTTCGTTCGTGAGCTGCTCAAGCGGCCCGAGTTCAGGAAGGGGCTCTGACGCCATGCGCACCCTGCTCTTCTCCAGCGTGCTCGTCCTCGGCTGCGAAGGCGTCTTCGGGCCCAGCAAGCCCGGTGACCCGAACGATCCCAACGACCCGAACCACCCGGTGGCGACCGAGTGCACCACGCCCGCCGTCTTCGAGGCGCTCTCCGCGTCCTGTGCGTCGTGTCACGGCGCGGGAACGAACCGGCCCTACTTCTCGTCGGTGCAGTCCTTCGAGGCGCTCATCGTCGCCAAGCCGCAGTGGATCGTTCCCGGGAAGCCGGGCGAGGGCCAGTTCATCCCGATCCTCGAGGGGACGGCGACCGGCGCGTTCGCGCAGATGCCTCCAGGTGAGCCGTCGGCAGCGTTCGCGGCGCAGGCGGCGGCAGGGAAGACCAACGTCAGCATGGAGACGCTGCGCTGCTGGATCTCGGGGTTGAAGGGAACGGTGTCGATGACGCCGGCGGGCCCGCTGCCGGTGGCGCGGCGCCTCTCCGCCGAGCAGCTGATGGTGGCGCTCGAGCAGCAGCTCGGCGTGTCGGGGTCGAACGTCTTCTATTACGGGCTGTCGCTGCCCGACGCGATCCCCAACACCGACGTCTACCGGGAACGCGACGACAACTACGCCGCGCTCGGAGGCCCGCACTGGCTCGAGCTGCGCCGCCGCAACGACTCGGTGAATCCCGTCTTCATCCAGACCTTCGTGAACGTGTCGCAGTCGTACTGTCGCGCGGCGGTGGGGGCGCCGGCGGCGACGAACACGGTGCTCAAGCGGGCGGCGATCGCCGACACCAGCACGGCGGCGCCTCAGAAGATCAAGGACAACATCAAGCACCTCGGGCGGCTGCTCCTCGCGACGCAGCTGAGCGACGCCGACGTCGACGCCTACTTCGAGCTCTTCAAGTCGCTCGAGCCCGATCGCAGCGCCGCGTGGACCGGCGTGTGCGCGGCGATGGTGCGAGACCCGCTGTGGCTGACGTTCTGAGGTGACGACGATGCGCGAGAAGACGCGACGCGACCTGCTGAAGATGACGCTCGGCGCCGGGCAGTTGGCGCTGCTCCACCGGCTCGGAGCGCTGGAACCGAGCCGCGCCTGGGCGCAGACCTCGACGGGCCCGACGAAGCTGCTCACCATCTACGTGGGTGGCGGGTGGATTCCGCAGTTCCTCTTTTCGCCGGTGAAGAACGCCGAGGTCGCGAGCCTGATTCCCCCGACCAAGCTCGTCATCGGCGGCGCCGAGCCGTACAGCTACACGCAGGCGCACGTGCAGAAGAACCTCGACGGCACGAACGTCGACGACGCGGGCTGGGCGAACCGGCCGCTCCGCATGCCGCGCCTCTGGGACGAAGCCGAGCTCGCCGCAGGGAGGAAGGATCGCCGGGTCGCCCTCACCGACGGCTCGGGTCTGCGCACCTCGGCGCTCGGCTGGTCGTGGGCGGGCTACCGGCTGTGGCGCTACGCCTCGGTTCTCCACGGCATCGACATGGGCACCGCGGCGCACGACTCGGGCGCGGTGAGCATGATGTGCGGCATCGCGGGCCCGAGCTTCGAGTCACCGGCGCTCCACGCCTTCGTCGCCAACGCGATGATGGCTCGGTTCCCCGATCGCGCGCTCCCGCACGTCTCGCTCGGAGGGCCAGTGGGCGACTCGGTTCGGCTCCCGCCCGCGAGCGCGGCGATTCGCATGTCGAGCGTGGCGAGCGCGGCGAAGCTGTTCTCCCAGCGCAACACCAACTCCTGGGGTGGGCTGTCGACGCGCACCGCCGCGCCGTACCCGAACTGGGACGGGAGCGCCGGCTCGGACATCGCGCAGACGAAGCTCGAGCGCTTCCTCGCCGAGCGGAGCCGCCGCCTCCAGGGCAAGACTGGCTCGAGCACCGACGCGCTCTACCAGTCCATCTACGACGGCTATCGAAACTACAGCGCGCTGCTCGCGAAGGACGTGGTGGGCCGGCTCGAGGGCACCGCGGCTTTCGAATACATCAATCAAATGGGGCCGAATTTCCCGACGTGGTCGGAAAATGGCTTCATGGGTTACAATCTGGGCTCGTCAGTGGCCATCGGCGGAGGCGGCGTCGTCGACGTGACGGGCCTCGCGCTCAAGCTGCTCAAGAGCGACCTGACGACCTCCATCAGCCTGAAGTGGCCGGCCGGCGGCGGGCTGTTCGACTTCGACACCCACAACGACGACGAGAGCCACTTCCCCTACCTGCGCGCCACCATCGAGCAGATCGGCCGTTTCCTCGCCGAGCTCTCGCTGACGCCGTCGAGCACCGCGGGGCGCACCTTGCTCGACGACACGCTGGTGTTGGTGATGAGCGAGTTCGGCCGCACCTGGAACCGCACCGGAGGCACGGACCACTGGCCGACGACGAGCGTCATCTTCGCCGGGGGCAACGGCTTCCTCTCGCCGAACCGAATGGTGGGCGGCTTCGCGACGCAGGCGAACATCAGCGCCGGGTTCCCGGGCTACATGGGCGAGCCGGTGCCGATGAAGGCCGAAGATGGGCGGGTGATGTCGACGCCCCGTCCGCCGCAGAGCCGAGACGTCATCTTCACCGCGCTCAAGATGTTCGGCATCGACGAGTTCCTCCCGGGCGGGCCGGGCGACGTCGTCGGCCTCCACGCCTGAAGCCGCCTCACTGCGTTCGAGCAGCCGACCTTCCACGCGACGCCGGTGCCTTCAACGCGCGCCGCCGCAACGCCTGCGTGAGCGGCTTCTCGGAGCGTCGACTTCTCGCGCCCCTTCGGCTGGCGAAGCGCATGCACGCTCGGCGTTCAACTCTCCAACGGGAGTGGAACCATGCTGCGAACTCGTCTCCTCTCGGCCGCGCTGCTCGTCCTCGCGCTCGGCTGCAACCCGGGAACGGAGCCCTCGGACGCGGGCACCGACGCCGGCAACGCGAAGGACGCGGGCACCGATGCCGGCACCGAGCCCTGCGTGAAGGCGTTCCCCGAGCGAATCGACGCGAACGTCACCGTCGCGAAGGGCTGCTGGCTCGTCTTGAAGACGCCAGTCATCGCGGCGGGCGTGACCATCGTCATGGAACCCGGAGTGAAGCTCGTCTTCTCGGCCGACACGATGCTGCGCATCGAGAGCGCGCAGGTGCTCCTCGCGAATGGCACCGAGCAGGAGCCGATCGTCTTCACCGGCGCGCTGCCCGCGCGAGGGCACTGGAAGGGGCTGCTCTTCTACCAGACGGCGGCCCCCAGCCAGCTCGACTACGTGACGGTGGAGTACGGCGGGAACACCACGGGCGACGTCGACGCGGCGAACGTCAAAGCGACCGGCGACAGCCGCGGAGTGCGGTTCGGGTTGAGCCATTCGACGATTCGAGAGAGCGCCGGCCATGGTCTCTGGCTCACCGGCAGCACCGAGCTGGCGTCCTTCGCGGCCAACGTCATCACCTCGAACGCGCTCACGCCCATCAGCCTCGACGCGAAGCTGGCAGGCCGCCTCGACGTCGCCTCGACCTTCACGGGCAACGGCAAGGACGAGGTGGTGGTGCGCGGCGCCGAGCTGCCGGCCTCGGCGACTTGGGAGAACGTCGGAGTGCCCTACCACCTCGTCAACGACTTCACGGTCTCGACCGCGACGTGGACGGTGCGTGCAGGCGTGCGCTTCGTCGTCGCCCCGGAGGTCGCCATCACCATCTCGAGCGACACCGGCGCCCTCGTCACTCAGGGCACCGCGATGAGCCCCGTCGTCTTCACCGGTCAGACCCAGACTCGCGGCGCGTGGGAAGGGCTCGTCTTCAATCGCAGCAACACCGGCGCGAACGAACTCCGCTACACCGCCATCGAGTACGCCGGGAACACCTCGTCGGACGCGAAGGCCGCGGGCCTGCTCGTCACCGCCGACAGCCACGGGGTGCAGGTGAAGCTCGACCACGTGCGAGTGAGCCAGAGCCAAGGCTACGGCTTGCGCGCGGCGGGGAGCGCCCTCTTCCCCACGTTCACCAGCAACACCTTCACCGAGAACGCCCTCGGTCCGGCGCTCGTCGACAGCAACGCGGTGTATCAACTTGGCGCCGACTCC
>Ga0268298_10003397_pt1 | contig 16319 bp, 15 predicted proteins | sample WWTPWeurt_MetaG_FD_194462 | JGI IMG/M metagenome (GOLD analysis project Ga0268298, IMG submission 194462) | Activated sludge microbial communities from WWTP in Nijmegen, Gelderland, Netherland - WWTP Weurt | ecosystem: Engineered > WWTP > Aerobic digester > Activated sludge | place... | reverse complement strand
ATGGAAGGAGCTGGATCCACAAATGAAACCGCCTGCGCTGAAATTCTCACTCTGCTCATGTTCGGCCACGACACCGCGGCAGCTGCGATGTCCTGGACCACATCTCTACTGGCATGCCACCCTGAAGTTCTCGAAAAGACGCGCGAAGATGCAGCCATTCGCAAGAGAAAGCAATCCTCAGTTCAACAGATCTCTTCTCTGCAGTCCGCATCACTCTACAGCGCGGAGGACTTTGTGCACGGCTCGATTCTAGAGAGTCTGCGCCTGAGGCCGGTTGTAATTCACCTGAGTCGCGTGGCGCAAGAAAGGATAGAGCTGGGCGAGTATGCCCTCTTACCCGGTGAGTTCGTACTGCCCTGCCAGTATGTGGCCCACAGAAACGAAAACATTTTTAAGGATGCGACTTCCTTTCTGCCGCAGAGATGGATACCGGACATCGCGAAGCAGGAAGAAACAAAACTGACGAGTGCATTTTTTCCGTTCGGTTTTACAGACAGACTTTGCCCAGGCATGCCTTTCGCGCTCAGGCAAATGCAAATTCAACTCCAAACGGTTTTAGAGTATTCCTGGGCGGCAAAAAAGGACCCGGAACCTCGCAGGCAGATGGTTCTCGTGGTTCCAGAGAGCGGAGGCACCCTGGTCAAACTCAAATAGACGCTCGCACCGGAAGGGCCAGTGCGAGTATCAACATCGTCTAACGTTAGTGAGTAGCTTCTCGGGTCTTCTGACTCGCAAAGTAAACATACTTGCGAGCGCGCATAACGTCCCCGAGTGGTCTGTGTTCTTCGAGAGCGCCCCATGGATCAAACGCGGCTTTGTCTATTTCGTCCTGGAGTTTCTGTACTTCAGGGCCTTCTACCGCTTGCTGAGGTATTGTCAATCTTGCTACAGTCACATAAGGCGATTCCGATTCCGGCCAATCCACAGATGCATCTTCTACTGGAGTTGTTTTCTCATCCACGAAGAATTGCAGCTGGAAATCATGTACGAGTGCACCGGAAGAAACTCTCTTCTGAATGTCTTTGGCCCAGCTCTGGCTTGCATTCGGATCCGGCTTATCACTGGCAGGAAGCATACGCACGCGACAGGCATACGGACCACATTTGATCGGAGCCGCAGTGTAGAATTTCTCAGTCGCAAATCCGGTAAACGGTCTTCCGAATGATTGCTTTGCCTTCTTCATGCGAGCGAGAGCTCCACTGAAACCATATGTCTTGAATAAGTATCCGAGAACAGACAGAGGACCCTGCGCGAGATGCGAAACGAGAGCCACAAATTCTGCACTTTTGGGAGAAGAGAAAGCTGGCAAATTGATCAAAAGAAAATCCTGGCAGTTTGTTTCTGTACCAAGAGCACCGGGACCTTTGAGCCCGCGCACCTTGAGTGCAAAGCCGCGAATATCCGGTTTCGAATCTTCCTGAACTCTCATTCCTCCATTGGATAGACGTACCCATGCGTCGTACTTGCGGGGTTGTGCAAACAGTCCGTGCTTCGCATAAGCCGGGAGATCTCCAAGAACTTCAAACGTTGCGTTTAAACCAAGAAGCTGTTTGCGATGGAGGCCTCGACCATTTCCATACTTTGCTGAGTTCTGTTTCTGAATTTCGATGAAGCGATTTGCGTACTGCGTAAATCTCTGGTCTTCATCCGAAGCAATGTCTTCGCGCCATTCTGTGCTGGGTTGTTTCATGGGCTGAGTAGACAACCCGGCCCCCGCGTAGCAAGCATTACTGCTTGCAGCCGTCGGATTTGATTTCGCGCAGAGCCTGCGCAAAGGCGGCGGGCTCCTCGAAGTTTGGAGAATGCGCGGACTGTTCGAACCAGTAGATTTTCTTCTTTGGCGCCTGCAGATCCTTCTCAAAGCGCACAAGTATTTCAAACGGCGTGTTATAGTCATGACGCCCTGTCATGAAATAGACCGGAACCTTAAAAGACGGAGCCTGAGTGTAGAGGTCCAGGGTAAAGAACTCGCCCCAGACATTTCGCAGAGTGGTGATCATACCCAGGAAGAATCGAACCGAATCCAGAAGAGAGTAGTCCGGCGATTCAGACATGAAACTTCCCATGTAAGAAAATCCGTCTTTGCTGTGCTCCCCATGAAACATACCGCCGCCAAAGTGAGTCAGCCACTTGCGCTGGGTCATCATCTGGCCCAGAGTCTTGTAGGGAGGCTTTCCAATTTCGAGGAGATCGTTGAATGCTTCTTTGTTTTCCTCTATGAGCGCTCTTTTCAATGCGAAGTCGTAAGACACACTTTCGTTTTCCACTGCATTGACCATCTGACCGATTCCAACAAATGCGCAAAAATCTTCTGGATGCCTGTGCGCCGTCACGGCCGCCAGGTACGATCCCCAGGAATGGCCCATGATGTAGATCTTATTGCGGGAAAATCGCTTCTTGAGCAGAGATACCAGTTCATATGTATCGCTCAAATATTGTTCCCTGTTGTAGGAAGCAGAAGGAATGAAAGGAGAATAAGATTTGCCTGCGCCCCTCTGATCCCAGTGAACTACTACAAAATCTTTAACAATCTCCGTATCCATCTTGCGAGACATGAACATTTCCGTCGATCCAGGGCCGCCGTGAATGTATAGCAGAATGGGGTTGTCCTTTTTTTCTCCACGGATCAGAATCCACTGAGAAATGCCGCCTATCGTTACAGATTCAAGAGAACTGATTCCGCCTTCCGGCATTGCGGTCTCTCTTTCCATTTTGCGATCCGTGATTGCCTTGGAGACAAACACGTACACCAGAAGCACGGCAAGCACTGCCGCAATTCCAAGAAAGATCTTCTTTACTGTTTTCATTTTCAATCCTGAACGTAGAGAGTCAATAGGATGCGATGAGAACCGCGTTTGGATTTGAGACGAACCCGGCAGCGAAGAGCGTTAAGCCTGCAGAAGAAGTTCGAAAGGCTCTAACATTTGAACCGCCAGACATGACAACACATGTTCCGGTGGGATCGACTGCAATGGAGTTCGCGCTTGGACCAAATAGCGACTGCGAATTGAGTAGGAGCGTTCCACCGTTTTGAATCGCGTAGCGATTCAAAACGCCCGTTGCGTCCGCTCCGTACAGATTCGCTCCCTGAGAGTCTGCGGCCAGGGAAGTAAGAGTGCCTGCAGAAGGAGTCGTACTCACAAAGCCGGGTGCATTCGTACCATTCAAACGATACGTGAGAATGGTAGTGCTGCCGCCTACGTACAAATAACCGCCGTTAAGCGCTGCACTCGTGGCAACCGCAGGCGCACTGGAGGACGACGCAACTCCTGCCGCGAGCGATGCGGCAGAAAACAACGATATCCCGTGCGGCACAAAAGCGATTCTAGATCCAGTATCTATTGCAATGTTGCCGCTTGCCGGAGCAGGCATTGCAACGCTGCCTGCAGAGGTAAGGCTGCCGTCAGGCATCAGCGCGAAACGGCTTATCATGGAGGAACCGGTTGATACACTGAGAACCTGACCTACTGCGGGATCATAGGCAAGCGCTGTGGGTGATGTAGTAGAGACGAAACCCACCTGGGTGAGGACCCCGGTGGTAGTGTTGATACGGTAGCTTGCGATCTGATTGGCCACGCTCCCGGGCACAAAGAGAAACTGTCCTGTAGAATCAATGGCAGGAATCCCGGGGGAGGCGGGCGCCCACATTGGGGACAAGGGATTGAGCGAGCAAACGAACGGATTAATCGAGTAAACGTAAACGTTACCTGTGTTGCTTGTGACAAATACGAAGCGCGGAATCTTCACTATGGAGGCGGCGATTGCAATCAACCCCCAGTCAATCGACAGCGGGCTTGGCTTTTGTGCACAATCCATGGACAGGGTCGTGAGCAAGCACAGGCAAGTAGAAACGAAGCGCTTCACGGTACCGATCATAGGGCGCGCACTCAGACATTCAAGTAAAACTTGTTGCGCGCATCCCACGGACCATTCTGCTTTTACACATGGCAAAGAAGCAGACAGTTCTTGCTGGAAAACGCAAGCTAGAACTGTCTAACCTGGACAAAATCCTGTATCCAGGGGATGGAATTGTAAAGGCGGAAGTACTTCAGTACTACGTAACCATTGCTCCTTACATGCTGCGCTATGTCCGTGGCAGACCTCTTTCTCTGGTGCGTTTCCCTGACGGCATTGAAGGAGAACAATTTTTCCAGAAGAACAGGCCGGACTGGGTACCTGAATGGCTTCACTCTGTGAAGTTAGGCGACATTGATTACATGCTTGCAGAAGAAGATGCGGCTGTAGTGTTTCTTGCCAACCTCGCAGCACTTGAATTTCACCAGATGCAAATGCGTCCTTCCGTTTCTCAGGATGCAGACTACATGGTGTTTGACCTGGACCCGCCTGAGAATTCCAACTTTGAAATTGTTCGAGATCTGGCGCTGAACCTCCGACCCTACCTGGAATCCCTGGGGTATCATGTGTTTGTAAAAACAACAGGAGGAAAGGGACTGCATCTCATCATGCCTCTCCTTCCCCATTCGTACGACATTGTATTTGAAGCGGCGAAAGCAGCGGCCATAGACTTTGCGAGTCGAAACAAAGGAGTGACTCTCGAAATCAAGAAAGAAAGACGCGCTCAAAACATACTTCTAGACGTGTACAGAAATCGCTCGGGACAGACCATCGTGTCTCCTTTTAGCCTCCGAGGAAAACCGGGAGCGCCCGTATCCATGCCACTCTCCTGGGAAGACCTGGAAAGAGCCAGAAGCCCTCTGGACTATAACTTAAGAAATGCATACGATCTCATTCGCCAGGGAGATCCCTGGGAAGGAATGTACGCGCATACAGCAGTGCCGCATAACGCTCGCGCGAAGCTCGCGCCTGTGACAGCAGAGCTGGAAACGTACAAGAAGAAGAGATCCTTTGACAAAACTCCTGAGCCCGCACCAGCTTCATCTGCCGCAACAGGACAGTCTTTCGTGCTCCATCGCCATCACGCATCGCATCTTCACTACGATCTTCGACTGGAGCAAGATGGGGCTCTCACTTCGTGGGCCGTGCCCAGAGGCCTACCTCCGCGCCCCGGAATCAAAAGACTGGCAGTGCATACGGAGAATCATCCGATTGAGTATCTTACCTTTGAAGGAAAGATACCAAAGGGTCAGTATGGCGCAGGAGAAATGTGGATCTTCGCTCGCGGTCAGTACGAGATTACAAAACAAAAGAAAGATGGATTCTACTTTCGCACTCATGCGGAGGGACTGCACGGCGAATACAGAATGATCCACACGCGCGACAAAGAATGGCTGATGGAACGACTCGACGAAGAGCCACGCCTCGATTTTGAACCAATGCTTGCCACGCAAACGGAAACAGTCCCGTCAGGCGATATGATCTTTGAAGTAAAGTGGGATGGAATTCGCGCGCTCGTGTTCATTGAAGATGGACAAATCACAATTAGAAGCAGAAACGGACGCGATATCACAGCTGCGTTTCCTGAAATTGCGGTGCCGGATTCCTACCATGCATCCTCCGCAGTTCTCGACGGAGAAATTGTGTGCCTCGACGGGAGCGGAAGGCCTGTTTTCCAGAACGTTATACGACGACTACAGAACGGAGCGAATAAGAAACTGGAACAGAAATTTCCAGCCTTCATCTATCTGTTCGACGTATTGTCTCTGGACGGAAAAAGAACTTTGAAAGATCCGCTCCATCTCAGACGAGCATGGGTTCAGGATTTGATTCGCTCAGGGGGTGCAGTCCGATTCAGCCAGTCCTATCCAGACGGCCAGGCACTGTTTGATGCAGCAAAGGAACATGGCCTCGAAGGAATCATGGCCAAATCGCCTGACTCTCCCTACGTGCTCGGAAGAAGGTCAACATCCTGGGTCAAGATCAAGGTGCGATCTACCATGGACTGCGTCATCATTGGGTACACGGAAGGAGAAGGAGGTCGGGAAAAACTCGGATCCGTTCATGTGGCAGAGAAAACGGAGAGTGGACTGCATTATGTCGGCAAAGTGGGTTCCGGTTTTAGCGATGAAGACATAAACGATCTCTCTGCACGGCTCGCAACCATGGAAATAGAAAAGCCAACCGTGAAAGTGCCTAAGGTCGAAAAAGGCACCTGGGTAGAAGCGAGTCTCGTCTGCGAAGTGGAATACGCTTCCAAAACACGGGATGGAATGCTACGAGAGCCGGTATTCATTCGGCTCCGGCCAGACCTGTAGCCCCGAACTGGTTTAAACGCTTGCCTGTGCGATTGTGCCTGACGATAATCAGTGTATGCGATCTATATGGAAGGGACACATACGTTTTTCACTCGTTACGATTCCGGTGCGAATCTACAACGCGATTGAGACATCGGAGAGCATCCGCTTCAATCAGCTTCACCGCGAATGCAATGGCAGAGTGGGCTACGACAAGAAATGTAAGAAATGCGAGAAGTCCCTGACTACAGAAGAAATCGTAAAAGGCTACGAGTATGAGCCAGACCAGTATGTAGTCTTCGAAGATTCTGATTTCGAAAAAGTAAAACTGAAAAGTACAAAGGTCATTGAGATAGAAGGATTCGTCGGTGTGGACGAAGTTCATCCTACGCTGTTTGAATCTCCCTACTACGCGGGACCGGACGGAGATGTGGCAGCCAGAAGTTATGCGCTTTTGTGCCAGGCACTCAAAGACGCAGGCAAGGTGGGCGTAGGCAAAGTTGTATTACGTGACAGAGAAGATGTGGTTCTTCTTTCGCCACATGAAAAAGGACTGGCGCTATACAGGCTCCGTTATCCAGCAGAAGTACGCAAAATGGCAGAAGTTCCACAGATAGACAAAGTGGAACCGGCGGACAAAGAGCAGTTGAAGCTGGCGCGCAATCTGGTGGAAAGCATGGCCAGGCCTCTCAGCGACATCGAACTCAAAGACAACTATCGCGGCGCTCTCAAAGAGATGATCGATGCAAAAGTAGCAGGAAAAGAAATCGTTCAGGTGGAAGAAGTAGAAAAGCCGGCCATGGACATCATGACTGCTCTGAAAGCATCCATTGAAAAAGCGGCGGCCATGCGCGGTGGAATGATTCCGGCCAAAGGCGAGAAAAAAGAAAAGGCCCAGGCAAAGGACAAAGCGGAAGGCAAAGAAAAGGCCGCAAAGGCAGTAAAAACCAGGAAAACGAAAGCGGGTTGATCCCATAGCCCGGCCGGCGCGAATCGGCTGTGGCGAACATCATCCAGTTTCCAGGCACTCGCCAGACCGCCCTGCAAAGGGTGCAGTCTTCCTATAGTCTGCGGGATGTTCAAAAGCAATTTGGTATTTCAGAAAAGCTTCTGCGCAAATGGGCGGAGGCCGGTGCGGTAGAAACCGTTCCGGGCAAAGAAGGAGAGATTCGCTTTGGCCTGGGTGCACTGGCCAGATTCCGCAGCATCCGCGAAGAAAGAACCAGAGGAAAAACACTTAAACAAATCGATGAGGAGATGAGAGGCCAACTCGATCTGTTCGCCTCTCGCCCTTCTGGAATTGTTAGGAGTCTCTCAGAGAAGCGCACTCCTTTTGAAGAGGGACTCATTCTGCTCGATCGCGGAGATGCAAGCGCCGCGTCCTTCTTCCAGAAGGCCCTGGAACAGGACGATCATTGCGCGGACGCTCATTGCAATCTTGGAATTCTTGCGTTTGAAAGCGGAGACGTGCCAGGTGCCATGACTGAATTCATACGCGCACTGGAATCAGAGCCCGGACACTTTGAATCTCACTACGATCTTGGAAACCTGTACTTTGACGCAGGCAATCTGCCGCTCGCTCAAATGCATTTTGAAACTGCAGCCAGAATCGAACCGGAATATGCAGATACTTTTTTCAACCTTGGCCTGCTCTATGCAAGGCTTGAGAACTGGAAGAAATCAAAAGAATGCTTTGAACGTTATACGGCATTTGAGGACATAGATCATGGAGAGGCAGTGAAGGAAATCCTCAAGCATCTGGAGCAGCAGACCTGATGCGGTGATCTTGCCCGTAGGTCATTCGCGGACTAGTAAAGTTTAATATTGTTTATGATCCACTTTTCGCGCGCATCAAAGTAGTCCTCGTATTCTTTCATGATCTGTTTGGTCATTTCAGAGGAGAGGAAATCAACCGTGCGAGAGAATTTCATTTTTCTATAAGGCTCAACCCACTCAAGGATGACACCGCCTGGCAATTCCCAGATTTCAGCCCCTTCCATTTTCTTTGGATCTACCGTGGATTTGGTCTTCGCACCGTGCGATTTTTCAATTCTGTCTTGAATTTTCGCGGCGTCAATCAGAGAGAAAGTAACACGCACCTGGAAGAGCTGGCCTTCTTGCTGTTCATAGTCCGCGTCTGTAAGGTCGTGATTTGCGATGCGCAGAACTTCCACAGGAGTGCGATAAAAGTTATAACGATAGAGTACTTCGTTGCGACGAACCAGAATGCTTTTGTTCTTCTCCTCCATGAGGATTTCCACGCGCTCTGTTTGAACAGCGGCAGTGGAAAGATTCTTCAAACGAGTCTTCACTTCTGAGTAGGTTGCCTTCCACGGAATCTCTGCAAATCCGGGCAGTCCAGTTTGGACAGGTGCCGCCGGTTGAGTGGTTGTAGGAGCTGCTTGCGCTACCCGGTTTATGTCTACTTCCCCCGTGCGCTGGTCTCGGATGTTCTCTGTTCCCTGAGCCAGATACTCCGGGAAATCAGGGCTATTTTCCTGAGCCAGCAGAGGAGAGGCAAACAGTAAGATCAAAAGAAGGCGCATATAGTATGATCGGTATGTGGTAGGAACTCCTACATAGTTTCAATCTCCCGGCAAAATGCTGTAAAGCACGCTGTGGTGGGCGTCAAAGGCAATGAAACCGCCCGTGGCATAGTCCGGAACGAATCGAACCGTCTTCATCACCTGAGAATCCGGTCGCAAAGGGACCCCTTTCTTGCGAAGGGCCGCAAACATGGCCTCCGAACTGATTTCGCCCAGCTCCGCTTTGCCGCCGCGAACTCGGATTCGGATGAATCGGGAGCGATCCCCCACGGTAAACCAGGTATTCCGAACCTCCGCATAGCCTGTCTGCTGGTCCACTTTGCTGTAGGAACTCACACTGTACACAGTGCTCAGAGCATACCAGATGTCCCCGTTGGAAAGAAGGACCGGCCCCACGATCCTCACGTCTCCTCCAGGTAGTTTGAGCTGTAGAAGATTCTTCACATCTCCATCCGGAGTAGCGCGCCAGAAACCGTTCCCATCATGAAACACAAACCCTCCCCCTTCATCCGCTACGCCGTGAGAGAAGATGCTGTATTTCACTTTCATGCTGCATGGCTGGCCGCCACATCTCACTGGAACAGGAGTGGCGCGCCAACCGCCCTCTTCTGTTCTTCGCATATAAAAAGCATTGGTTCCGTAATCTTTGCCACCTGGCTTGTCGATTCCCTGGACCATGAGCCAGGCTGTTCCTTTCGGAGAAACGTACAGGCGAGAAGCAGTGCCACCAGTCTGGTAGCCATTGGCGACCTTGCTCAATTGACTCATACTCGCAAGCAAAGTGGACGTTCCTTCTTTCGAAACAGCGATGAACGCGTTATCGTGATCTACATTCGCTCCAATGTACAGAGTGCCCGCTTCATCCACTCGCAGAGTGTGCACTGAAGAAGACTCCGCGAAGAACATGTCGATTTTCTCTTTGGAGAGCTGCGCGATCATAGACTGAACTGCACGTCTGCTCCACGAGAGTTTTTCGGGAGCTCCGAAGTTTTTGATTCGATGAATGAATTGAGCGCGATCTGTCGAGCCAAACACGCCCAGACTCGATTCAGTCACATACATACTGCCATCTTTGTCTCTCGCAGACATCACCAGATCGTAGTCATCCGCGCTCATAACGGAGAAGCGCATGCCACCCTGAATCGAAAAAGGAACTGGCTTGAGTTCAGCTGATTGTGCAGTCACTACACCGCTTACAAATTGATCCGACATGGGCCCGGTTTGCTGGAATATAGAAGTGGCAGGTTGTCCTTCTGCAGGCTTCGCGGGCTCTATCTTTGCCACAATGGAAATCTTCTCGAAAGCCGGAGCGACTTCCTTCGCAAGTACTTTGAACGCAGCTGCGTTTTCAGCAACTACGAACACTGCCTGCAATCGATCCTCCACCGAAAATACGTAGTACATAACATACCAGGTGTCAGTAGCACCTTTCGTAACTTTCGCCTGCGCTGAAAAGGGAACTCCGGATGCTGTTTTTCCGGATGCGATCTTCTGCGGACTGATGCTCAACAGAGTACGCCCCTCTGTATGTTGTTTCATTAAACGCTCGAGATAGACATCTCCCGAAAGACCTGGAGCAGCGGACGCAAGAATTACAATGCCTCCTTTTCCCGGAGCTTCGAACATGGCATACGACTCTTTCTCGGTCTTTTTCCACTGACCTTCTACCGGAATCGAAATGCGATCATAGGCGATAGGATCTGCGTGAAGAATGGAGACTGTCAGAAAGCAAGTGACGATCAAAGAGAGGCGCATGCCTGATGGAACCAGGCGCGCGCAGCGAACGCAACAGAAAAAACTGACTAAAATTCGTCGTTTTCGAGCGGCCTGCGTTTCAACGCATTCCCGGATTTACGTCCAGGTCCATCATGAGGATGCTCTACCTGATCAATCCGATAGCCGGCATACACGAGCAGGATGAGCATATCTGGCAGAACAAAGAGGAACGTCATCTCGTGGAAAACGCCCCAGCAAGTCAGGTTGATAGAGGCAATGGTGACACTGAGGCCTACGAAAAACGGAAGCTCCGCGGAAAGAATCTTAAAGAGCATCCCCTCTTCCCCACCGCGGTCCAGTGCGAAATCTTTGAAAGAAGGCCAGGCGATATGAAGTACAAATACAAACAGAGCAGACTGAAAGAAATAGTTGGGAACACCCGCCTCTGCGTGGTCCGGAACATCTGCCACCACATTCTCTGAAAAAAGCCCACCGAGCAATGTGAGAAGCCAGGCCGCGACAATGCCTGCAGCAAGCGCTGCAATCGCCATGGCCAGATCATCTTTCCCTGCCAGTTTCTGGAGGCGATCCGGTATGATGCGAATGAAGTCCAGAAGCTCTTCGCGAGTGTAGGACTCCTTCTGCCTCATGAGGTCTGCCCAGTACTGCACGACCAGGACAACGCCCATCAAGATGGAGAACAAAATGACCCAGACAATAATTTCCATGCGCTCTATTTCTTCATTTCGGCCAATTCTGCGAATCGATCCTTATTTTCCTGTCCGGGGTACGAAGGGAAGGCCTTTACGTCGCGAATTTCCACGCTCTTGAATGAACTCTTGTGCATGGTGCTTACAAATACGCCAGGGGCGATTTCGCTCCAATCGTCAAAAGAAAAACCAATTCCTTTGAGAGGAAGGACGCTCACCCACAATCTCCATTCCACAGGCCGACCGTTGGCATCCACTTTCACTGCATACGTATCTCCGGGTGTAACTCCGCCGCTTTCATAGTGAACCAGAAGCTCCCCGGATTCTGTGCGACCGAGAATGGCGCCAGGAGATCTCATCTGAACAAACGGATTGAACCAGTAGAAATCGTTGATATGAAAAGATACTGCCTGTGTGTGAGCCTTCTCTGCTTCTGGCCCTGAGATCTTAACGCGATTCTTTTGTACTACGTAGTTTCCAAGGCTGTCATACTGAACTACAAATTGATTGGATCCGGCAGCATACGACACTTCCACAAAACCGCGCTTCAAATCGCGAAAATGGGAACGCCCCGCTGGAACGAAATAGAATGAAACCGCACCCAGCTTCTCGAATGCTGTCTTGCCAATGGATGCCTCAATGGCACGCGCAATGTCTTCTCCACTGCCCACCGACTCCGGTGGAGACTTCCGCCAGGAAATCAGTACCCAGGTGGCAAGAATGACCAGAACACTTGCCAGGGCGAAGATGCCTTTCTTTGATTTAATGATTCGAGGGATTCTGATGAACTTGATCTGGCAGTTGTGCCGGAAGACGCAATAAAAAACTTCAGGCCTGGTCTTCCATTCTTTCTACCAGCCGGTTGTAGTCTCTGTGAAGCATAACCAGGCTGTCTGCAAAATCCTGGATATTGAAATCGAACGATTTCCCTTCTCGCGTTGTGACTCGAACCACATGGGGAACGGTGGTCTTATGCACGTCAAAGTCCGGCAGCAACTCAAGAGATTCCAGAAGAAGAGCGCGCGCCTGCGAAGGTGTCAATTCGTCGTAGCGACGAAGCTTTCCTGAAAGCGCGTGAAAAAGAACCAGGGAAAGGGAGCGAGGATCGCTCACGGCATCACTTCACGCAGCGAACGTAGAGGGGTACGGATACCTTATTGTAGGAAGTCTTATCTCCAAATGTGCTGTCTGCGAAGCTGATTCCGTATGCCTCTGAATAGTCGCTCTTGTTGGGGTTTGTCTCACGAGACCAGAAATACTTATCATCCGGAGTCTGTGTAAATAGCAGGATGAGGCTGGACCTGCTCAGAGAACTGGTCATTGCCTGGAGCTCCGCTACAGTTGGCAGCCTCCAGCCTGTAATAGAAGAAACAGAATAGGTAGAGCAGGCTGCAAATGCAGGACCAGAACTCGCATTGAGTGCCGCATCATGGCAGGAATTGGCTACGGTGCAATACGCAAGGCTCTGAGCACCGTAGGTGCTGGAAGATCCGGTTCCAGCGCAGTTGTTCAGTGCCGCATTCCAGACCTGGCCGTAAGCGCATTTGGCGATGGTGTAACCACCCGGAGCGGATACAGTTCCATTCCCGTTGTCTCTGAAAGTGGCCAGAACCAGCAAAGTGGCAAAATCAAGGCTGTCATCAGAGGACTTCTTGCAGGAAACAAGAGAGGATACAGCGAGAAGTGCAATCAATAGAACGGCTGGCAAACGCATGAATTTCCTCATCATATATATTAGACGATTAGAGCGAGCGATTTTGCTCATTTTCTTCCAAAAATCCGGTCCAGAGCATCGCCCGCATGATACGAGGATCGGACAAGAGGACCCGCTTCGACATGAATAAATCCGGCGGCCAGAGCATGATCTTTCAGAGAATCAAACACTTCAGGCGCCACAAATTCTTTCAGAGGAGCATGAGCACTCGACGGTTGCAGATATTGCCCGATTGTCAGAAGCTGAGTGCCGGCCGCTTTGAGGTCGGAAATGACCTGCTTGACTTCTGAGATTTCCTCCCCCAGGCCCAGGATGATCCCGCTTTTGGCCAGAAAGCCTTGCTGTGCGCTCATTCTCAAAACATCCAGGGAAACCTGGTAATTCGACTGCGGGCATATGGATTTGTACAGTGTAGGAACTGTTTCCACGTTATGATTGATGATGTCCGGCTTTTCGTTCCAGATTCGTTCGAGGTTTTCGCGCTTTCCTTTGAAATCAGGAATCAATACTTCCAGGGTGGTTTCTGGATTCAGTGCCCGGGTGGCGGCAATGACTGCTGCAAAGTGAGTGGATCCACAATCAGCCAGATCGTCCCGGTCTACGGAAGTGATCACTGCATGTCTCAGCTTCATTTCCTGGATGGCCTGCGCAATCCGCTGTGGCTCAGCCGCATCCAGGGGCATTGGTTTTGCAGTGCGAATGTCACAGAAACCACAGCTACGGGTGCATTTATCGCCCATGATCATGAATGTGGCTGTTCCCTGAGACCAGCAATGTCCGAGGTTCGGACAGGACGCCTCTTCGCACACTGTCACCAGCCTCTGGCGAGTGAGCACTTCTCGGACTGCCCTGGCACTGGTTGAATCCGGGGTACCCATCTTCAGCCGCACCTTCATCCACTCCGGCGGAGCGGGCGGGATCGTTTCAGGATAACGCATCAGGTTCAGAGAAACGATTCTGCGGCCCCGGTCGACGAAAAATTGCCTTGTCAGCTTTCTTCTGCCCCCGTTTGATCCCCCCGACATGACATCTCAAAAACAGCCATTCAGCCTGCTACGAGCCATTGGCCTGGGCGATCTTGCCGGCCAGGGTTTCCGCGTACAATTTTCATTCTGGTCCATGGTAGCCATGACATTCTTCCTGTTTGGCGACCAGAATCTCGCATCCCCGAACCTCTCGAGGATCGGAGCCGCATTCGGAATTACAGATGAGGCGGAATATCGTGCGAAGATCGCAGGGCATGCGTCGCTCTATTTCTTTGTCATCGGCGGGATTGCTTCTATTCTCGTTGGAGCCTTCACAGACATCTGGAATCGCAAGCTTCTATTGTTCGGCACTGTGTTCGCAGGTGAGCTTGCGTGCTTCTTCACGGCCTTCGCGCCCAACTACACGACGTACATCGTTCTTAGAACGTTAACCGGCATTGGTCTGGGTGGAATCTTCCCCATTATTTTCTCTTTGCTCGGGGATCATTTCAAACCTGAAAACAGATCGAGCGCCTCTGGCTGGCTGGCTCTTGCGATGGGTCTTGGAATTGGAGTCGGACAAATTCTAGGAGGAATGCTCGCGACAGCGACTGTATTTGGTTTAGAAGGATGGCGCGCAAGTTTCGCGATTATGGCCGGACCATGCTTCCCTCTTTTATTCCTGTATCTTGCCATCGGCGAAACTCCAAAACGCGGCGGAGCAGAAAACGTACATGAAACAACAGGAGAAGAACCAAAACATTCTCTTGGACTCTCCGATTTCAAACGAATTGCAAGCAGCAAGACAAACATCCTGGCCATTCTTCAGGGAATTCCAGGGTGCGTTCCGTGGGGCCTCATCTTCTTTTTTCTCGTAGACTACTATGAAAAATCAAAAGGGTTCAAACCATCTGACGGCGTTCTTCTGACTACTGTGTTTGGAGGCGTTCTGATCTTTGGTGGATTCATTGGAGGGTTTGTTGGTCGAGCAGTTTACAATTGGAAGAAAGCAGCGCTGCCAGTATTCTGTGCTGCTTGCGTTCTACTTGGAATTGTTCCCATGATCTACATTCTCAACTTCCAGGGAAATTCTATGCTCTACCCTATGATCGCGGCGGCGCTTGGCGGAATTGTGATTCCTCAGGCAGGCCCGAACATTCGCAGTATCCTGGTAAATACAAACCTTCCAGAAAATCGCGGATCGATCTTTGGAGTGTTCAACTTCGCAGATGATCTGGGCAAAGGACTTGGACCTTTTGTGGTCGGTGAAATTCTAAGGCTGGTCGGAAGCGACTCTCTTGCATACAATCTCGCCATTTATTGCTGGATTCCGTGCGCGATCGGATGGCTTCTGATGGCTTTCACTATGGAAGCAGATGAAAAGAAAGTAGAAGACACTCTGATTGCAAGGGGCGCGAAAAGATAATCGGGAAACATAGCGGTGAAAACAGCAGTCTACCCCGGATCGTTTGATCCTTTTACAAACGGACACCTGGACCTGGTTCAGAGAGCCTCGCAGCTCTTTGACCGGGTGATCGTAAGCGTTGCCATCAATTCATCCAAGAATTCATTTTTCACAGTGGAAGAGAGGATGGCGATTCTACGCGAAGTTCTCGCATCCATGCCAGGCGTGGAAGTGGCCAGCTTCGAAGGACTGCTTGTCGATTATTGTAGAACGGTTGGCGCGCGAGCCATTGTGCGTGGCCTTCGAGCTGTTACAGACTTTGACTACGAATACGCCATCTTTCAACTCAACCACGACTTAAACGCAGAAGTGGAAACGGTGTTTCTACTGGCCGCAAAAGAATACTCCTTTGTTTCAAGCACCCTCATCAAAGAAGTGGCGCGTTACGGAAGAAGTGTAGAACAACACGCGCCTCCTGCAGTCAGCCGGGCACTCCTTCGCAAGTTCGGTCATGCAAAATAGAAATCTGGACAGCGTTCTCGAGATCCCTGCACCCGAGTTCATTGTATTTCGCGCGCAAACGGCGGGCCCGATGGCACGCTTCATGGCCGTGTTTCTCGATCACGCCATCATCTTCCTTCTGCTTGGAATCACTGCATTTTTCGCGGCCATATTTGCAGCCTTCGAGCTTGCAGGAACAAAGAGCGCCGGATTTTCCACATTTCTTTTGCTGATTGCATTTTTCTTTCTCCAATGGTTCTACTTCTTCGCATTCGAATGGCTGAACAAAGGAAGGACTCCAGGCAAAATGGCTCTTGGCCTTCGAGTGATTTCCATTGATGGAACTGCTGTGGATGTAGTGCAGATCTTGATTCGAAACATGTTGCGCATCGCAGACATGTTCCCATTCAAATTTCTGGTATGGCTCCTATATCTTCCCACCTATACGATCGGACTCATTTCCAGCGTTATGAGTGCTCCTAGATTTCGCAGACTGGGCGATCTGGCGGCCGGAACCATTGTGATTCGCGAAATTCCAACTGAAAAAGAAAAAGCAATCACAGTACGCGTGCCGGAAGATCTGGTGAGAAAAATCTCTTTTAGAATTCTA
>Ga0268298_10003396_pt1 | contig 16319 bp, 14 predicted proteins | sample WWTPWeurt_MetaG_FD_194462 | JGI IMG/M metagenome (GOLD analysis project Ga0268298, IMG submission 194462) | Activated sludge microbial communities from WWTP in Nijmegen, Gelderland, Netherland - WWTP Weurt | ecosystem: Engineered > WWTP > Aerobic digester > Activated sludge | place... | reverse complement strand
TTCGTCGAGGATGAGTTGGCGAGCTGCGTAGCCGCAGGTGTGCGCCAGTACCTCGTGATCGGCGCCGGTCTGGATACCTTTGCGTATCGCAATCCACATCTCGACGAAGGTCTTCGGGTGTTCGAGGTGGACCATCCCGGCACGCAGCGCTGGAAGCAGCAACTATTGTCTGAAGCAGGGATCGGCGCGCCTGAGTCGCTGACATTCGTACCGGCGGACTTCGAACGCGACGATCTGGGGAGCGCGTTGCGGCAGGCGGGGTTCTGTGCCGACCAGGCGACCTGCGTCAGCTGGATGGGCGTGACCATGTACCTGACGGCCGCAGCCGTGGCCGCGACACTTCGCGCGGTGGCTGGTTTTGCTGAAGGCAGCCGCCTGTGCTTCGACTACCGCGTGCCGGTGACGATGCTCAACCCAGTCGAGCGCGCGGTCAACGAAATGATGGAACAGCGCCTGGTCGCTCTGGGTGAGCCGTGGCTTTCGACCTTCGATCCGACTCAGTTGCAAAGGCAACTGCTTGAACTGGGGTTCCGTAGCGCACAAAGCATCACTCAGGAGGCATTGAATACGCGCTATTTCGCCAGGCGCAAGGACGGGCTTCGCGCGGGAGGTGGTGTTTTCATCATGTGCGCGAACAAGTGATGCGCTGCCCCGGCGGTACGGCAAGCCGTCTTTGAGTCATGTCGGCAGTCGAAGGGCTGCTGTGCTGCGCATACCGGCTCTTCGATGCCAGACGACAAGTATGCGCAGTTCAGCGGCCAGCCCCAACGGTCCGATGACAGGCTCTGGACGGCCATGAGCCAGCATTCGAGCAAGCCAGGCAAGTACCTGGTCAATACTGGACCCGGACATTCTCCAATCGTGGCTCACGCTGCGCTCTGCTGGAAACGACAGAAAGTTTCTGCGGCTGAATCCGATGCTGCGGGTCGGCCGCTCTAAGGGGGTGTGATCCTCGAGGAGTCATCCATGCAAGCTGAACGCGTTCACGACTGCCTTGCCCGCATCGGCCTTGCCTTGGCACAGACGTTGCGAATCGTCGCCTTCGTCATGGCCTGGCCGAGCCGGCCGCGCCAGGCAATGCGATGGCTCCTGGCGACGATGCTCGTCGCGTGCCCGGCCACCGCCTCTGCCGCCCTGGACGCTGCTTCGCAGACCCGTCTGGATGCCGACTTGCGCTGCCTGCTGGGGGTCTACGCCCTCCCGTCGCAACGGTACATGACCATCACCGGCGCAGACGGGCAGCCCCGGGGTCTGCGCTACGTGCTGTCAAATGGTCAGTTCGGCAATCTGCAGGAGGTCGCTGCCGGATCATTTGTCAGCCGCTTGCTCGCCGTCCAGTTCGAAGCCTGCACCGCGGGCAGGCTGAGCTTGAGCAAAGGGACCTTGGTCGAGCAAGGCGTTCGTCTGCCGATCGTCAAGCGCGAAACCCGCTTCACGAGCGACGGCATCACCTTGCACGGCAAACTCGTACTGCCCTCAGGCGGCTCTGCGCGCGCGCTGGCCGTCTGGATCGAAGGATCGAACAACAACCCCTCCACGGACGACTGCGAGTGGCCCTATGAACTCGCGCGCAGGGGCGTGGCGGTCTTCGTCTACGACAAGCGCGGCACGGGCGCTTCCGCAGGCGCCCCCTCGTCCGACTTCCACGCCCGGGCGCGCGACACGGCTGCGGCGCTCGGCGAGGCCCGCCGATTGGCACCGGGCATCCGTCGGGTCGGTGTCATCGGTGGCAGCCAGGGGGGGTGGGTCGCGCCGCTCACGGCAAAGCTGACCCCGGTTGACTTCGTGATCGCGGCATTCTCGACGGCAGACGGCCCCATCGCGCAGGATCAGGCGCTCGTGGCGCAGCAACTCCGCGAAGCCGGATTCGATGATGCTGCACAGACCGAGGCCCGCGAACTGACCGCGATTACGGAGCGCATCGTGCGCTCGAACATGCGCGAGGGACTCGAAGAGCTGGATGCGTTCAAGACCCGACTCGGTGGTGCGCAGTGGCTCAGCGCCATCCAGCCACGCTCGTACACCGGGCTGTTCCTGAGGTTCACTTCCGATTTCATCAGGACGAACGGCCCGGCGCTCGCACAGGGTCTGAGCTTCGAACACGATCCTCGGCCCGTCATCGCGACAATCAAGGCGCGCCAGCTTTGGCTGCTCGGCGGCGACGATCGCCAGGCGCCGAACGCCGCCACCCAGCGCATCCTTCGGCAGCTGCAGCAGAGTCGGAGCGACATCGACGTCGTCGTCTTCCCCAAGGCTGATCATGGATTGATCGAAGCCGTCAGCACACCTGAAGGCATGGCAATGGCCTACTCGACAGGGCTTTTCGACATCACGGCCGACTGGATCACGCAGCATCAGCTCCCGGCGCACGGGCACTTCATCAGCATGCCTGCGGCAGACTGATCCACCCATCGCCACCACCGGTTTCACCCATCGCAACAACCCTTTCCGCGAGGCCCTATGACTTCTGATGGTTCACCCAGCTTCGGACACCTGATCATTCCCGTCTTGGGCCTCCTGATTCCCATCGTGGCCATCGTCGCGCACTACCTGGCCAAGGCCCATGGCGAACGCCAGCGGCACCTCACCATTCGCGAGTTCGCGCGTGCCGGTCAGCCCGTGCCGCCCGAACTGCTGATCGAGTCGCAAAACGCCAGCTGGCCGAGCAGGCCTGTCCGCCCGGAAGGCCTGAATCGCATACTGGTACCTGGAGTCGTCAATGTCGGTCTGGGCTTGGGCTTGATGGGCCTGTTCGCGCTGATGAGCCCCGGCTCATGGCTGTGGGGCATTGGCCTGGTGCCCTTGAACCTCGGGCTGGGCCTGCTTGCGCTCTGGGCCTATCTGCGCAAGCAGCAGCCTGCCCCGTGACACCCAGCGCTGATGCTGCTGCGCAAAGGCAGGAGGGCGCGCTGGTGGCCCGGGCGGCTGCGGGCGACAGCCACGCCTTCGCCGAGCTCGTGCGTGCCCACCAGGGCTATCTGCGGAAGCTGCTGGGCCGCGTCTGTCGCGGCGACCAGGCGCGGGCCGATGACCTGGCCCAGGAGGCCCTTGTGCGGGCGTGGCGTGCGCTGCCCAAGTTCCGCGGCGAGGCGCGCTTTCGAACCTGGCTCACCCGGCTGGCCTATTCGTCGCTGTCGGCCGAACGGCCCTCCCTGCCACCGCACAGCGAGACCAGCGAAGAAACCGGTGAGCTGGGCCAGCACAGCGACTTCGCGCCCAACATCGACTGGCGCATCGATCTGGACCGCGCGATGGCCGGCCTTAGCGAGCCGCAGCGCCATGCTTTGCTGTTGACCTACTGTGCGGACCTCAGCCATGCCGAGGCGGCCCAGGTGCTGGGCTGGCCGCTGGGTACGCTGAAGACCCAGGTTCTGCGCGGCAGGATGCGCTTGCGCGAGCAATTGAAGGCATGGGAGGACCCACTGTGAACCCTGAAGAAACGCCATCCCGCCCCGGCGCCGTGGACACCGCTTTGGACGCCGCGCTGCGACAGCACTTCCTGAACGAGGCCGAGCCCGATGATGATGGCTTCAGTCAACGGGTGATGGTGGCCCTGCCGTCGCAAGATGTGCGTCGCCGCATCGGCTGGGTCGAGTGGGTCGAGCTTGCGCGGTTGACAGCCGTCAGCCTGGCGGGCTGCGGTGTCGCAGCGCTCATGACCGTTAGCGATGGAGGCGTCGAGGGCGCCCAGATGATGGCCGCCTACGCCTTGATCGGGCTGCTGATCTTCTGGTCGATCCCCAGCCGCTGGAGTCGCGGTTGACGGCTTCGATCGCAAGTCGCCGTTGTGCCGGCGCGGCAAGCCGTGTGTCTCGCTTGAGGGACGGATCTAGTGCGCGCTCCGTGACGGGCTGGGCTTGCCCTGGCCACGTGGCTTGCCAAAGAGCTGCTGGCGGTGGCGGTCGGTTCCAGGCCGCAACTTCCCGTTCGCGGACAACGTCCAAAAGAGTCACCTAATAGCGCCACAAATGAGCGTCCAATCCTTGGGGTGCCGAATTCAACCTCTCGACCCCAAGCAGTCAGTCGATGCCCGTGAGACCGGGCGTTCGCCCCGAGCAATCGGCGACATCGATCGACACGCGGTTCTGGATGAAGGACGCAAGTCGGCGACAGAATCGAACGGGCCTGAAACGACCGCATCGGACCGCGTCGCCAGCATCTCCCTTGCGGTCGGAGAATCGGCAACGCTGAACGAACACCGGCTAGATTGTGCATATGCAGGACGGACGGCCATTTGTACCGGTGACTCCGTCCACGACCAGGAGCGCACATGTCATCAGAAACCATGCTCGATCTGGCCATCATCGGTGGCGGTATCGCTGGTGTCATCCATCTTCACTACGCGCGCAAAGCGGGGCTGCAGGTGCAACTCCTCGAAGGGCGCGACGCCGTGGGTGGGCTGTGGCGGGCGCTGCCGGCTTGGCAGGACATCCAGATCTGCCCAGCCGACTGGACGGTTGGCGATGTGCCCATCGCAGGGCCGGCGCAGCCCGACATCCTCGCGAACATCGAGGCCTGGGTGCAGACCTTCGGTCTGGCGCCCGACATCCGGCTCGACACGCCTGTTCACCTGGCACGCCACGATGGGACGAACTGGGAATTGACCACGCCCGAAGGAACGGTGCGCGCGATGCACCTGGTGGCCGCCACAGGCGCTCACAACAGGCCGATCGTGCCCAACCTTCACAGGCAAAGCGTAACGCTCACGGAATGTCACTCCAGCACATTGAGGCGACCGGCAGATCTTGCCGGATGCACGGTCATGGTGGTCGGGGGTGGCGCTTCTTCCTTGGACCTGCTGGACCTGTGCATCGAGCATGGGGCAAGGCGAGTGCTGTGGGTCCACCGCGGGCTGCGCTGGTTCACGCCGACCGGCAAGCCCAAGGCGGTCGCGGGAAGCATCAGGCCGCTGGCCAAGTTGCAGGCCAGCGGGATCAGCATCGAACAGCAGAACGCCATGATCAATGCCGATCTGGATGCGCGCTATGCGAAGTTCGGGCTCCAGGACATCAGGCCCGCGAGGCCGCTCGATCTGCGAACCGACCAGTTGGTCCCTGGTCGCGCCCGCATGCTGGCCCATTTCCGCGAGATTGAGCGGCTACACGGCACCGTGGCGGCCATCGAAGGCTCTGAGGTGGTGATGGCCGATGGCCAGCGCATTGCAGTGGACGTCGTGCTGTGGGGTACGGGGTACAGCACCGACCTGAAGTACTTTGCCGATCTGCGCATCGCGGGCATCGCCAACATGGCCGAGTTGGTCAGACGCTGCGCATGCGTCTTCCGGAGCGTTGATGCACCCAACCTGTACTTCCCGGATGTTGGACTCGAAGGCGTGGGAGCCACTTCGTGGGCCTTTGCCTTGGGTGCAAGGACGCTGATGTCGCACATCCGGGGCACCGCGCGGCTCGATATGCAGCCGACACCCTACCGACTGAACCACCTGGACTTTGCGCGGCATCTGATGGAGCGGGATCCGGCAGCCGGCGAGCACGCCTGGCGAGACCTCAGAGCCATGGCGATGACGACACCGGACGACGCCCCATATCCGATGCCCTGATCGCGGCGGCCAGCGGGTGGTCCACTCAGATGCTGCCGTCCCGAGGGGAGCCAAAGCCGACAGAACATGCGTCCGTCGCAGCGTCGCTTGTCGGTCCAGTTGCCCAATGCCAGCTGTTGGCCGCAACTTTCTGTTCGCAGACAACGCCGAAAGCAGTCATCAAATAGCGCAACAATTGAGCGCACGATCTTTGGAGTGCCGATTCAACATCCCGACCCATCTGCGCCGTTCGCCACGCCAAGTTGCTTGCCGCAAAGCCGTCGCAGGCATGGGACGCTGGCCTACGGAGGTGCGCCAGTCGACCGCGACCCATCCGCGCTGGCGCAACCGTGTGTGCCCCGCCGCGAGCGTGTTCCAGCTGTTGGCACGGGTGACGGCGATCTGGTCCCGAACGAATGTGGTGCAGCAAAGGGGCTGTAGCGGTTTCAGCCGGCGCACCGGCTAGATTCGCCGGTGCGGTAACTTCTGCGCGATGGCAGGCCGGTCTCATGAACTAGTGCATCCAGCGTGAACCGTCTACTGCGCGATCAGTGGATCTTCGCAGACGAAAGCCGAGAGTCCAGTCTCAGACTCCTCTGCACCCAACGGGAAATCACGGCAAAGCCTGAGACTCGGACGCCCGCTCAAAGTTGCCAGCCAACGCAGCGCCGACTTGAGTCGCCGATGCCGGTGTTGCACAGCTCGCATTGCTGCGACATGTTTTCGCCCTTGGGCGAGACCGATTGGGGACGTGGGTGGGTGATTTGACGCAAGGACCCTGGGCATTTGACCCACCCCGCCAGGCCAGAGGCGGACCCGGCAGCGCCGGTTCAGTCCTGAGTGGACCAACGCCGGCGTGCCACGGTGCCACACAGAAGCGCAAGACCAAGCAGAGCCAGGGCCAGGCTGTGGGGTTCGGGAACGGGCGTGGTGCCGCCGTTGCCGGTGTCCGTCAGGACATCAAAGCCCTGGAACTGGCTTTCGCGCAGGCCGTTAAAGTCGAAGGCCAGGGCAGACTGGAACGCTTCGTCGCCCCAGTTCACCACGCCGAATTCCAGGTAGTAGCTGCCACCGCCGCGGACGGTGTAGTCCGACAGGATCCAGCCAGTGGCGCCGCAGGTGCTGGAGCCGTCCCAGCAATAGCCGCTGTCGGTCCCCAGGGGCGCCCAGTTGGTGTTGGTGCTGAGGGTGCCATCGATCGTGTCGCCGTTGTTAAGCACCGCGCCCATCTTGTCCAGCAGGTCGTTGTCTTCCTGGTCGCCCAGCACGCCGCCGGGCACCACCTGGCCGCGTGCCGAATTGCTGCTGCGCGCCGTGAAAAGCCAGGCCGCGGTGTTGTTGTTGCTCTCATTCACCAGACGGGCCCAGGCATAGTCGCCGTAACCACCGCCGTCGGTGGAGACGTAGTTGAAATACAGCTGCAGCCTGTCGTTGTTGGCCGCCGTGAACGTGCTGGAGCGAACCGCCGAGCCGTTGGTCTCGTTCCCGATTCCCTTGCCATGCTCCTTCAGGTCGAGCGCCGACGAACCGTTCACGCCGCCGTCTGTGGTGACGTAGCCCACGGGCTTGCTGCTCGAGGGCGACAGCGGGACGGTTTCGGTGCTGCCCACCAGTCCGGCGGCGCCGGCCTGTTTGGTCCAGGTTAGGGCATTGAGCAGCACTGGGGCTGCCTGCGCGGCGCCAAAGGAAAGGCCGACAAGTGTCGCCAGGGCAGCACGGGTTATGCGGGAAGTTTTCATGGGCGAGCCTGAGGTTGCGGTTGTTGTGACGTACTGCAAAGCAAGCCCCAGACCAAGTGAGACACACTGAATTGGGGGTTGGGAGCACAGCATCAAGGCGGCTGTGTCGGCCGGCGTGGTCAAGCGTCAGAGCCTGAGCGCGGTGGTCGTGGACACCACCGTGCAGCCCAAGGCCATCGCCCATCCCACGGACAGCCTCTTGCTGAACCGGGCGCGCGAGCAACTGGTCTCGGCAGCGCAAGATGTGGGCATCAAACTGCGCCTGAGCTACGCCCGCGTGGGCAAGGCCGCTGACGCACAGGCGGGCCGCTACGCCCACGCTCATCGGCGTATGTCAGCAAGCGAGTTGTTCAGGGCCGACCAGTCAGGTTCATGGTGTTTCAGCTCCGCAGGCGGCGCGCGCCCAGCAACAGGGCCGGGCGCAGTAGTGCTGGTTTGCAGATGCGTGCTGGATGGCTCATGCGCCGAAGCGCGGTCTACTCGTCGTCACCTCCCTCCTCCCTGCGCGCCTCGATGCGCAGCGCGTTCAGCTCGGGTGCCTGCGCCCGATGTTGGTCGAAGGGAACCACCGGCATGCTCGACTGGTTATGTGCAACGCCGGCGCGAACTTCAGCGGCGGCTCGCCGTGTCGGTGGCGCAATGCAATCGAGCAGTCTCCAATTCGGCAGACAGTCCATTCGTGTGGTTGCTGTAGTGGAGGTTCCGGTCAGCGCCTACCAGGCTGCAAGCTCGCTCCTGCGATGCCCTCGGTCCGAGCGCGAAGCCCACCGATCGAGGCGGCTCGTAGGGCGGTTCCGGCGTACCACCTGCCACGGACCTTCGACACACGCGCGCAAGGCCTTGTCGATATCGTCCCACGGCATTCCGAAGGTCTGGCCGGTCGCCGGATGCCAGGTCAGGAAGCGGCGCCTAGACGCGCTCGGCCTGCCGATCGAAGGCAATCTTGAATACCACGACAAGAATCATGATCAAGATCGCCGCCCTGCGAGCCGCGGCCGGTAGCCGCATACGACGACGTGATGCCTGTCATCGCCCACATCGATTGCGGGATCGCGAGCGAGCGGCCCGTTTTCAGCCTGAGGTTGGGGACCCGACTGGTCTATGGACAGATCGCGAGCGTTCATGCGCCGGCCTCGGTTGCCGCCGCGACGAGGGGCGCGGGACCCTCGACCAGATTGACCCGATTTCGACCCGCCGCCTTGGCAGCATACATGGCTCGATCCGCCGCGGCGATCAGAGCGTCGCCGGTTGCGCCATTGCAAGGAAAGCTTGCCACGCCGAACGATGCCGTCATGGCGATTGCTGTCGTGGCGTAGCGCACGGTCGCCGTTGCCACGGCGACACGCAGCTGCTCTGCACGCTGTGCCGCGATGCTGAGCGCCATGCCGGGCAATATCATCAGGAACTCCTCACCTCCATACCGGCAGTCGATGTCGCCGCTGCGCGCGTGGCGCTTCACCAGTGCCGCGAAAGCGCGCAGGACCGCGTCACCGGCCAGATGTCCGTGGAGGTCGTTCACTCGCTTGAAGTGATCCAGATCGCACATGATCACGCTGACCGGCATGCCCCCACTCGCCGCTACGGTCAGTGCCTGGTCGAGCGTCGCCTCGAGGTAATGGCGGTTGTACAGACCGGTCAGTGCATCGTGAGTCGACTGTTCCTCAAGTCTAGAACGCAAGGCGGCCAGTTCACGCTCGGCGCGGGTGCGCTCAGTCACGTCCAGGACCAGCGCTACCAAAACCTGCCTGCCGTCGCTGCTCATCAGGCTGGCGTGGATCTCGGCATTGATCACCTCGCCGTCCTTGCGTGCGGCGCGGAAGACACGGTCGAATCGTTCGACCTCGCCACTGAGCAGCGCACTCATGCCCTCCGCCACTGCAGGCCGGGCGCCATCGACGACAAGATCGAGAGGTGCGAGACGACGGATCTCGGCAGAGTCGTAGCCCATCATCTCGTCGAATTTTGGGTTGCTATAGCTGAACTTGCCGTTCTCGACGAGGACGATGCCGACCATCGATTGACTCACCACGGCACGGAAGATCGCCTCCGACTCGCGCAGTGCGCGCTGGATCTTCTCGTTCTCGCGCAACGCAGCCTCGAGTTCGGCGGTACGGCGCCGCACCTACTCCTCCAGCATGACCCCGGCCTGGAACTGGTTGTAGTCTGAGCCCTGGGCCCGCGTGCTGCGTTCGGCGCGATCCATCAGCGCCCGGACAACCTTGCCAAGGCGCGCGACCTCCGCAGGCCAGTCAGTGATCACTCCCGGCGTGGCCGGCGCCGGCTCAGTCACGACCGGCCCGCACATGGTTGCCGCCGAACGCGATACCGGTCAAGGTCTGGTTGACATGCACACCACGATATTGTTCGCCGTATCCATTGAACCCGACCGTGCTGTGCGCACGCAAGACGATCTCGACTCGTTCCGCGACCTCGCGCTGGCTCGCTTCGAGCTTGCGCAGGATGCAGTTGAAGGCGAGGACGAGTTGCGGCTCGCCGATCGCACCGACTATTGCGGCAAAGGCCTCCTCCAGGTTCTCCACCATGTCGACACCGCGCGCAAGGCGCAACACCAGCCCTTCCTCGATGGCGCAGAAGAACCGGAGGCTGCCGTCTGCGTCCGCTCTCTGGATCGAGCGCACGTAGTTGCTGCCGTCGATCACGACCACCATCGGCGACGCAGCGAAGCGCAGCGGATCGAGGTCGTCAACTCGCACGCCGACAAGTTGTGCAAAAGCCTCGGCAGCTGGCCGACCGTCGATCTCCGACACAAGCCGGCGTGCTGGATCTGCCGCCGTGACCACGAGGCGCTGGGGCGTGGCAACGAAGTGCTGTGTCTTGAAAACCCGAAAGGGCTGCGCGCTGCTGAGTGCCGCCAACACGGCGCCGTCGGCGTGAAATCGCCCGTCGAAGTAGACATGGGTCTGGCCAAATGCAAGGCCGTCGCCCGCCGATCCGCCCACGAGCGGCACCGCACCAAGTGCGTTCTGCACGGTCCGCGTGACCAACTCCTCGCATACCGACAGGCCGTCGATCAGCAGCAGTGCGACAGTGTTCGAAGCATCGGCCTGCGGCGCGCGGCGCTCCAGTTCGCGCAGCAACTCTTGCGCGAGTGCCTGCCCGCGCGTGCCATCAAATTCCTGCAGGCGGTCGATATGCCCCACCGCGGCGCTGAAGTCCGTGGCAGGAAAGCTCGCCCCGCTCAGGCTGTGATCGCAGCATCCGATCGGCCCGATCTCGCCCGCGGTCGTGCAGCCGATCAACGGCACACCCGCAAACAGACGGGCCATTTCGGCGGCCAGCGTGTCCAGGCGGTACTGACTAGAGCAGAAGAAGACGACCAACGCCATTTCCGGTTGCGCCACTGCCGCGTGAAACTCGCGCACCGCCTGCACTTCGTCGGATGCGCTCGACTGGGCGCCGCGCGGGCGCGCACGGTCCGTCGCGTTCATCGAATTTGCTCGAGCCTGCGGCGACCTCTGCCATCCATCTCGGTTTGAGTCGGTACTCCGTGTTGACATGTGGGGCCCCCTGCTGTGAACGCGGAATGTCGCGTCAGCTAACGCTGGCCGCGAGACCTTCGCCGAGTCGGTGATGGCCTTCCTGTCCTCGGTCGAGACCGTCGATGAATACGTCAATTGTCATCGCGCGCTCGGTTCGCGGAGTGAACCAATGAATGCTGTCTTTCATGGAAGTCGTTGCGGCAGAGCTGCCAGGCCCTCCAACCTCGTGTTTGGTCTGACGAATCAGCTGGGAGCCATCTTTCTACCAGACCCGGTCGTAGGTCCGGATTCGAATTGCTCCACAAGAACGGTCCAGATCCGCCGATCGGGGTCGTTGCTTGCGGCCGCCAGACGCTGTCCTGCAGCCTGCAACGCGGCAAGTGGGTTGTCGCTTGCCAGGGCACGGTGATTGCGATCTCATCGATGCCGGCTAGGGTCGGGTCGGCTCCCGCGGCGCGGTCTGCCTAGGCTAGCACCGCGAAGCAAAACGAGATCACGGCCCCACACCACCTTCGGGAACCTGCCATCACCGCATACTGCATTTCGAGACTTCGACTTCTCACCACTCAATTTGTTCAGCTGCCCCTGTGGCGATCCAACAAGCCGGCACTGTCTCGCAGCCGGGCTTGGTGCGCAGCCTTCTCCATGCGGCGGTCGGGCACCAGCCGTACCAGCGCCCACCATGAAGCCGTGCCGTGCCGAGCAGGGCAGCATCGGCGCCGTGATGGCCTGCAACTGCATCCTGAACCTCGTGTTCGGCGAACTCAGGGGCAAGGCCATTGGCGGCGTGGAAGCCCGGTCACCGGCGGCGAAATCGCATATCAGCTGCTGAACCGGACGATGGTGGTGGTGCGGGTTCTCTAAGCAGCGCAGATCCGCTCTGGCACCGAGCCCGGGCAAGGGTCTGGGCGCCCGCCTGGCAGGACGCGCGTTTGCGATCTTTGTCTTACGCCCGCCAATCGTCGTGGCGGTGACGATGGCGTGGCGTTGGGGCACCGGCACTTTTCAAATTTGCGCTGAGCGGAAGCGTCGCCTGCGTGCTGAGCTACCTGCTGGCCGGCATGGTGCTGAAATTGCCGGGCGCCAGGCGCGTGCTATGAGCCACTCAGCTGCAAATGTTGAGCCGGGAAGACCGCGATCAAGATCGATCGTCAGAGGAGCCGCAAGCACGCAGACGGCTTGACCCGAAAGTTGCCGCTCGCGAGCGAAAGGAATTGGCCGAGTCGAGGCGAAGAGTGCTTCAGGCTCGTCGCCGAAAACCTGTCATCCGTCGGCGCTCCCTCACTGGAATCTCGAGCGCGCCGTGAAGGACCGGCTGTGGCCGTCCAGAGCCTGTCATCGGACCGGTGGGGCTGACCGCTGAACTGTGCATATTCGTCGTCCGGCATCGAAGTGCCGGTATGCGCAGCACCGCAGCCCTTCGACTGCCGACCTCAAGCACCGGCACACGACCCAAACCCGCCATCCGGGTTGGCCCAAAGCAGCTGGACGGCACGCCATCGCATTTCCTGTTTCGCTTCTTCGAAGCAGCTGTTCTTCATCTCACACACCCAGCCAGAACCGGCCGTTCGCCAACTTCAGCTTGAGGGTAGGTTTCAACACCCTATTCAACAGGAGTTTGCATGTTCGATCACGTCACGGTTGATGTCAGCGATTTCGCGAAGACACCGCCGTATCGTCGTGATCCGGCCACGAGGCGCCCTTCGCCATGCGCGCTCTCGCGCGAACCGAAGCCCGGCCGCCTGGCAAGAACATCCAGAGAGTCGTTCGCTCCTCCGTGCTTCAGAACTTGCCGTTCGCGTTCTTCCACTCCGACCGGGGCGGGATGGACTCGATCGTGTCCCAGTGCTCGGCGATCTTGCCGTTCGCCACCCTGAACAGGTCGTAGAACGCGCTCGGCTTGCCGGCGAACTCACCCTCGCTGGCGACGAGCACGAAGTCGCCTTCGCCCAGAAGCTTGTGGACCTTGTGGTACTTCATCGTCACGCCCGCCTTGGCCATGGCCTGCAGCGCCGCACCGAGGCCGGACAGGCCATCGGCGATCTGCGGGTTGTGCTGGTGGTAGTTGTCGCCGTCGTAGTAGCCCGCCAGCCGGTCCATGCGGCCGTTCACGAGGATGTCGTCGACGAACGCCGCCACCACCTTCTTGTTGGCCGCGGTCTTGGCCAGGTCCGTCGCCACGGTCGGGCCGTCGACCATGCTGCGCCCGCTGGGGTTCGGCTTGGCGGGCGTCTCCTGCAGGTTGTCCCAGTGCTCGACGATCTTGCCGTTCTCGAAGCGGAAGATGTCGAAGCCGATCTTCGGGCCGAAGAAGTTGTAGTCGGTGTGCGCGAAGACGAAGTCGCCGTCCTGGAAGACGCGCACCGTGTTCACCTTCGCCGAACCCTTCGGCAGGGCCTGCAAGACCGCGCCGAAGCCGGCCAGGCCCTCGCCGACGGCGAGGTTGTGCTGGATGTACTTGGCTGGGTTGACGACGGCCACAGGGGCCGATTCGCCCGTTTCGATGGCTTTGAGCAGCGCAACGACCTGCGCCTTGGGATCTGGAGACATGGTGGTTCCTTTCGGGGACAGGTTGTTGGATGCGCAGCCCGTGGCGAGCGCCAGAAGGGCCAAGGCGACGGCTCGCCGTGAGCGGTTGGGGAGAGAAGACATTGCAGTGCGGCCCTGGTTTGTTTGCAGCACGCACTTTGCCGACATCAGTTGTGAACTCCAAGGTCACGATTGGGCAAGTGATGGTAGAAATCGCGCAGACGCACCATCGAAGCGCGCCAAGGAGTGTTCGTGCCCCAACCCCGCAAAGTCCTGCGCCAGACACGCTTCGCGAACGAGCGCCTGGGCCCCATCGGTGTGGAGTTGATGAGCTTGTCGGAACTCCGCGCGCGTGTGTCGGCGAGGCTGATGTTCGAAACCGAGCGCGTCGAGTTCTTCATGGTTCTCGTGGCGACCGCAGGGCGTGGAGAGCATCTGGTCGACTTCGAGCGCTTCGCCCTGCGCACCGGCCACGTTGTCTTCGTGAGGCCCGGACAGGTGCAGCAGTGGCAGCCGACGAATGGCTTCGAAGCCGATGTGCTGCTGATCGATCCGGCCGTGGTGCAGCCGACGGCGTCGACCCACCAGCAGGCCACCATGCCGTTGCTGCGCATGGAGGAGTGGCCGGCGCGCTTCAAGTTGGGGGCCGACGGGCTGACTGCCTGGCGATCGCTTGCTGCCCTGCTGCGCAGGGAACTCGATCAGCCCTTGCTGGACGAGCTGTCGGCCGCCATGGCGCACGAGTTGCTGGTGTGCCTGATGCTCGGCATCAGCCGATCGGCGACGGGGCACGCGGCAGCGCCAACGGTGCAGGCGATGTTGGTTCGGAGTTTGCGGCGCGAGCTGGAAGGCTTGGTCGCCACCCGTCCGTCCGTGGCACTGCTCGCCCGCAGATTTCGCGTTTCAACGAGTACCCTGGCGCGCACCTGCAAGGAGGTGTTGGGTCATTCGGCCAAGGCGGAGGTGGATCGACGAGTGGCCCTGGAGGCTCAGCGCCTGCTCGTGCACAGCACGTCGACGTCGGTGGCGATCGGCGAGCTTCTCGGCTTTGACGAGCCGACCAACTTCGTCAAGTTCTTTCGGAGGCTCGTGGGCACGACGCCGGAGGCGTTTCGGCAGGCGCATCGCCTGCGGCGTTGAGCAGGGCGTGATCTCGCCTGTCGGTGGCTTGGTATCACCCTGCGTCCGCATGATGCTTGTGCGACCCCGCCCCCAATGCCGTTCGAGCGTCGTCGGGCTCAGGAGGACCCTTCCACACGATTGCGACCTGCGTTCTTGGCGCGATACATCAACCAGTCGTCGCCGCAGCCTCTCGAAACGGAGGTCGTTCAGTGGGTCCCGGCGGCCCGAGCAGCAGCCACGAAAGCGCGCGGTGGGACCACCTGCAGTCCGATCTGTGCCGACGCCGCAGGACCGGTGTCGGGAGCGCGACGTGGCGTCGATGCCTCAAGACCCGGGCGCCGCCTCCGGGGCCGTCACCACATGGCCGTTCTTCACCGGCAGCGTGGCGCCGGGCCTGAACGAGGTACGCACGACGTCTTCCTTGCCGGCGAGGCGATAGGTGACGTCGTAGCCCACGACCTTCTGCGACTTCTCGTTGACCGTGTGGCAGCGGCGCTCGGTCCTGACAACTGCATCGCGCTCCTGCATGTTCTTCTGCACCTGGTTTCCGGCATAACCGCCAGCTGCGACGCCCGCAACCGTGGCCAGCTTCTTGCCGTTTCCACCGCCCACCTGGTTGCCGATGAGGCCGCCAGCAATGCCACCGATCAAGCTGCCCGCGACACGGTGCTCGTCTTGCACCGGCGCCTGATGTCTCACGGCCACCTCTTCGCAGCGTTCCTTGGGCGTGACAACGGTTTCCTTGACTTCCTTGACGGCAATGACGTCGGCGTTGCGGGGCGTGGCCATGGTCTTGTACCCCGAGACGGCGCCGGCGCCAAGAAGCACCGCGGAGAGGCCGCCGACGACCAGCCCCTTGACCATTGATTTGTCCATGAGACGGTTCCTTTTTGTTTTCGAATCGATTCGGATGACGCGACGCCGCACTGCCTGGCGATCAGCCGTGCCTTCGCTTCGCACTGCATCGAGTGCCGACGGCTTACGGCTAGTTCGTGATCAGGAGATTGACGGTCGCCACCTGGGCCGAGTCGTAGGTGGACGTCGCCACCAGCGTGATCGGGATCGACGCCGGCAGCAGGCGAGCCGCATACGTATCCACCGCGACACTGGACTGGCTCAACGTGGTGGCCGTGATGTCGGCGCCCTGGTAATGCAGTTGGGCACCGCCGCTGACGGCAGAACCCCCGATGTACATGGTCCAGACTGCGGGCTCTCCTGCATCGAAGGTCACGGACTGGCCAGCACGGACGGCCAAAGTCAGAGAACCGCCCGAGGCGACCGGCGTGTAGCTGGGCAAATGGCCTGCGACAGTGACCCCGATGTTGAAGTTGAAGTTGCCTGCAGAGTCAATGTATGCGCCGCCGCCGCAGGCACTCAAGGACCAAGCAGCCGCACAGGCCGCGACCAGCGCGATCCAACGTGGCCTGCGCGGGCGGGTGATCGAATCCATGGATCGGTCTCGGGTCGTGGTCTGTCGAATGTCGATCATGGGAGGCCTTTTGCATTGCGCTGAGAACCGAACACTGGTCGGAGGCGGCTTCGCAACGCCCACCGGAATGCGGCTGAGCGGACGGCAGACCCCTGTGGACCCTGCGATCGAGCGGTACCAGCACAGACCAGCCGAGTGTCAAGCGGCGACCTCGGCTGCGCCATCAGCGGGAGCCGGCTTGCCTTGTAGGCAATCAACGCTTTCGAGGCAGCACGCGATGACGCAGCTGGGCCTTCCCTTACACAGCCTCACAGTTCAAACCAACCCGTGGCCCTGCTGCCGCTGCACTTTTCGACAACCCAGGCACTTGCCGGCTGGCGGAAAACTACCCGGTGAAGGGCCCCGCACAGCCTGCCACCGGCGGCCCATGCAGGCCTCATCGATGCCTTGCTGTACCAGTTGAT
>Ga0268298_10003395_pt1 | contig 16327 bp, 3 predicted proteins | sample WWTPWeurt_MetaG_FD_194462 | JGI IMG/M metagenome (GOLD analysis project Ga0268298, IMG submission 194462) | Activated sludge microbial communities from WWTP in Nijmegen, Gelderland, Netherland - WWTP Weurt | ecosystem: Engineered > WWTP > Aerobic digester > Activated sludge | place: Netherlands... | reverse complement strand
ATTAGAAGTTAATGAATTGATTAAAGATTCTTTTATTTAAAGTTGATTTATGTACAATTGAATCTGATCCAAGTATTGCAGTTCCAAAGTTTGATATTGTATTTTTATTATTGTTTATAAGGCATATAGAACATTTAATGCTTTTACATTATGGATAAGATCTTAAAAACTGGGATTTTCGCAGTTTCTTGAATTAATAGTAATATCAGATGATTCAAGTTAGAACTTCATTCAAATAGATATGGGAGTTATTGTTGGTTATTATGGTAATAATTTTAAATGTTTGTGGCATAGATTGGCATAAAATGGCACAAAATGGCACAATTGAAATTTGCAAAGCCTCCGATCTTTACATCGAAAATATTTGAGAAAAATTAATATAAATTCAAATAATTATGAGCAATAAAATATTACCGCTTCTTTTATTAATGTTGGTATTCCAGTTCGCTCAGGGCCAACATCAAAGTAAGTCCGGGTTGAAAAACGGACAAGATACCAGCATGTTGGATCGAAAAGTTCAAGCGATTCAAGGTGATCAATATACAAAAAATATTTTTTCTGAATCTACAGTTGAGACGAGTTCTGATGCTCAGAATATTAAAATGAGCACAACACACAATGATGGTGGTGAAGGAAATACAACCGCATTGTATAATTCTTTTACAGTAAATTCAGGATCGGGAAAAATGCGTGGAATTTTTACCACATTGACTTCAACAGGATCGGGAGAATCTAATGTAATGGAAGGTTATTTAACTGGTACTGGATCTGGAATACGTAGAACTTTCAATCTATTGACTGAAGGAAGTGGTAATGGTTTAAGGGTGGGTATTCAAAATAAAGTGATAGGCACTGGAGATGGAGAACGGTATGGAATAAACAATGAAGTCCTTGGCTATGGTAATGGCACGAGATATGGAATCAAAAGTAATGTAGTCTATGAAGGTACAGGTGCAGTGAATGGGGTTAAAAGTTCCTTGACGCCAATGAGTGGTACTGAAGCCACTAATGGTTTTTATTACATCGATGCAGGTTGTAATTATTCAGGTAATTTAGTTGGTATGCGAAGTGACGTAAATAGTTGCGGAACTAGTCCGTTTGTTGCAGCTTTTTCTGCAAATGCTGTGGATAATGGAACGAATTCGTCCAGTGTAGGATACAATCTTCAATCGTATGGATCTGGAAGCGGTTCCCGGAAAGGTGCAGCATTTTGGGTATCTGGTAGTGGTAACGGACAAAGAATAGGAATATCTAGTATTTTGCAAGGTACAGGTAACGGTACCAGATATGGAATTTTTAATGAGGTAGGAGGTTCAGATGTTGCGACTGCTTATGGCAGTTACACAAGTATGACAGCGACAAATGGAGGGAATACATGGGGAGAATATATAAATTGCAATGTAAACGGAAATGGATTGCATGTCGGATCTGAAATTATCATGCGAAGTCCTACCAACCAAGTAAAAAATGGATTAGTAAGCACCGTATTAGATTATCCTCAAACTCTTAGACATGCTGTGTGGGGACACATCTTACATGGAACAGAGAATTCTAGCGCAATATACGGCTGTGTAGATTCAGGATCAGATGGTTGGGCAGCGTTATTTGAAGGTGATGTAAATGTGATTGGAGTAGTTTACGACTTATCTGATAGACAAATAAAACAGAATATTAGTGATTTAAATCCTATGATGGAAAAATTTAAAAATTTGAGGCCTGTTTCTTACCAATATCGTAAAGACATTAAAGTTAAAACACCTGATGGTGATCACATGGGCTTAATTGCTCAAGAAGTGGAAACTGTATTTCCTGATTTAGTCAAGGATATTCAGGCTGAGCCTATGAAATTCAATCAAGAAACTGGGAAATATGAGTACACCACTCCCATCATCAAAGAGTATAAGACATTAAATTATATTGGTTTGATACCTGTACTCATCAAAGTAGTACAAGAGCAACAAACCAAAATAGAGGAGTTAGAAGCAAGAATCAAAAAATTAGAATAAGCTTGATTAAATATTATATCACATTTTAATCTAAAAAAATGAAAATAAAATTATTATATTTCTTTTTTCCCGTGCTCAGCTTATGGTCTTACGTAGCCCTAGCACAGGTCAAGGTTTTTCAATCCAATAATGTCGGAGTAGGAACAGCTACAAACTATCCTGCTGCGAAATTGGAGGTGCATAGTGAAAATAAAGGATTTTTAAAACCAAGAATGAGCACTTCTCAAAGAGAGGCTATTCAAAATAAAGTACCTGGGCTTGAGGTATATGATACTGATTTGAAAAAAACTTATTGGTGGGATGGTACACAATGGTTGAGTGCGGGTCCTGGAAGTGGAGGCACTATCGTTACCGAAGGCAGTGGAATCGATGTTACGGGGTCAGGGACAACAGGTGATCCCTATGTAGTCACAGCAATCAATGGCGGACCATCAAATCAGACACTTGAATCAGTAGTCACTTTACTCCATTCTAATGAGGTTGCCTCATCTGAATTCTCTAACTCGACAACAGAAAGTGGGAATTTAACGACCTTTCAGCTCGGCCCTAATTCTTTTAATTATATCATTGTAGAAGCTATAGTTAAAAGCAGAGTTGATGCTGACATTCTAAAACGTGTGAATTTTACTTGGAGATTTAAAGAAGCAGGAGTAACAAAAGATTCCTACGTGGAGAAAATATTAGCGCATACTGCAGCGGGATTAGATGGCGGAGGAACGTATACAAATAAATTGTCTGTGGTATTGAATGGGGGTCAAACCGTTTCCACCTTACTCGCAATCACCCTTCAAATGGATTTTGCCGCCTCCAATACTGGAGGTGTAGTAGAATCCTTTAGAGTGTATGGTGTAGGTGACCAAGTTATAGAAGGAGTTGTAGGTCCACCTGGTCCTGTAGGTCCTGAGGGTCCACAAGGACCTCCTGGAGCAGGATGCAATGTAGAACAAGGGTCTGGGATTGTAGTGACTGGATCTGGAGCTTCCAATGACCCCTATATTATCACAAATGATTTTCAAGAATCGCAAGATATTTCAACAAATAGCTCAATCCCTGGCAACTTGAGTATATCAGATGGTTCAACAATTACTATAAATGTACAAGACGATGACCACAGCGTCACGAATGAGATTCAAAGCCTCAGTTTAAATGGTCAAGTGTTGAGTATATCAGCCTCAAATTCAGTGACATTACCATCAGGGAATACAGATCCGACGAATTTAAGTTTTTCAAGTGGGATTTCTCCGGTTACATTGCAATCATCAACTGGTGATGATGTGACCATTACTGCTGGTAATAATATCAGTTTGAATGCTACCTCTACGAACCTTACAATCAATGCTGCATTTGAAGAAATAGATGGAAGCGTAACGAATGAAATTCAGACATTGAGTAATAACCCAAATATTCCAGGTAATATTTCGCTAAATAAAGGAGGCGGAACAGTTAACATCAATGTCAATGATGCTGACTATGATGTCAATAATGAGATTCAAGATTTGAGCTTGGTTGGAAATGTAATTCATTTGTCTAAAAGTCCATATACTATCACTTTGCCTGGACCGGGATCAGGAACTGAGAATTATCTCGTTAAATGGACTCCTGACAATGAAACGCTTGGTAACAGTAATGTATTTGACGATGGAACCACTGTAGTAATCGGTAGTGAAAATCCTGACAACAGTGCAAGATTTCACATTTCAGGTGTGTTGAATGGATCTGGTTTCCAAGGTGGTGGTACAACATTCCTTCAGAATAGTCAAGGTGAAAAAGTAAGAACGAGTCCTATTACTCAAATGGAATCAAATAAAGAAATAGATATGATGATGGTGGGAGAAAGAAAATCCGTTAATCTCACCAAGCAATTTAATGGTCAGTTAAATGATGTAACTAAGGGCAATGAAAATTATAATTTGAATGAATCTTCGATAGAAAGGTTGGACAATCTTGAACGACAAATAAGGGAGAGTAAAGAAATGATACAGACTCTTCTCATTAGAATTGCCAACTTAGAATCACAACTGAATAAAAATTGAGAAAGATTGTTAGAATTTATTTACCAGAGAATAAAGAAAATCAAAGTAGTATGTTAGTTTTAAAATTGTCACGAAGAGTAGGTGCGCTTTTATTATTTTTAGTTTTAGCCTCGAGTTATCAAGCTCAATCTCCTGAATCAAATTTTAAAAAAGCTATTTTCTGGGAAAAGCCGAATTCTGAGATTAAAGAAAGAAGCAAAGCTGATGAACTAATCAACTTTCATCCGTGTAAATCAACAGATCAAGACAGGAGCTTAATATCAAATCAAAATTTAAATAAACTATCCATATTTACCGTATTTTACTCTACTGATCAAAGTGTGGTGTTTACTGTAGAAAATCAGTTACAAACCAAGTATATTGAAATTTTCAATAACAATTTGAAATCAGATAAGAATTTTATCTATCCAAACTCAACATCAAAACCAATGGTGTTGACATATAGCGGTGCAAACTCTCAGGAGTTTAATAGTAAGACAAAGTCATCATTGATAATGAATAAGGGAGATCATAGACTAGCTGAGTTAATTGTTTATAATCGAATGGTAAGCGCCAAATTAAGGAGGCAAATTGAATCCTATTTGTCTATAAAATATGGCATTTCGTTGTACGATACATGTACCTATTTTGATGGTGAAAACAGGATATTATTCAAGCCTACCGACCATGGAAAATTTAATCATGATTTTACGGGAATAGGAAGGGATGACAAAACTGGATTATATCAAAAACAATCTGTCAATGTGAATGACAGTACTTTTTTAACGATCGGAATTGGTGAAATTAGTGGAGTCAACAATAGAAACTCCTCGAAAATTAAAAATGGTAATTTTTTACTTTGGACAAATAACGGCGAAGCTTTAACCTTCAATGTAGAAAGAGAACACAATAAGGAGTCAAAGAGGATATGGAAAATGATGCAAATGGGGAATGGAATTAATGGTAAATCCATTGAACTGAAGCTAAAACCAGAATTCATTCCAGGTTTTGACTTAGAAAAGAAGCTATGGCTACATTATATTTCCGGTGGACAGAAAAAAATCCTGGAATTAAAGCCATTGACTGACGGATTTTATAGTGTACAGTTTATTTATAATCCCAATCATTCAAGTGAGAATTATTTTAGTTTGTCTCAGGATACAAGCTACATGAATAATGTACCTGATTTAGTATCTGAAGAGTCAAGCAAAATGGAAGCCGGATTAAAGCTTGGAAAAGTTTCAATTATACCTAATCCGGTCAGAGTGAATCAGGAATTTGTAATGAGTATAAAAGATTTAATACCGGGAATGTATAGGATAGAAGTTATTGATGCTTCAGGAAAATTGGTAGCGACAAATCGATTTAATTTCAACAGCCAGTATCTTTTTAAGTATATCCTAAAGAGTAGCGGTCTATATTATATCCATCTGATTGGCGCAGAGCAATCTGAAGTATATAAGTTAATCTGTGGTGAATAATAGTCCTGGAGAATCATTCATTTTAAAGTAATCTATTTATTATAAATATGAGATCTATATATAAATCCTCTCGTAAATATGCCTTATTAACTGCTATTTGTGCTGTTATTTCGTTAGCAGTGATTTACGCTGCGAATTCTAGAGAGTTAAATTTTTATTTCAGCTCAGGCATGAGTGAATTGAAGGAAATAGTAAAAAGAAACATCATAAATAGATTGGGGGATGTTTTAAAAGATAGGCCGACAATTCCTACCTCCTTGGAAATAAGCAACGATGAAGGGATATATAACGCGGATATAAATTACGGAAAAATCGGTGTTTTTGATGGATTAGCAGACGTACCAAGTGACAATGTATTTCATGTGGTTATTAAAGAACCAATTGATCCAGACCGTCAATATTTATTGACCTATCAAGTGAAAGGGGTTAAAGGAACCGATGATGTCAACAGGAGTATTAATGGCGATTTTTCTAAAGGTGGACGTATTGTAAGTAAAGATAGCACATGGACTGAATGTAAAGAAGTGCTTAGCTTGAATCAACTCAAACAGGGATTGAATACAATATTGTTTAATTCATCTGGAAAGGGATCGCCTCAGTATGAAATTAGAGATGTGTTCATAACTACCAGCAAAAACGATGCTAAGTCAGTGGTGAATATTAATCAAAAACAGATTAAGCGTATTATTTCAGGGAAAGTTTATTTAAGTGGAATTGTAAGTGATAATATAAGCTATTTTGAAATAAGCAATCAAAGATACCAAATAGTAAAAGGTGAATTCGAGTGTCTGCATACTTTATTGGAAGAAGAACGAAGGAGTCGAAAATTGAGAGTTATTTTTCATTCGATACTTGGGGAAATTTTTGAAAAACATATAGAAATCCAAACGGATCTGGAGGAAGCAGATAAATTATATCCCTCAGAGTACACCGGAGATAGATTCAGTCGGAAAATTAGTGCTTCGCAACATGGATTGATAGAATATGCGGGTGTTAGTTTGCAATATCCGGAAAATGCAGTTATAGAAGATTTAGAGGTGAATATTGCGGCAATTCAGGGATCAGAAATCGCACCTATGAATATGGGAATGATGAATGTTACGACAAAAAAAATGGCTTATCGTTTCCAACCGGATGGAACGCATTTCAATAAAGAAGTAGTCATCAGAATACCTTATGATCCAACATTGATACCAAAAGGTTTTAAAGAAAGTGAGGTACAAAGTTTTTATTTTGACCTCATGGCAAAGGAATGGAGAATGGTGCAAATTGACAGTATCGATCAAGCCAATAATCTGGTAATAGCTCGTACCAATCACTTTACGGACTATATAAATGGAATCATCCAGGTACCTGAAGCACCTGAAATAACAGCCTATGTTCCTACAATGATGAAAGATATTAAAGCCGCCGATCCGATGGCAGGAGTCAATATGATGGCTCCACCACAAGTGAGCCAAAAAGGAGATGCAAATTTGAATTATGATTTTCGTATTCCAAAAGGTAGAAATGGATTTACTCCTCCTTTAAGTATGCAGTATTCTTCTGATGGAGGATCCGGCTGGTTGGGTTTAGGTTGGAGTATTCCGATCAGAACTATCACTTTGGATACCAGGTGGGGGGCTCCTGTATTTTCAGCAGACAAGGAAACAGAAATCTATACTTTGGATGGTGAGCAACTGGTATTGAAAGGAAGTACAGCGAATACAGACGTGCCTTATATGCCAAATCGACATAGAGAAAACAGTACATATAATACTGAGCTTTTGGGACGATTATCAGGAATTACGGAATTCAATACCAGAAAACTTGGCAATTTTTCCAGCATTACAAGGTTTGGAGATTCACCAACAAATTATTCTTGGCTTGTCATAGAAACGAATGGCACCAAACACATCTTTGGAGAAGGAGGAAACTCAAATGATCCTGATGTTTTAGGAAGTTCTAAAGGAATATCCACCTGGGCGCTGAGCAGATCATTGGATGTCTATGGAAATACTATAGATTACACTTACGAACTTGTAAATGATACCGTTGGAAATTTCGCTGGTGGCAAAAATTTATATATCAGCAGTATAAGCTATAATAGTCGTCACAACGATGCTAATGTAGTCCCTCAGTACAACATAGAATTTCATTGGGATACTGTGAATACAAGGCTGGATGCATCTATCAATGCAAAGAATGGTTACAAACAAGTCGATGCAAGATTGTTGTCTGACATTACAGTAAAAAATTTAGATGCGCAGGTAGTCAAGTATGTTTTTACATATAATTTTGCTTCAGCGAAGTTCCATAAAACACTACTTCAAAAGATCACCGAGTTTGGAGCAAATGGTACAGAATTTTATTCTCATGAGTTTTCATATTATGATGATATTCCAACATGCAAATTATTTGAGGATCCTGTAATAGTGAATGTGCCATGTGGACCGGTGGATTCTTGTGGCACGGTAGATACAGATGGTGATGGTGTTTTTGATGGATGTGATAATTGTCCGGACTATCCGAATCCATTGCAAGAAAAGGACTGCATGAAGAATGCATGCGGGAAGATTGATTCGGATGGTGATGGCATATTTGATGCTTGTGACAATTGTATTCACACCTCAAATGCAGATCAAGCGGACTCTGATAATGATGGTATTGGTGATGTATGTGATAACTGTCCAAATAGATGGAATCGAAATCAAAAAGATTCAGATCATGACGGCATGGGTGATGCTTGCGATAAATGTAAAAATACACCTAGCAGCGGAGGAAATAATGTTGCGGATAATGCAGATCCAGACAATGATGGAATAGGCAACTTGTGTGACAATTGTCCGGATAAATATAATCCTCTTCAAGCCGACACTGATGGTGACGGTATAGGTGATGTATGTGATAACTGTCCTTTCAAAGAAAATCCTGATCAGTATGATGGCGATGGCGACGGAGTAGGTTTCTATTGCGATAATTGCCCCTACATTTTCAATCCTAATCAAGAGAATGTATGTGATCTACAGGAAGATACTTCGGAATGTTATTCTTATATAGTTGTTCGGGAAGAGATTAATTTAGATGGATTTACATTATTTTATGTAAATTGTAATGGGGATTCTATATATGAATATTACCTTAATACAGTTGACACGATAGGGCCATTTTGTGCACGACCTGGTACGCCTGAAATATTGAATTATCAGCATTCTGTTTACGAAGATAATACAGACTCGGATGGTGACGGATTGGGAGACAATTGTGATCCATGTCCAAATAATCCTGATAGGTCTTGTGGTATCTTTTCGCTGCAAAGCATGACAGGAAATAAATTGGAAGATAAATTAAAGCCAACCGAAAACAGTGATCACTTTGACAATCATTATCAACTCTCAAAACAAAACTCAAATCCAAAGATCAATAGATTAATGAGGCGATCTGCTTCATCAACACAAGGTGCAGATATAGAGGAAAACAGTTCAAGCATTCAACAGTTGGATTTTAGAGAAAATACCCGAGGCGAGAATGTAAATCGGAACCCGCAAGCTATTAATTCCCAAGACAGTTGTGGATTTTTGAAAGTAGGTAAGCTAGCGCATAATTCATCTTCAGAATATAATCGCTTTGGTTCATACCTTGGTTCAACTTCTTCTACTGCATTTAATATAGGTGTGGGCGTAGGGATAGGACTAGGGACTAATCTGTTTATAAAAGGTGGGAAAGTAACATTTGATTTGGGAGTTGCGTATAATTATGAGAAAAGTATATCTGATATTGTTAGTACAGACATTAATGGTGATGGATTGACCGATTTAGTAAAACGAGAAAATAAACAATTGGTCTTTTATCCACATATTGTCACACGTACTCAGGTAGGCGAAAATACCCAGATCGAGCATAGTTTTGGGGAAGGTAAGCGAATTCTTGATTTACATGACGAAAAGCTCTCCAGGTCGGTTTCGAATGCATTCGATTTGAATTTAGGCTTGAATGTTAGTAATGGGAGTGGCAGTAGGAATGTCAGTCTGGGAGTCAATAAATCCTGGAACAATTCCACAACAAATATTTTTATGACCGATGGAAACGGAGACCAACTGCCCGATGTCAGTATAGATGGCAAAGTATTGTTCAATCACATCAATGCGAATGGGCAACCACAATTTACTGTATCCAGCGAACCAACAGAAAACCTCGTTGTCGTTGGAGCTGAGGTCAAGAAAACAATACCGGATACATGGGCAGAGTTTGACTTTGAATTGCCTTCTTATGATGTGGTGAAAACCTGGGAGGCACCTTCGGATGGATATATCATTATAGATAATCTGAATGTTTCATCAGGCGCAAAAGTGTCCATCGAAGCTGAGCACAACGGACTATACGGTCTGGCTTCACTTGCAGACGTTGTAGGTACGTGCAGACTATGGGAAGGCATGTCTGAAAATCTACCGGCATCGATCAACAGTTTGCCAGGCAGTGGTGTGGGTTTGCCTTGCGTTCCAAAGCCAGGGATAGACAGTTGTACATTGGATAGCAATGGAAATGGGATCAATGATTGTATCGATTGTATTACCAATCCCCAAATGTTATGTGATTACTGTCCGGACAGTGTGTTTCTCACAAATATAGTCAATCCGCAGGCGAGTGAACTGCATAAATACAATATCAATATCAGGTCTTCTCAGCGTTATACCAATAATTCATCCGGAACCCATATTGCCGGAGACAGTTTGATGTACGTATATAATGGTTCAAAGGGATTTGAGGTAGTGAACAATGCTACTTTTTTTGGGACAATTGGGGATTGTGACAATAACATGAGTTCAGGTGGTAGTGTTCCTGACTCACCATCTCCGCCACTCAATTCCAGTCTATACGTAAAGAAGGGCCAGAAGCTGTTCTTTCGATCGCATTCGTTCGGCACTGATCCAAGTGAAGAAAAAAATTGGGATCCACAGATCCGATATACAAAAGTATATGGATTGGCATTAGATCCGGAAGATCTGGATCATAATGGCCATACACCCTACAAAAGTGCTTATTCGGATGGTTTTGTTGTAAGCGGATTTGGAGAAGTATTCATACCAAGTGGCGGAGAGAATGGAACTCATGTGAACGTGGTATGGGAGGATTTTACCGTGGCAGACCTTACCGATGATGTGGACCTTAAGGTCATTGCAGTCAAACGATTTGAAGATGATAATACTCCAAATCAGGAGACTGTATTGTGGCAAAAATTGATTCCTGCTAATTCATCACCCATTTTGGTCAGTTCTTCAAACTCAATTGAGCTAAACTTACAAGGAGGAGAGAACGTATCATTGAGGTTTGAGGCTAAATCTACCTCAAATGTTGACTGGCAAAGCATAGATTGGGATCCGGTTGTAAAGACTACTATGACCAGTCGCAATGCCGATAATGAGGTACAAAATGAAGATATCATTCAGGTGCCGGACATAGGATATACATTGTACAAGACATACACTGGAAATTTTTTGCCTACGAATCCTCATAAGGTCAAATCTTACAATACAATAAAACTCAATTATGATCCAGCTGTAAAAAAATATTATGTGTTTCCTTATCTCAATGCATTCTCACCGGCGATGCTTCCACCATGCACTGCCAGTACCGGATGTGAAGCAGGAAAAGTTTATTTTGTAGTTAAGCAAAATGGCGTTTTTCTGGGTAGAAGATTGATAACAATAAATACAAACAATTCATTATCATTGGACAACAATCAAGCCATACCTGTACAGATCAGCGATGAAGCATCCAGATATATTACCATTGAACTGAATGCTGACGGCAGTTATCGAAGTCAGCAGTTTTTACATCTCATAGACTTCAGACTGTTAGCCAACCTAAGCGGTCTGCCCCTGGCCCTCATTGGCGATGTAGAGTACTACCCTGAGATTAATAAAAAGAACTTTCATGCCATACGTAGGCCACAAGTCAATCTCAATATCAAAGATCAAACAGGATTAGGCCATTTTTTCAGAGGATGGGGGCAATTTATGTATAATCCTTCAGCAGATGTAAGCCCCAATGAGGCACCATCAGATGCGTTCGGTAAGTTGGTCAATAATAATAAAATGATATTGGTGCCGCCAACTCAGGAAGAATCTGATGCCATGGATGATATCGATGTAGATGATTTCGATAATATCGATGATCTCAGCGGGTTGGATGGAATCATAGACGAAGATAACTTGGAGTTTACTCTCCCTGGATTTGAAAATCTTAAAATGCCCAGTCAGGTAGTGATTTATCCAAGACCTGCGAAGCATTTGGTTCAAAATCCGAATGGCTCAGGCTTGGAAATCTGGAAAGGATGGGTAGGCCCAAGTGTTCACAATTATGCAGTAAAATATGGCAGTAAAACCATGAATTTTAGAGCGGATGGTGAGCTGCTTGTGGATGAGGGATCAGAGACCTATGATTATGGAGATAGCAATACCGGAGCAAAATCTACAAAGCGGTATGTGGGAGGAAATTCTCTAACCGGGTGCTTTGGCTTAAGTGTGAGCCCTTTTAATGCAGGAAAAAATGGCACTTTCAGCTCATTTAGCGAAAGTTTGAATGACTATACTGATGTGAATGGAGACCGGTATCCCGATATAGTCATGGATAATTTTGAACAAATCACGAACAGTACAGGGGGCTTGTATGCAACAGAAACAGGAGATCCAGGCAATAATGGAGTCTTTCTGCCTGGGCCTCGGATACGGCCTAATGTCTCAAAAACCACTATAACAAGTTCTGGCAAGAGTGCTTCAGGAACATATCCTGATATTAGTGTTTTAGCTTCAAACCCAAAAGGAAGCACAAAAGCAGCTCCAGCTACGAAACCGGGTGAAAAAAGAGTTAGCGCAATGATCAATGGGGGGCTTAATAATGGTACAAGCAAGAATATAACCATGATGGTGGACGTCAATGGGGATGGACTCACCGATTATTTGAAACTAGACAATTCAGGGTACGGAATTAGGAGTAATCTCAACTTTGGTGGTGCAGGAGAAAATGATACTTTACTGTCGAAATGGAGCCCAAGCAATATCAATTTGTCCACAAATCATGGATACAGTTTTGGAGCTGGTTTTTCTATAGGGCCTGGTGATGGTGGTTCTTTTGGTTTATCCATGAGTAGTGGAAAGTCTTCCAATATTTATCAATTCACTGACATGAATGCAGACGGATTGGTTGACATGTTATGGGAGTTTGGTGGCAATCTGTATGTAGCTTACAATGTTGGCTCAGACTTTATACCTGAAATAACTTGCAAACTGCCCATGGATTTGAAAAATGCATCAGAAAATACGAATAATTCAGTTAACTTATCCGTAACATTCGCATGGCCATTTCCATTGCCATTTATTGGAACTCTTAAAATACCGGTGATCAATATAAATACAAATCCAATCAGTCAATCTGTTTCTAACACTTTAAAAAGTGTAGAAGACTACGACGGAGATGGATACCCAGACCTGCTAGAGCAAGTGGGAGGTCAATTGAAGGTATATCATTCGAAGATTAGAAGGACTAACAAGTTGAAAACTGTTACTACCCCTACGGGAGCTATCTATACACTGGACTACAAACTTAGTCCTCCTTCATATGATATGCCCAACAGCAAGTGGGTGATGAGTTCTGTAAAAGTGGAAGACCCCTATATCACAGCTGCGGAAGGTATAGGCACTACGCAGAAGTTTTTTGATTATCACAATGGAAGGTTTGATAGACGAGAGAGAGATTTTCATGGATTTGAATATGTAAGAACAATAGAACATACCACTCCTGAGGATGCCGGATCGCCGGTGTATAGACAAGTAGTTCAGAAATATTACAATAGAAACTTCTATCTCGCCGGCAAAGAACGCGAGCAAACCATTTTAAAAGGGGATATCAATATCAGCCGTAACCCTGAAACACAGTATGAGACACTGACTATACCTTCATCACAAATATTTTCAAAAAATATTCAAAATTACGAACTCAGGGCTCCTGATTTTAGCAAAACAATATGGGAAATCAGCAACACTGTATTGCCCGATGATTATGACTTAGGTGGTACCAAAGGCAATGGTGCGGCATTTGTACTACAGACCTCTTCTATCCGGATGATAAGTGAACTGGGAGCTAGTTCATTGCAGGCCACTGAACAATTGAGCTATGATCAGCTCGGAAGAGTGACGCAAGTGGTGCATTCCGGGGCAGGCAATAATTATACTACAGATATCAGTTATTGGGATCATACCAATGCGAGCTGGTACTACAACCACAATATCATTGCAGTGCCTAAGTTGATAACAGTATCGGACAATACAGGGATAAAGCGAAAGCGAGAAGTGACAGAAATAGATCCTGCTACAGCAGCTATTCTGGCTGTAAAAGTGCATTTCGGATCAGCGGAGTCTGCAGTGACCCACATGACTTATGATGTCTATGGCAATCTGGCTACAGTGACTTATCCTCCGGATCAGGACAATGTATCAGTGCAGCGGGTGTACGAGTATGACAATGTACATCACCAGTTCGTCACTAAAGTGACCTACCATATTGGGTCAGAGACTGCGGAGTCGGAGGCACAGTACGATACCAGATTTGGAGTGATGACGAGTAGTACTGACGTCTCAGATGAGATGGTGCAATATGAGTTTGATGAGTTCGGCAGGATGACGAAGGTGAAGGGGCCTTATGAAAATGATTATACCTTGAGCTTCGACTATCATCTGAGCAAGACTGACAAGTCTTACGCACAGACACTGCATTATGATCCTGATCACCCCGGAGAACCAATGGTGACCTATACCATATCCAATGGTCTGGGTCAGCCTGTGCAGGTGAAGAAAGATGCTGAGCGATATGTAAATGGTAGCTATGAGACCGGCAGCAGTGTCAGCGGAATCGCTAAGAAAGATCAGTACGGCAGGATAGTGCAGCAGTATCACCCCAGTTTTGAACTGGGAAGCAACTCCTCATTCCTATCCAATCCGGCGACATACTTCAATCTGACAGAGTATGATGAGTTGGACAGGCCGATCATTCAAACTGATGCTGCAGGGACCCAGACGACTCTGTCTTATAGTATAGAAAGCGGCGCTATGAAGACTGAGGTGATGACACCACAGAAAGCGGGTGTGACACTACTAGCCAAGAGTTATAGTGATATGGATAAGAATCAGGTAAAGCAAGATGACAATGGCAAGATTACACAGTTCGCTTATGACGGCATTGGTCAGGTGAAGACCGTGACGGATGAGAGTTCAGAGCAGACATTGAGCACATATGATTGGGCTGGAAGGAGATTAACATGGGATCATCCTGATGCAGGGTTGTCAAGTTACGAATACGATCAGCTGGGCAATCTCAAGAAGATGAAGACAGCCAAACTTACGGCAGCCAACCAGGCCATAGAGTATAAATACGATGCTCTGGGCAGGATGAAGGAGGTAATTTACCCTCCGACACAGGGTATGAGCGGTAATGTCAACCAAGTACTGATGGAGTACTGGCCGTACAATAGTACGGGGACTGAAATCAATAACAGGGGCCGTCTCAAATACCGCGAGGATGCTTCCGGCATGATGAAGTACGAATATGGCAAACTGGGAGAAGTGACCAGAGAGACGAGGACTATAATCGCTCCCGGCAGACCGGAGCAGACCTTTGTGCAAGAGTATGTGTATGATACTTGGGGCCGGATGATGTCGATGACATATCCCGGGGGAGAGCAAGTGCACTATCACTATGATCTGGGCGGCCGGTTGAAATCAGTGGAAGGAACCAATACATACATCAGTGCGATAGGCTATGACGAGTATGAGCAGAAGGTGTATCAGGAGCAGGGCAATGGCAGCAAGACGAGCTATACCTATACCCCTGATCTGAGGAGGCTCTCAGAGATGAAGTTAAAGGATGGAGTGGGTACAACAGTATTGGAAAATCATTATACCTTTGACTTGATAGGCAATATACTGAGCATGGAGAATGTAGCAGGGGTGATACCGGGTAGCCAACTGGGAGGACCGAGTCTTCAGAGCTACGGGTATGACCAGTTCAACAGGTTGGCTACGGCCAACGGCAGTTGGACAGGCAGCAGCAATGCACCTGCAGGGAGCAACCAGAGTGCAGAGTATAGTCTGAGTATGGACTATGGACCGATGCATCGGATCCTAAGCAAGACACAGAATCACGAGCTGGATGGCAATGTGCAAGAAGCCAACAGCTATGCCAATCAGTACGAATACCAGGTGAGCGGCAAGCCCAATGCGGTGAGCAGGATCAGCCGTGTGGTGGGAGGCCAGACACAAGAGGAACTCTTTGACTATGACGCCAATGGCAATGCAGTGAGCCACACTTTCGGTGGAGGTGCTGTGGGTGAGGATCGGATGATGCTGTGGGATGAGACGAACATGATGAAGGCCATCCGTATGGGAGAGCTGTCTTTCTACCACAATATCTATGACGGTACGGGCACACGGGTGATGAAAGGTATAGGAGATATAGATGTGATGACAGTGGGCGGGCAGCAACAGCTGAGTGCCACCACGGGCAACTATACGGTATATGTGAGTCCCTATGTGACGATCAATGCGCATGGTATGCTGAGCAAGCACTACTATGCAGGAGATGACAAGCTGGCCACGCGGCTGGCGGGTGAAGCAGCAGACTTTGATAGTGGCACACCACTGAGTGGACAGAATACCGGCAGCTTGGCAGCAAGGCAGGAGGACGATCTGCAGCATGTGTATGACGAGTTTGGCCTTGGGACGGTGGATATAGAGAATCTACCACCTGCTATGGACGACTGCGAGTCACAGGGAGACTGTGCGCAGGTGTTGTATTA
>Ga0268298_10003393_pt1 | contig 16331 bp, 16 predicted proteins | sample WWTPWeurt_MetaG_FD_194462 | JGI IMG/M metagenome (GOLD analysis project Ga0268298, IMG submission 194462) | Activated sludge microbial communities from WWTP in Nijmegen, Gelderland, Netherland - WWTP Weurt | ecosystem: Engineered > WWTP > Aerobic digester > Activated sludge | place... | reverse complement strand
CTCGTTCTCGACGTCGGGCGACTACGAGCGCGGCTTCGTCAAGGACGGCGTGCGCTACCACCACATCCTCGACCCGCGCACCGCCCAGCCGGCCCGGGCCAGCCGCTCGGTCACGATCATGGCGAAGGACGCGTTCACCGCCGACGCGTGGTCGAAGGTGCTGTTCATCCTCGGCGCCAAGCAGGCGATGGCGCTGGTCGAGAAGCTGCCCGACTTCGACGCGGTGTTCGTCGACGCCGACAACCACGTGATCATGTCGAGCGGGCTCAAGGACCGGATCAAGGTCATCGCCGAGCCGACGCCCGGCGTGTGAAACCGATCGGCGCCGGCGGTGTCTGACCCGCCATGCGCGCGCTGATCGCGGCGATCGTGGTGGCGATGGCCGGTGGCGCCTGGGCCGGCGACGCCGATGACGCGCCGGCGCCGATGGCGCGGGTGCGGGCGATCGAGGCCGCCGCGGCGCACCAACGCGCGGCCCAGCAGCTGGCCGGCGACGCGGCGCGCGACGAGCTCGAGGCGTGCGGGCAGGGTTACCTCGGCGTCTACCACGACGCGCCGGCGGCCCCCGACGCCGATCAGTTCTTGTACGGCGCGGCGGTGTGCTTCGCGCAGGGCGGCTCGGCGGGCGCGGCGATCGCGCTGGGCGAGCAGCTGGTGGCCGAGTTCCCGACGAGCCGGCTGGCCCCGGCCGCGCTGACACAGCTGCTCTGGCTGCACGCCGCGCTGGGGGAGTTCGCGCGGGCGCGGGACGCCGCAGTGCGGCTGGCCGAGCGCTACCCGGCCGAGCGCGAGGCGGTCGACGCGCTGTGGGCGGCGCTGGCGTACAGCGCGGCGCTCGGCGACGAGGCGCAGCTCGCGACGCTGGCCGCGCGCTTCGAGCGCAGCTACGGGGCCAAGCGCCCCGACGACGTCGGCCGGCTGCGCGCGCACCTGGCCGAGCGCCAGGCCGAGCGCGGCGACGTCGACGGCGCGATCGCCAGCTACGGCGCGGTGCTCAAGCGCTGGCGCGGGACGCCGGCCGAGCGCGCGACGGTGTTGATGGCGCGGGCCGAGCTGCAGTGGCAGCGCGCGTGCCCGGTGGCGGGCGCGCGGGGGTTGTGCGTGCGCGGCGACGCGGCGCTCGCCGTGGTCGCGCGGCGCAAGGGCGACGCGGCCGACGCGGTCGCCGGCTTCGCGGCGGTGGTGCAGCTCGCCCAGGCCGGCGATCCCGACGACCTGGCGCTGGGGTGGGCGCGGGCGCGGGCTCGCCTGCACCAGGTCGAGGCCGCGGTCGAGGCCGTCGTCGCGCTGGGCGCGGTGCCCGCGCTCGCGGTCGATCAGGCCGGCGCGCCGACGCCGGCGGCGCTCGAGCGCATGCGCGCGTGGCTGCGCGACTGGCAGCAGGCCATGGCGACGGCCGATCGCGCGGGCACCGACGCGTTCGCCGCGCCCGACGGCGCGAGCGCGGTGGCGGTGGCCGAGCGGCTGGCGCGGATGTACCAGCACGCCGCCGCCACGCTGATCGCCGCGCCGGTGCCGAGGACGATCGTCGGGACGCCCGCCGCGACGGTGTATCGCGATCAGCTCGCCGAGGTCGCCGCGCCGCTCCGGCTGAAGGCCGACGCGGCCGCCGAGGCGTGCCTGCACAAGGCGGCGGCGCTGGGGATCGTCGACGACGCGGTGGCGTCGTGCGGCGCGATCCGGGCGGCCGCGGCGCCGGCGACGTGGGCGCTCGCCGAGCGCGTGCCCGGCTACGCGGATGGCGCGCCGGCCCCGACGCCGGAGTAGGCCGGACCCACGGCTACGGTCGGAACGGCTGCTCGTCCTTGCCGCGCACCGGGTTGGCCAGCCGCCGCGCCACCGCCTCCTGCTCGTCCTTGCCCAGCCGGCGCACGTAGATGCCGGCGGCGTCGATCGAGCGCGCGCCGAAGAAGCCGTCGGCCACCAGGTACTCGACCTCGACGACCATGTACGGGTCGTCGCCCATCCACACCAGCTCGTGCTTGCGCGGCACGCCGACCCACGAGCTCAGCATGAACTTGTCGCGGGTGCCGTCGTCGTTGATGACGACCATCGTGATGCGCTCGGTCGCGGTCATGGACCTCTATCCTACAGGCCGAGCAGCTCTTTGGCCTCGGGATCGGGCGGTCGGCACATCACGCGGTCGACGCCGCCGACGCGCGCGTAGATGACGTCGCACACCGGCGTGAAGCTGGCCTTGGCGAACGCGCGGGTCGACGGCTGGTTGCCGTGACCGATCAGCGCCCACGAGCGGTAGACGTCGAACTCGCGCAGGTCGCGGGCCAGCGCCTCGAGCATCACCGGCGCGACCGCGCGGCCGCGCGCCGACGGCGCCACGTAGACGTCGTGGACGTAGGCCTCGTACTTGGTCAGCGCCAGGGTGCGGCCGAGCTCGGGGACCTCGACCGGGCCGCGCGCCGCCCAGGCGATGCCGGCCGGGCGATCGTGCAGGTAGGCGATCCACGCCTGATCGCCGCGGGCCCAGGTGGCGCGGGCGCGCTCCTCGTCGAGCGCGAGCGCCTCGCACAGCTCGCCGCGGGCCGCCGGCGCCAGCGCGTCGAAGCCGGCCAGATCGAGCGGCGTGATCACCAGCCCGGCCACCGCCTCGATGCCGCGGGTCCACATCTGGCCGCGGTACAGGTGCATGCGCTGGTACTGCGCGACCTCGGTGGCGGCCTCGCGGATGCGGGCCCAGGCGGCGCGGGCCTGCGACGCGGCGACGCTGGGCGTCTCGCGCACCGCGCGGGCGCCGCGGCGCACGCTCTCGACCCGGCGCGACACCGACGCGGTGGTGGTGGCGTTCCAGATCGTCACCGCCACCGCGGTCTGCTTGGACACCGGCAGCGGCGGCAGCGGGTACTCGGCGGCGCCGGTCACGACGTCGAGCGCGACCCGGCCGCGGGCGCGGGCGGCCAGCGCCTCGGCGGCCAGCAGCCGCTCGGCGGCGCCGCGCGCGACGTGCTCGGGATCGATCGCCAGCGCCAGCACGACGGCGCGATCGTCGTCGTCGACCACCAGCGCCGCGGCGATGGTCTCGCCGGCGGCGTCGTCGCGGATCGCCAGGCGCGCGCGGCCGGCGCGGCCGAGCGTGACCGCGACCTCCTCGAGCAGCCCGGCGGCCTCGGCGTCGGCCAGCGGGCTGTGCTCGTCGCGCTCGGCCCACTCCAGGCGCGACAGCCGGCGCAGCGCGCTCATGCCCTTGCGCATCGCCGCGGCGTCGCCGCTGACCGCGCTGGTCAGGCCGTCCTCGGTCGCGGCCCGGGCCAGCCCGAGCGCGATCCGCCGCGCGCCGCCGCCGGCGGTCGCCGACTTGACGGTGAAGCCCAGCGCGCCGAGCCGCGCGACGAAGTTGGCCCGCACCCGCGACGGATCGGCCATCGGCTCGAGCTCGATCACGTCCCAGGTCTTGCCCAGCTCGGCGATCACCTTGGCCAGCTGCGTGCCGGCCTTGTCCTCGAAGCCGGGCGCGACGAGGAAGTCGAGCGCCGGCGGACGCGGCCCGGCGTCGCCCATCATCCGCAGCTCGCGCACCTTGGTCAGCGCGCGCGCGTTGACCCGCAGGTACAGCGGCGCGAGGCACACCAGCGCGCCGTCGGCGTGGCCGGCCATGACGTGCAGCTCGCCGCCGAGCACCTCGCGGTACGCGTGCCACCACGGCAACAGCCACTCGGGGCCGCGGAACAGCGCGCCGGCGCCACCCGCGGCGGCCAGCGCGCGCCACGCTGGCTCCAGCTCGCGCAGCCCACTCACATCTCGAACGACAGTGAACTCGACCGACATCGATTTGCCGCGGACCTTAGCACCGCGATCCGTGTTCATGCGGGCGCGACGCGCCGACGATCGTCGACGTTGCGAAACGCAACGCGTCGACGCGCGCCGCGCCGCGAGAACTTCGCAGAGGCCGGCGAGAGATCGGGCACGGGCACGGGCACGGGCACGGGCACGGGGCGCGTGGCTACCCGAGGAGCTTGGGACCGCCGCCGCTGGGGCCGCGGGTGATCGGCTTGGACAGCACGATCCGCCGCCCGGCCTCGCGGCCCGCGGCGTGGGCGCCGTCGAGGCGGAGCCGGCGCCGCTTGTGGACGATGCGGGGGTTGCGGCGGCGGTGGAAGGCGTCGAGGTCGGCGTCGCCGATCCAGATCAGGCCGGTGCCCGCCAGCGCCGAGGTCTCCGCGCCCAGCTTGTCGTGGAAGCCCTGGATCACGCCGGCCTGGTAGCGCATGCGATCGTGGCCGCTCTTGACCCGCGCGTCGTTGCGGTTGGCCTGCCACAGCCGCTCGGCGGTGGCGCGCAGGAACTCGTAGACGTGCTCGGCCATGTCGAGGTTGGGCGCGGTGCCGGTCAGCTCGTAGGTGTGGCCGCTGCGACCCAAGGTCGGCAGGTACACCGGGATCTGCAGCACCTTCACGAAGAAGAACTCGGCGAGGATCCCGGCGATCAGGCTCTCGGCGGTGGTGCGGCGCGCGGTGGGATCACCGACGTGGCGCACCTGGTAGTCGCGCTGCCCGGGCGCGCCGTCGAGGTTGTGCCGCAGCATCAGCTCGTGCGCGGTGCGCATCGCCAGCTCGGCCTCGTGCTGGTTGGCGCTGCCGGCCAGCGCTAGCAGCTTGCGGATCTTGTCGAGCGTGCGATCGATCGGCGCGGCCGAGCCGTCCACCGGCACCGGCGCGCCGTGGGCGCGGGCGTCGATGCCGCGCGCGTGGCACACGTCCTGGTAGGTCGGGCCGTGGGGATCTTCGTGGCGCGCGCCGAGCACCTCGTCGACGTACTGGTGCGCCATCTCGTGGAGCAGCACCGACACCACCTCGGGCCACGGCCGCGCGATCAGCATCGGCCGCGACAGCTCGAGGCGTCGGCCGGCGCGGATCCACTGGCCCAGCCGGGTGGTGGTGTCGGCCAGCACCAGCATCGGCGCCTTCAGGCGGTTGCCGAAGCGCGCGTGGTTCTCCCACGCGTAGACCCGGACCAGCTCGCGCAATAGCGCGGCCTCGAGCTCGGCCGACAGCGCGGCCGGCGGGGGCGGCTCGGGCGCCGGCTCGGGCGGTGGCGCCGCCGCCGGCTCGCGCGCGGTCGTCGACGCGCCGGACGTCGCCGCCGCCGCGGGTGATGAGGTCGACGCCGCCGCCCACGGGAACCCTTGTTGCTGCACCGGAGGAGCCTAGCCGAGCCGATCGCCGCGCGCGACATCGGAGATCGTCCCGCCGGCCGGCGCCAGCTCACCGTCGCGTACGTCAGCGCTCGCTGTCGAGGTGCTGCATCTGCGGCGCGGCGTAGCGGGTGCCGGCGATCGCGTGGGCCGGCACGGCGTCCTCGAGCGCTGCCACCTCGGCGGCGTCGAGCGTGACCTCGAGCGCGGCCAGCGCGTCGGCGAGCTGGGCCCGGGTGCGGGCGCCGAGCGTCGGGATGATCGGCGCGCCGGCCGGGCTCTTGGCGCGCACCCACGCGATCGCCAGCTGCACCGGCGTGACGCCGCGGGCCGCCGCCAGCCGCGCCAGCGCGTCGACCAGCCGCTGGTTGTGCGCGCCGTTGTCACCGGCGAAGCGGGGCAGGTGGGCGCGGAAGTCGCGGGGCCCGGTCGGCTTGCTGCCGGCCAGGAGGCCGCGCGACAGCACGCCGTACGCGGTGGTCGCGATGCCCAGCTCGCGCAGCGTCGGGAAGATCGTCGCCTCGGGGCCGCGGCTGACCAGCGAGTACTCGATCTGCAGATCGACCAGCGGGTGGACCGCGGCGGCGCGGCGGATCGTGTCGGCGCCCAGCTCCGAGACGCCGACGTAGCGGACGTAGCCGGCCTGCACCAGGTCGGCGATCGCGCCGATCGTGTCCTCGATCGGCACCGCGGGATCGACCCGCGCCGGCCGGTAGATGTCGACGTGATCGAGCCCGAGCCGGGTCAGGCTGTGGGCCAGGAAGTTCTTCACCGCGACCGGCCGCGCGTCGTAGCCGTTGAACGCCCCGTCGGGGCCGCGCAGCGCGCCGAACTTGACGCTGACCAGCGCCTGGTCGCGGCGGCCGGCCAGCGCCCGGCCGACCAAGAGCTCGTTGCGCCCGGTGCCGTAGAAGTCGCCGGTGTCGAGCAGGTTGACCCCGCGCTCGAGCGCCGCGTGGATGGTGGCGATGCTCTCGGCGTCGCTCGAGTCGCCGTAGAAGCTGGCGCCGCCCATGCCCATACAGCCCAGCGCCAGCGGGAAGACCTCGGGCCCGTGAGCCCCGAGCCGGACCTTGTCGGTGTTCGTCATGCCGGCACTCTAGGGGCTCGCCTGGTATCGCTCCAGTGAATAGGATGTCTGGCAGACATGCCCAAGGTTTATGGACGCGACCTCGACCTCAACCTGCTGCGGGTGTTCGCGGTGGTCGCCGAGTGCGGCAGCGTCACCGAGGCCGCGGCCCGGCTGTACCTGACCCAGCCGGCGGTCAGCGCCGCGCTGCGCCGGCTCGCCACCGCGGTCGACGCGCCGCTGTTCGTGCGGCAGGGGCGGGGGCTGGCGCTGACCGGCCGCGGCCAGCGCCTGCGGGCGACGGTCGCCGCCCACCTGCCGCCGCTCGTCGAGGCGGCGCTGACGCCGGCGACGTTCGATCCCCGCACCGCCGCGCGGACGCTGCGGCTGGGGCTGTCGGACGCCGCCGAGATGTGGCTGTTGCCGCCGCTGGTGAAGGCGCTGGCCGCGGCGGCGCCGGCGCTGCGCGTGGTCGCGGTGCCGGTGCAGTTCCGCTCGGTGGCGGCGGCGCTGGCCGGCGGCCTCGACGCCGCGGTGACCGTCGCCGACGAGCTGCCGGCCGGCGTCCGGCGCCAGGCGCTGTACCGCGGCGGCTTCACCTGCCTGTTCGACCCGCGCCACGTCCGGGTGCGGCGGCTCACCGAGGCGGCGTACTTCGCCCACGAGCACGTCGTCGTCTCCTACAACGGCGACCTGCGCGGCGTCGTCGAGGATCTGCTGGGCAAGGCCCGCACCGTGCGGTGCGCGGTCGCGAGCTTCGCGACGATCGGCGCGCTGATCGAGGGCACCGCGCTCCTGGCCACCGTGCCCGAGCTGGTCGCGGCGCAGCTGCGCGCGACCCACCCGCGGCTGCGCACCGCGCCGGTGCCGCTGCCGATCGCGGGCTCGGCGATCGAGCTGTTGTGGCCGGCGGCGGCCGACGACGACCCGGTCGGGCAGTTCGTGCGCCAGCAGATCATCGCGCTCGCCGGCCGGTTGCCGCGCGCCGGCGCGGTCGCCCGGCGGTGACGATTTCGTGCGCCGGTCGGCGGCGGCGCGCGTTCCCGGCGCACAACCCGAAGGAGCCACCGTGACCCGCCTCCGCGCCATCCTCGCCCTCGCCCTCGCCGCCGCCCCGCTGACCCTGGCCGCCTGCGGCCACCCGCCGCCGTCGATCGTCGTGCGGGCCCAGCCCGGCGATCGCGCCGGCGGCCTGACCGCCACCGGCAGCGCCACGATCGGCGTCAGCCCCGACTGCGCCGACCTGACGTTGACCATCACCCGCGAGGCCAAGGACGCGCGCGGCGCGCTGGCCCAGGTGCGCGAGCGCCAGGCCGCGCTGGTCGCGACGCTGGCGCGGCTCGGGCTGCCGTCCGCCGACGTCACGCTGGCGCACCTCGGCGTCGACCCGGTCTACGACTACGTCGGCGGCGGCAGCGCGCTGCGCGGCTACCAGGCGTCGACGGTGATCACCGCGACGACGCGGCAGTTCGATCAGATCGCGCCGCTGATGGAGGCGGCCGCCGACGCCGGCGCGACCGCGATGACCAGCCGGTTCCGCCGCAGCGACCTCGAGACGCTCAAGCAGGACGTCCGCGCCAAGGCGATCGCCGCAGCCCAGGCCAAGGCCCAGGCCACCGCCGCCGCGCTCGGCGTGCGGCTCGGCGCGGTCACCGCGGTGGCCGAGGCCAACCCGAGCTACCTGTTCGCCAACGTCTACTTCCCGTCGGCCGGCGGCGGCGGCGACGGGCTGGGGGGTGATCTGCAGCCGCTGACGATCGACGTCGTCGTGACCTACGATCTCGGGTGACGTCGCTACGCGGCCGCGGCCAGGCCGTCGAGCGTCGCCGCCAGCGCGTGCACGACCGCGGCGATCCGCACCGCGTCTTGCACCTGCGGCGCGGTGGCGCCCTTCTGCCGCACCACCTTGTCGTGCGAGACGACGCAGGCGCCGCAGCCGGTGACCGCCGAGGCGGCCAGGCACCACAGCTCGAAGTCGAGGGCGTCGACGCCGGGGTTGCCGATCATCTGCATGCGCAGCCGCGCCGGCAGCGCCTGGTAGTCGTTGCCGTCGCCGACGAAGTGCAGGAACCGGTAGTAGACGTTGTTCATCGCCATCACCGACGCCGCGCCCCGGGCGGCGCGCAGCGCGACGTCGTCGAGGTGCGGCGCCGCGGCGGCGGTGATCGCCGCGATCACCTCGCGCTGGCGGGTGGCCAGCGCGGCGGCGACCGCGGTGCCCCAGTGCTGGCGCGGCGTCAGGCTCGACGCGCCGGTGATCACGCCGAGGTTGATCTTCAGGTCGCGGGCGTAGTCGGGCAGGCGGTCCTTGAGCGCGTCGAGTGACATGGCGTCCTCCGGGGCGGTGGTGATCAGGCGGCCGACAGCGTCTTGTCGCCGGGCTTCCAGTTGCACGGGCACAGCTCGTCGGTCTGCAGCGCGTCGAGCACCCGCAGCACCTCGGCCGGGTTGCGCCCGACGTTCATGTCGGTGACCTCGACGAAGCGGATCACGCCCTGCGGGTCGACGATGAACGTCGCGCGGCGGGCCACGCCGGCCGCGCGGTCGAGCACGCCGGTGCCCTCGGCCAGCTCGCGGCGCAGGTCGGCGATCATCGGGAACGGCAGGTCGCGCAGGTCGGGGTGCTGCTTGCGCCACGCCAGGTGGACGAACTCGCTGTCGGTCGAGACGCCGAGCAGCTGCGCGTCGCGGTCGCGGAAGTCGCCGTCGAGCTTGCCGAAGCCGGCGATCTCGGTGGGGCAGACGAAGGTGAAGTCCTTGGGCCAGAAGAAGTAGACCTTCCACTTGCCGGCGTAGCTGGCGTTGTCGAGGGTGGTGAACTCCTTGCCGGGCTCGATCGAGACCACGGCCTGGGCCGCGAAGGTGGGGAAGCTGTCGCCGAGGGTGAGCATGTGCGTGACTCCTTGGGTTGGCGCGGCGAGCGCCGCGGGATGACGTCACCTTGGGCTCGGCCCCGTGATAACGCCAATCGCCGAGCGTGATGCATGTGATAATGTGTGGTTGTCATGAGCCGACGCCCCGCTCGCCCGTCCCGGGCCCCCGCCGCGCCGGCGGCCACCCGCCGCTGGTCGCCGTCCGCCTACGTGTCGCTGCGCCAGCTCGAGTACGCGGTGGCGGTCGCCGACGAGAAGAGCTTCCGCCGCGCCGCCACCGCCTGCGCCGTGACCCAGCCCGGGCTGAGCGCGCAGATCGCCGCGCTCGAGGACGCGCTCGGCGTGCAGCTGTTCGAGCGCGACCGCCGCAAGGTGCTGGTGACCTCGGTCGGCGCCGCGGTGGTGGCGCGGGCCCGGGCCGCGATCGCCGCCGCTGCGACCGTCGTCGACACCGCCCGCGGCGCCGCCGAGCCGTTGACCGGGCGGCTGCGGCTGGGCGTCATCCCGACGATCGCGCCGTACCTGTTGCCGACCGCGCTGCCGGCGGTGCGCGCGCGCTTCCCCAAGCTCCAGCTGCTCTTGCGCGAGGAGCGCACCGCGACGCTGTTGGCCCAGCTCGACGACGGTCGGCTCGACGCGGCGATCCTGGCGTTGCCGGTGCCCGGTGACCTGGCCGCGACCACCCTGTACCGCGAGGACTTCCTGCTAGCGGTGCCCCGGGGGCACGCCCTGGCGCGGCGGCGGACGGTGCGCGAGCGCGACCTCGACGGTCAGACCGTGCTGTTGCTCGAGGACGGCCACTGCCTGCGCGATCAGGCGCTGGCGGTGTGCACCACCGCGGGTGCGACCGAGTCGACCGAGCTGCGGGCCACCAGCCTGCCGACCCTGGCGCAGATGGTGGCCGGCGGGCTGGGCGTCACGCTGTTGCCGGCCAAGGCGGCGCCGGCGCTGGCCGGGCGCGGCAGCGGCGTCGAGGCGATCGCGTTCACCGGCGAGCGGCCGGGCCGCGACGTCGGGCTGGTGTGGCGGATGTCGTCGGCGCAGGGCCGCGAGCTCGCGCTCCTGGCCGACGTGCTGCGCGGGTGAGCGCTACGCCAGGCCGACCAGCTCGTCGGCGACCGCGGCCGGGCTGCGGTGGCTGGTGTCGATCGTGTGGTCGGCCAGCGCGTAGCGATCGGCGCGCGCGGCGAGCAGCTGCTCGAGCTCGGCGAAGGCGTGGGGCTTCTCGGCCATCGGCCGGCGATCGCCCTGGGCCACCACCCGCTCCCAGTGATCGACCGCGCGGGCCTTGAGCCACACCGTCTGGCAGCGCGCGCGCAGGAGCGCGTAGTTGCCGTCGTCGCTGACGATCGAGCCACCGGTCGCGAGCACCGCGCGGACGCGGCGCGCCAGCAGCTTGCGCAGCACGTCGCGCTCGACCCGCCGGTAGTAGGCCTCGCCGTGCAGCTCGAAGATCTGGTTGAGGCGCAGGCCGGCGGCGCGCTCGATCTCCTGATCGACCTCGATGAACGGCACCTTCCAGCGCCGCGCCAGCTCGCGCCCGACGGTCGACTTGCCGGCGCCGCGCACGCCGAGCAGCGCGATCGCCGGCCGGCGGCGGTCGGCGACCAGCCCGGCCAGGAGCTCGGCGGGCGTGGTCGCCAGCGCGTCGGCCACCGCGGCGAACCGCGCCAGCGAGATGTTGCCGGTGCCGCCCTCGAGCTGCGCCAGGAAGCGCTCGCTCACGCCGCAGGCCTCGGCGAGCTGCCGCCGCGACAGGCCCAGCTCGTCGCGCGCCGCCCGCACCCGCGCGCCCACCTGCGTCAGCAGCGGCCGCGGCGACGGGGTCGTCATCGCCGCGCACTATATTGCAGTCTCCGGATCCGGGCAAGCACTAAACTGCTTGCGGGGTGAGCGGCCCTGCGGTAGATCGTCGCTCCCATGGATCCGACCACGTTCGAGACCCACCCGAGCCGCTACCACCACTGGAAGCTCGTCGTCGCCGGCGACGTCGCGACGCTGACGATGGCGGTCGACGGCGACCACCCGCACAAGCCGGGCTACGAGCTCAAGCTCAACAGCTACGACCTGTCGGTCGACATCGAGCTGGCCGACGCGATCCAGCGGCTGCGCTTCGAGCACCCCGAGGTCAAGGCGTGCGTGGTCACCGCCGACCTCGACCGGGTGTTCTGCTCGGGCGCCAACATCTACATGCTCGGGTTGTCGTCGCACTCGTTCAAGGTGAACTTCTGCAAGTTCACCAACGAGACCCGGTGCTACCTCGAGGACGCCAGCGCGAACTCGGGGCTGAAGTTCCTGGCCGCGTGCAAGGGCACCACCGCCGGCGGCGGCTACGAGCTGGCGCTGGCCTGCGACGACATCGTGCTGGTCGACGACGGCAACTCGGCGGTGTCGTTCCCCGAGACCCCGCTGCTGGCGGTGCTCCCCGGCACCGGCGGGCTCACCCGGCTGGTCGACAAGCGCAAGGTGCGCCGCGATCGCGCCGACGTGTTCTGCACCGTCGCCGAGGGCATCAAGGGCAAGCGCGCCAAGGACTGGGGCCTGGTCGACGGCCTGGTGGCGCGCTCGAAGTGGGACGCCGAGGTCGCCGCGCGCGCCGCCAAGCTCGCCGCGGCGTCGGCCGGCGTCGCCAAGGGCCCGGCGGTCCAGCTCGACGCGCTGGCGCCCGCCGTCGGCAAGGACAGCTTCACCTACCGCCACGTCACGATGACGATCGATCGCGCGGCGCGCACCGCGGCGTTCGTGATCGCCGCGCCGACCGCGGCGCCGCCGGCCGACAGCGCCAGCGCCGGCGCCGACCTGTGGAGCCTGCGCGCGTTCCGCGAGCTCGACGACGCGCTCCTGCGCCTGCGCTTCGACTACCCCGAGGTCGCCGTGGTCACGCTGCGCACCAAGGGCGACCGGGCGCAGGTGCTGGCCCACGACGCCGCGCTGGCCAAGGACGCGTCGGGCTTCGCCCGCGAGGTGCGCCTGCTGCAGCGCCGCGTGCTCAAGCGCCTCGACAACACCGCGCGCTCGCTGTACGCGGTGGCCGACGCCGCCGACAGCTGCTTCGCCGGCGTGCTGCTCGAGACCGCGCTGGCGGCCGACCGCTTCTACATGCTGATCGACGGCGCCGGCGAGATCGCGATCGCGACCTCGGTCGCCAACGCCGGCGCCAACCCCACCGCGACCGGGCTGACCCGGCTCGAGGCGCGCTTCTACGGCGAGCCGGCGCAGGTGGCCAAGGTGCTCGGCCGCGGCGCCGACGGCCCGATCGCCAGCGAGGACGCCGAGGCCCTCGGCGTGGCCACGGTCGCGCTCGACGACATCGACTTCGCCGACGAGCTGCGCATCGCGATCGAGGAGCGGGTGTCGCTGTCGCCCGACGCGCTGACCGGCATGGAGGCGTCGTTGCGCTTCGTCGGCCCCGAGACCGTCGAGACCAAGATCTTCGGCCGGCTGTCCGCCTGGCAGAACTGGATCTTCACCCGCGCCAACTCGACCGGCGAGCGCGGCGCGCTGACGCTCTACGGCCGCCCCGAGCGCCCGGTGTTCCAGCTGAATCGAACCTGATCCTCCCGTGCCCGTGCCCGTGCCCGTGCCCGCTCTCTGATCCCGTGCCCGTGCCCGTGCCCGTGCCCGATCCCGCTCTCTGCTCTCGCTCCCCGACCCCGACCCATCGAGGCCCCCAATGACCGCCGTCATCACCGACGAGAAGATCCCCAACAACGTCAACCTGGCCGGCGACCGCCGCCTGCAGCGCGCGCTCGAGGAGTGGCAGCCGCACTTCCTGTCGTGGTGGCAGGACATGGGCCCGGTCGGGTTCCAGGCCAAGGACGTCTACCTGCGCACCGCGGTGTCGGTCGAGGCCGACGGCTGGGCCCACTTCGACTACGTCAAGATGCCCGACTACCGCTGGGGCATCTTCCTCGAGCCCAAGCAGGCCGGCCGGGTCCACGGCTTCGGCGACAACCAAGGCCAGCCGGTGTGGGACGAGGTGCCCGGTGAGTTCCGCAACCTGCTGCGCCGCCTGGTCGTGACCCAGGGCGACACCGAGCCGGCGTCGGTCGAGCAGCAGCGCCACCTCGGGTCGACGGCGCCGTCGCTCTACGATCTGCGCAACCTGTTCCAGGTCAACGTCGAGGAGGGCCGCCACCTGTGGGCGATGGTCTACCTGCTCCACACCTACTTCGGCCGCGACGGCCGCGAGGAGGCCGAGGAGCTGCTCAAGCGCCGCTCGGGTGACAGCGACAAGCCGCGCATCCTCGGCGCGTTCAACGAGCCGACGCCGCACTGGCTGTCGTTCTTCATGTTCACGATGTTCACCGACCGCGACGGCAAGTATCAGCTCGCCGCGCTCGCCGAGAGCGGCTTCGATCCGCTGGCCCGCACCTGCCGCTTCATGCTGACCGAGGAGGCGCACCACATGTTCGTCGGCGAGACCGGCGTGCAGCGGGTGGTGAAGCGCGCGTGCGAGCTGATGAAGCAGGCGGCGAACGGCGACGTGCGCGCGCTCGGCGGCATCGACCTGCCGACGATCCAGAAGTACCTCAACCTGCACTTCACGCTGTCGCTCGACCTGTTCGGCGGCGAGGTGTCGTCGAACGCCGCCGACGCGTTCGCGGCCGGCCTGAAGGGCCGGTACAAGGAGGACCGCTACGACGAGCACAAGCTCATCGGCACCCACTACACGATGGACGTGCTCGAGGACGGCAAGGCGGTCACCAAGGACATCGCGATGCGCAACGCGCTCAACGAGGTGCTGCGCAACGAGTACATCAAGGACTGCCAGCGCGGCGTCGATCGCTGGAACAAGACGATCAAGGACGAGGGCATCGACTTCGAGCTGAAGCTGCCGTCGCACAAGTTCCACCGCCAGATCGGCATGTGGTCGACCGTGTGCGCGACCCCCGACGGCGCGCTGATCGATCGCGCCGAGTTCGAGGCGAAGAAGCACGCCTGGCTGCCCAGCGCGGCCGACGAGACCTACATCAAGAGCCTCATGCACGCCGTCACCGAGCCCGGCAAGATGGCCAGCTGGGTCGCGCCGCCGGCCAAGGGCATCAACGGCCTGCCCGGCGAGTTCGAGTACGTGCGCCTGGGCGCGTAGGCGCGGCGCGCCGCGGCCGGGGCGGCGTCGCGGCCGCGCTGGCGCACGCGTCGGTGAGCAGCCGGCGCAGCGTCGGGACGCGGATCTTCGGCAGGTGCACGAGGATCGCCGGGTAGCCGTGGAAGTGCGGGGTGGTGAAGCACCAGGTCGGCTCGGACGCGAGCAACAGCTCCTTGGCGTCGAGCGGGACCCGCACGCCGAGGATCGGGCCGGCCGGCGCCGCGGCGCCGAGCGCGGCCAGGTCGGACTTGCGCAGCGGGCGCTCCCACGCGAGCAGCGTGGCGTCGAGCCGCCAGCTGCGCGCGCCGTCGGCGGCCCGGGTCAGCGGCAGCGCCGCGGCGACGCGTTCGACGTCGGTCCAGGTCGCCATGCGCTGGATCAGCTCGCGAGGTAGCGGGTCATCACCCGAGTCATGAGCGCGGGATCGGCGCTGCCGGCCATCTCGCGGGCGGAGTGCATGCTGAGCATGGGGTTGCCCACGTCGACGGTGGCGATGCCGAGGAGCGTCGAGGTGATCGGGCCGATCGTGCTGCCGCACGGCAGGTCGGTGCGGTGGGCGTAGTGCTGGACGGGCACGCCCTCGGCCTTGCACAGCTCGGCGAACAGCGCGGCGGTGGCGCTGGTGGTGGCGTAGCGCTGCTGGCTGTTGGTCTTGATCACCGGGCCACCGTTGAGGACCGGCTTGTGGCGCGGCTCGTGGCGGCCGGCGTAGTTGGGGTGGACCGCGTGGGCCATGTCGGCGGAGATGCACGACGAGCGCGCGCACGCCTGGTGGAACGCCTCGCGATCGCCGATCAGCCGCTCGAGCACGCGCGGCAACACCGCGCTGCCGGCGCCGGCCGCGCTGGCGCTGCCGACCTCCTCGTGATCGAACAGCGCGATCACCGGGATCGCGGTCAGCGGCCGGGACGCGGCGGCGGCCAGCGCGGTGGTCGCGGCGTGCGCCATCGCCAGGTTGTCGAGGCGCGCCGAGAAGATGAACTCGCCGGCCGGGCCGCCGACGGTGGGCGCCGCGAGGTCGTAGAGCATCAGCTCGGCGCCGATGATCGCGTCGGGCGCGACGCCGGCGGCCTCGGCGACCAGCGCGGTCAGGCCGCGCGCGCCGGCGGCCAGGCCGAACACCGGCGCCAGGTGATCCTGCCGGTTGAGGGTCAGGCCCTTGTCGTTGACCTCGCGATCGAGGTGGATCGCGAGCTGCGGCACCCGCGCCACCGGGCGATCGATGCGCACCAGGTGGCTGGCGATCGCGCCGTCGGCGCCGCGCGCGAGGATCCGGCCGGCGAGCCCGAGATCGCGGTCGAGCCAGGAGTTGAGCAGCGCGCCGCCGTAGACCTCGACGCCGAGCTGCGCGTAGCCCTCGACGGTGTATTCGGCGTTGGGCTTGAGCCGCAGGTTGGGGCTGTCGGTGTGCGCGCCGACGATGCGGAACCGCCCGCGCGCGGCGGCGTCGGCCGGCACCACGAACGCGATCAGGTTGGTCTCGCTGGTGGTGACGTGGTACGCGCCGGGCGCCAGGCGGTCCCACGGCGCGGCCTCGGCCAGCGGGCGGAAGCCGACGGCGTCGAGCCGGCGGCGGGCCTCGGCGACGGCGTGGAACGGGGTGGGCGAGGCGTGCAGGTAGGCGAGCAGATCGTCGAGCACGCGGCATTAGCACCCGGCGCTGGCGCCGGAGCAAGCCCTGGCGATGCGCGCGCTACTCGCCGCCGCCGCACGGATCGGCGCTGGCCTCGTCGGGGCCCTGGCGGGTCTTGCCGTCGCTCTCGTCGGTGGCGCCGTCGTCGGGCGCCGCCTCTTCGGTCTCGGTCTGGACGCCGGTCGCGGTGTCCGGCGTGGTGGTCGGCTTGGGCTTGCCGCCGCAGGCGGCGAGGGCGAGGGACAGGGCGACGATCGCGGCGATGCGCATGCGCGCGATGGTACTGCAGGCGCGCCGCGGGTTCACTTCGCGGGCGTGGGTGCGGGCGCGGGCGTGGGCGCGGGCGGCTTCGGCGCGGGCGTCGGCGCGGCCTCGGCGGCGCGCGGCGCGACCAGCGGCAACCACGCGGCGGCGCCGTCGACCTCGCGCTCGATCATCGTCGGGCGCTCGGTGTACGTGCCCGGCAAGCGCACTCGGTACAGCGACAGCGGGCCGGTCGGCAGCGCGACCTTGCCGTC
>Ga0268298_10003392_pt1 | contig 16335 bp, 12 predicted proteins | sample WWTPWeurt_MetaG_FD_194462 | JGI IMG/M metagenome (GOLD analysis project Ga0268298, IMG submission 194462) | Activated sludge microbial communities from WWTP in Nijmegen, Gelderland, Netherland - WWTP Weurt | ecosystem: Engineered > WWTP > Aerobic digester > Activated sludge | place... | reverse complement strand
GATGATCCAGCAAGCCAAGGTCGAGGCGAAGACCAGGTCCGGAGCCAGGTACGGGCTCCAGATGAGGTGGATGTTGGTGCCCAGGATGACCGTGGCCACCGGCATGGTGACGAAGAAGTTTGTGGCCACGGGGTGTTCGAGGTCCCGCCGCACGTAGTCGAAGTGGTGGATCCAGCGCAGCAGCCAGGGGACCAGCACCACGAAGTAGCCCACATCGGCGAGGACCGCCACGGCGGCACTGGTGTGCCACAGGCCGGGGAACTGGTGTTCCCAGAGGAACAGGATGTTCGCCAGCCCCCCGGTGCCCATGATGACGGCGAACCAGCCTGGGGCGAAATGCTTGATCGGGTGCTGCTCCTGCATTCTCTACCTCTCACCGGAATCTAGCATCCGCCGGCTGTACGAACCAAGCGGGGCGCCATGCGCCCCGCTTCGTTGGGAAAGGGCTTCATCAGGCCTTCAGCGCCTTCGCAGCCAGCTCGAGCACATCCGTGGTGGCGATGCCCTCGTGGTTGGTCTCGCCCGCCGCGTTGTTCAGCATGACGTTGCAGAAGGGACAGCCCACGGCAATGGTGGTGGCCTTGGTCTCGAGGGCCTGCTCGAAGCGCTCATGGTTCACGCGCTTGCCCAGGTGCTCCTCCAGCCAGAAGCGGCCGCCGCCGGCGCCGCAGCACATGGTGGCCTCGCCGTGCTTTTCCATCTCGGTGAGCTTCACGCCAGGGATGGCGTCGAGGATGGCGCGGGGCGCCTCCACCTGGCCATTGATTCGGCTGAGGTAGCAGGGGTCGTGGTAGGTGAGGTCCACGTCCACGGTCTGTTCCATCTTGAGCTTGCCCTCGGCGATGAGCTTGGCCACCAGCTCGGTGCCGTGCACCACCTCGAAGTCGCCGCCGAAGGCCGGGTACTCGTTCCTCAGGGTGTTCATGCAGTGGGGGCAGTTGGTGATGACCTTCTTGACGTTGTACCCCTTGAGCAGCTCCACGTTGGTCTCCGTGGCGGTCTGGAAGAGGTACTCATTCCCCAGGCGCCGGGCGGACTCGCAGGTGCAGCTCTCCTCGGTGCCCAGGATGGCGAAGGAGACGTTCGCGGCCTTCAGCAGCTTCACCAGGGCCTGGGACACCTTCTGGCCCGCGGCATCGTACGACCCCGCGCAGCCCACCCAGAACAGGTACTCGGCCTCAGGGTTCTCGGCGATGGTGGGCACCTCGAAGCCCTCGGCCCACTTGGCCCGGTCGGCCTGGGCCAGGTTCCAGGGGTTGCCCTGGCGCTCCATGCCCTTGAACGCGGTCTGGGCCTCGGCGGGGAAGTTGCTCTCCTCCAGCGTGAGGTAGCGGCGCATGCCGATGAGCTTGTCCACGAAGGTGATCTGCAGGGGGCAGGCCCACTCGCAGTAGCCGCAGCTGGTGCAGGCCCAGATGGTGTCCTGGCTGATCCAGCCTTCGAGCTGCGCCTTGCTCCAGGGGGCGTGCTCCTCGTCGCGCTTCCACACGGACCCCTCGGGCACCGGCCCGCCGATGAGCAGGCGGTCCTCGGGCACGGCCTGATCCTGGCCCATCTGGGACAGGGGCGTGGCCTTCAGGTAGTCGCGCAGGTCATTGCCGAAATCCTTGGGGCGCAGCGGCTTCCCGGTCAGCGTGGTGGGGCAGTTCTCCAGGCAGCGGCCGCACTCCACGCAGGTGTAGAAGTCGAGCATCTGCTTCCAGGTGAAGTCCTGGATCTTGTTGATGCCGAAGTGCTCGGCCTCCATGTCCATGGGCTTCAGGTTCTTCTGGGGTTCCAGGTCGCGGAAGTAGATGTTGAACAGCGATGTGAACACGTGGAAGTGCTTGGAGTAGGGCAGGAAGTTGGCGAAGAAGTAGAGGATCGCCAGGTGCAGCCACCACATGGTCTTGTAGAGCACCGTAAGGGCGGGGCCGCTCAGGTCCCGCAGCGGCTGCGCAAGGGCCAGGCTCACGGGGGCCCAGGACTTCCAGGCCGGGTTGTGCAGCCAGATGTAGGCGGCATCCGCCAGCAGGTCGGTGACCATCAACGCGCCGATGAGGCTCAGGGTGGCCCAGGCATCCCAGGAGTTCTCCAGGCGCCAGGGCTTCACCACCAGGCGGCGCCAGGCAGCCAGGCCGAGGCCCAGGAGCACCAGCACCTCGAAGATGTCCTTCGTGAATTGATAGCCGTAGCCGAAGCGGCCCAGGGCCTCGGTCATGTGGAAGGCCGGGAACAGGCCCTCCAGCACCAGGCCAATGGAGCGCAAGGACAGGACACAGAAGCCCCAGAAAATGAGGATGTGGTAGAAGCCCGCGTACTTGTCGCGCACCATGCGCTTCTGCAGAAGGGCCAGGGTAAACACGCCCTTCAGGCGCACCCAGGGCTGGTCGAAGCGGTTGTCCGGCAGGCCGGCCTTCAGGGTGGCCAGCCGCTGGCGCATGGTCCAGGCGAAGAAAGCGATGGCACCCAGGGTCATGATCCAGAACAGCGCGATTTCCAGGGCATTCATGGGGGTCCCTCCATGGCGAGCAGCGGTCAGAACGGCCCGCAGCGCGGAGCCGTACTTCTCATTTTGTTCCACCTGATTGTCAGGTATGCGATGGTCGAAGGCCCAGTGTACCGGTGGCCATGCGAAACTGAAGTCCCGACCTGGAGTCAGACTTGGGAACCTCCTCCCCTCTCCGCTTTGAAGCCGCCGTCACCCGCCCACTCTCGGTGGTATTCCAGGACGGCGACCGCTGGGAGGGCCACGACTACACGGTGGAAGTGGTGACCGCTCGGCTGGGCCTGGATGGCTTCGATGTGGTGGTGGACTTCCGCGACCTGGAGGCGGCCCTGGACCGCAGCCTTGCGCCCCTGCAAGGGCGGCTGCTCTCGGACCTGGGCCTGGCGGGGCCCCTGGCCCTCGCCCGCCGCCTGGTCGCCGAGCTGGCCCCCTGCGTCCCCACCCCGGCCCGGCTCCAGGAGGTGGCGCTGACAGACGGGACGGGACGGCGACTGGCCGTGATGGCCTAGGCCCCATGCGGCGCCCCTGGATCCCCCTGGTCGCGGTACTGGTCGCCGTTTCACCGCTAGCCATCGTGCATCCGGTGCGCGTGGCCGGACGGAGCATGGAGCCGGCGCTGAGGGGGGACGACCTGCGCTGGGTCCTGAGGGCCTGGGCCAGCCATGCCCCGAGACGCGGCGAAGTGTGGATCGTGGAGGGCCCCCATGGTTCGTCCGCGAAGCGCGTCATCGGCCTGCCTGGGGAAACGGTCACCTGGCAGGGCCCTGATGTCTGGGTCAACGGCCAGTTCCTAGATGAACCCTGGGTGGTCCATCCGGAGCGCTCCGGAGCTGGGTCCCTGACCTGCGGCGAGGGCTACCTGGTTCTCGGCGACAACCGTCCCGAGAGCCGGGATGGACGACGCTGGGGAGCCCTTCCGTCCAGCGCCCTCCAGGGGCGGATCCTCTAGGGACCTCAGGGTTGGGCTACGCTGGAGGGCTGGAGTTTCGATGGACCGACTGGTGATTCAAGGTGGACATCCCCTGCGGGGGCGCATCCGGGTGTCGGGTGCGAAGAACGCGGCCCTGCCCTGCCTCGCGGCCGCGCTGCTGACTGCGGAGCCGGTGGTCCTGTCCAACCTGCCCGCCGTGGCCGACATCCGCACCATGGTGAAGGTGCTCCAGGCCCTGGGCACCGAGGCCTCGCTGGAGGCCCATCCCGATGGGTTCGAGCTCACGGCAAGGCTGGCCTGCGCCGGCTCGGAGGACCCCAAGGCCCCCTACGACCTCGTGAAGACCATGCGCGCCTCCATCCTGGTGCTGGGGCCCCTCCTCGCCCGTTTCGGCAAGGCCACGGTGAGCCTGCCCGGCGGCTGCGCCATCGGTGCGCGGCCCGTGAACCTCCACCTCGAGGCACTGGAGCGCATGGGCGCCCGCATCGAGATCAGTCACGGCTACATCCACGCCTCCGTGAAGGGCCGCCTGAAGGCCATCGACCATACCTTCGAGAAGGTGAGCGTGGGTGCCACGGAGAACATCCTCACGGCCGCGACCTTGGCCGAAGGCACCACCATCCTGCGCAATGCCGCCCTGGAACCCGAGATCGGCGACCTGGCCCAGCTGCTGGTGGAGATGGGCGCGCAGATCGAGGGCATCGGCACGGGGACGCTCACCATCACGGGCGTCCAGCAGTTGCATGGCTGCGAGCATGCCGTCATCGCCGACCGCATCGAGGCCGGCACCTACCTCTGCGCCGTGGCGGCGGCCTGCGGTGACGTGGTGCTGGACCGCTGCGAGCCCGAGCACCTGCGCTCCCTGCTGGACCTGCTGGAACGCTCCGGTTGCGTCATCACCGAGCGGATGGGCCAGGAGGGCCGCCAGCTCCGCATCCAGCGCGAGCCCGGCCAGAAGCTGCGCTCGAAGGACGTCACCACCCTGCCCTTCCCCGGCTTCCCCACGGACCTCCAGGCGCAGGTGATGGCCGTCATGACGCAGGCCTGCGGCATCAGCGTCATCAACGAGGGCATCTTCGAAAACCGCTTCCAGCACGCCATGGAGCTGGAGCGCCTGGGCGCCAACCTGCGCACGGACGGCCACACGGCCATCGTGGCTGGCCCGGCGGACCTGACCGGCTGCACGGTCATGGCCACGGACCTGCGGGCCAGCGCCGCCCTGGTGATCGCCGGCCTGGTGGCCGCGGGCGAAACCATCGTGGATCGCATCTACCACCTCGACCGGGGCTACTCGGGCCTGGAGAAGAAGCTTCAGGGCGTCGGTGCCCGCATCGAGCGCGTGGGCGGCGGCAAGGTCTGAACCGCGGAGAAGCTCGAACCCGCGAATGGCGCGAAAAAAGCAAGAACCTGGACGGACGCTGAGGCGTTACGCGGTCCCATGCCGTCCGGGCGGCCTCCCGCTGCTCCTGCCAACCCATTCGGGGTGCCGTCCTTTTCTTGTGCTTTTCGCGCCCTTTCGCGTTTTTCGCGGTTCCCGTTTTTTGCCCCGGTCGCTGTGACGACCTCCACCCGACCGGTCGGTTACACTGGCGTCACGATCGGGGGATCCATGTTCGGCGAGATGAAGGTCTTTTCCGGGAGCAGCCACCCGGAGCTGGCGAGGGGCATCGCGACCCACATGGGCATGCCCCTGGGTCGCCTCAAAGTGACCCGATTCTCGAACGAGAACATCAAGGTGAAGATCGAAGAGAACGTCCGCGAGGCGGATGTCTTCGTGATCCAGTCCTCCTGTCCCCCCGTCAGCGACAACCTGATGGAGATGCTGATCCTCATCGACGCGCTGAAGTTCGCGTCAGCCGCCCGCATCACCGCCGTGCTGCCCTACTTCCCCTATGCCCGCAGCGACAAGAAGGACGAGGCGCGCATTTCCATCACGGCCCGCCTGGTGGCCGACCTGCTGGAGACCGCCGGCGCCGACCGCGTGCTGACCATGACCCTGCACGCGCCGCAGATCCTGGGCTTCTTCCGCAAACCCGCCGACCAGCTGCTGGCCACGCCCATCCTCACCAACTACTTCCTGACCAAGGACCTCAGCAACACCACGGTGGTGGCGACGGATGCTGGGGCCGCCAAGTTCGCCGGCCACTTCGCCAAGCGCCTCTCCGTGCCCATGGCCATCATCGACAAGCGCCGCTTCGACGACTCCGAGAAGGCCCAGAGCGTGGCCCTCATCGGTGACGTGAAGGGCCGCGACGCCATCATCTACGATGACGAGATCGCCACCGGCGGCTCCATCAAGGAGGCCGCCCGCATTCTCCGGGAGTTGGGCGCCAAATCGGTGCGCGTGGGCGTCACGCACCCCGTGTTCTCGGGCAACGCCCTGGAAACCCTCAACTCCGCGAACCTGGACGAGCTGGTCGTCACGGACAGCATCCCGGTATCGCCCGAGCGGCAGAAGGCCATGCCCTACCTCAAGGTGCTCTCCACCGCGGCGCTCTTCGGCGATGCGATCCTGCGCATCCACGGGGGACGCAGCATCAGTGAGATGATGGACTGATGCCCGAGCCCCTCGGCCCCATCGAGGCTGCGCCCAGCCTCGACCTGCTGGGGCCTCAGGGGCCCGAGATCTTCCAGCTCTTCACCCGGCCTTTCCTGCTGATTCACCGGGCTTCGGAGCTCTATACCGCCCGGATCTGCCTGCTGCTGCTCCAGGACCTGGGCTGGGAGGATCGGCTCCGCGCCGGGACCACCCTCGACCAGCTCTGTCTCGGTCTGCCGGACCAGGTGCGAAAGCCCCTCGCCTGGATGCTGCCCTTCCTGGCCTATGAGGGCCTGCTCACCCGGACGGGCGAGGTCTACCTACTCGACGGCCAGCCGGACCTGGACCTCGCGGGAATCCGCACCCTCATGGAAGCCGAGGCTCCCGGCCACGCCGTCAACTTCGACCTGCTGGATGGTGTCCGCGCCCGGATCAGGCCCTACTTCATCGAGGGGAAGGCCGGCGAGGGGCTGCTCTTCGACCTGACGCTCTTCCCCCTCTGGCTCTCCTACTTCCGCAATGAGAACCTCTGCTACTACCCCAACAACCTGCTGGCCCTGCTGGCCCTGCGCGAGCGGCTGCCGGACGGGGCCCAGGTGCTGGAGCTGGGGGCTGGGGCCGGTTCCTTCGCCCAGCTGGTGGCGCGGCAGGGCGCCGAGCAGGGCTGGCTTACGCGCATCGGTGACTATCGCTTCACGGACGTGGCCCCGACCTTTCTGCGGCGCGCCCAGCGGGAATTGAGGGCGGCCGCGCCGGGGCTGCCCCTCAGCTTCCAGGCTCTGGACCTGAACCGCCCGCTGGGAGACCAGGGCATCGAGCCCGCCAGCCTGGATGCCATCGTGGGCATCAACGTGCTGCACGTGGCCCAGGATCTCGAAGCCACCCTGGATGACCTGCGGAGCCGGCTGAAGCCGTCCGGCCGCCTGGTGGTCGGCGAGTGCCTGAAACCCACCCTCGACCGCCCGCTCTATCTGGAGTTCTTCTTCAACTTCATCAAGAGCTTCACCGAAGTGACCCTGGATCCACGCTGGCGCCCCCGCCACGGCTTCCTCACGCCGGAGGCTTGGGACGAGGCCCTGCGCCACGCGGGCTTCGCGCGGATCGTCCACACCCCGCCGCCCCGCCCGCTCATGGACCGGCACCCGAACTTCACCGTGGGGGCCATCACGGCCAGCGCCTGATGCGCTAGAAGCGGCGCCGAGGCGCCGCTTCTAGTCAGGTTTGAACCGCTGGTCCTCAGAAGCCCGTGAAGATCACCACGGAGTAGGCGGCATAGCTGCCATCGGTCTTGGGCACCACCGCCACGCGGGTCACGGCGGGGGCGACGAGCTTGGTGGCCCAGGCGGTCTCGGGAATGGCCGTCACGGTGATGACGCCGGACTGGTTCGTCACTTCGAGTACGGCGGGCTGCATGCCCACGGTGGTGTTCAGGCTCACCGGGATGGTCTGGGTGGCCGAGGCCGAGTTGGTGAAGGTGAAGCTGAGCTGGCCGCCGTTGTAGGAGGTGCTGATGGTGCCCTTGGGCAGCGCCACCGGCAGGAAGATCGCATTGCTGGCATCCCAGGCGGCGAGACCGCTGTTCCAGACCAGGTCGCTCACGCCCTGGACGCGGACGTCGCCCGAACCCGCGCAGGCCGCCGCGAAGGCGCCGCTGCTCGCGGAGGTCACGCCGGGGAAGCCCAGATACCACCAGGTGAAGGGGCTTCCGTAGGCATGGACACGGTCGCCGGCCACGGGGTGCGTGTAGGTGAACTGGGTGGCGTCGGCCGTCTTGATCACGCCGCCGTCCACGGCCCGCTGAATGTCCACGGACTTGGCGTGCATGGGCACCTGCAGCGGATCCTTCACGTCCACCTGGACCTTGAAGCCCATCCAGACGTTGGCAAGGGTCCCCTGGCCAGTCCCGATGGCCTGGTCCGTGCGGAAGGTGAAGGTGGTGTCACCATCGATGGCGATGGCGCGCGGCGCGCCGGCATTGGTGCTGATCAGCAACCGGTTGTTCACCCGGTCCACGCCCACGACGTGACCTTCGGGGGTCCAGCCTGGCAGGGCGTTGGCTCCGTACCAGACACGCACGGCCCAGAGGGTGCCATCCGTCTGCATGCGCAGGGAGACGAGTGCGTTCTTGCCCGCGGCCAGGCCGGCGAAGCTTCCCATGGTCTTGGAGTCGGCATCGAAGAACCAGGCGCCGGCGTCCACGTGCACGGTAAGGTCGTTGCCGCTGTCCGTGTGCAGCACGAAGCTGGAGGCGCCCACGGAGGCGATGGTTCCGCGACGGTGCCGGAACATCAACTGCCTCATGCCCATCATGCCGTTCGCGTTGGGACGGTGCTTCACCTGCAGGTTCATCACCCAGTCGCCGTTGGGCAGCTGGACCAGGAAGAGGGGATGGCCCAGGTCGAAGTCGATCTGCACCGCGTTGCTGCCGGTGGCCGTCACCACGAGGTCCGTCTCGAGGCGCACGAGCACACCGGCGCCATTCACGTGCACCGAGCTCGCGGGCACGGTGGTGCCGTCGGCCTTCACCAGGTTCACGCTGGCCGGATCAATGGTGACGCGCAGCGCGTCATAGGTGCCCACGGGGAGCTGGGCCGTGGCCAGCAGCTCGCCCACGCTGTCGAGGTCCACCAGGTTGATCTTGGCGGTGGCCCCTTCGAAGGCCACGACCTCCCTGGTGTGGTCGGCCTTGTTCAACAGGGTGATCTTGGTGACCACCACCTCGACGGCGGACCACTGATCCGAGGGCGCGTCGGTGATGATGATCGAAGCCGACCCGGTGGCCACCGGGACGGGGGTGGAGGAACCGCCGCTGCCACCACAGGCCACGGTCAGGGCCAGGGTCGTGAGGGCGGGCAAGGCCAGCAGGGAGAAGGTCTTGAGCGAAGGACGCATGGGGATCTCCAGAGGTCGGAGCCGGGGCTCCAGATGGGAGGATAAGGAATCGGACAACTCCACTGACCCGCCGGGGCGGGAAAGGGTTGACGGAAGAAAGTAGGGATGGCTCTGGTCCTTGTCTTGCAATACTTCCAGTCATGGCCACCACCTTGCGTGATCTGCTCATCCAGCGCGCCGCCCGGCTGCAGGACCGCCCCGCCCTGACGGCACTGGATTGGGGCACCTTGAGTTACGCCCAGCTTCGCAACCGCGTCGAGGGGGTGGCCCTGGGGCTCCTGGCTGCGGAGCCGCCTTCCACCGTGTTCTGCGCCACCGGCACGGCCTGGGACTGGGCCGCGGAGTTGGCGGCAGCCGCCTCGGGCCTGACCTGGGATCCCGCCGGACGGGCCGTGCCTCCGAAGGTGCTGGGCGGCTCCCTCTTTAATGATGAGGCGGGCCGGGGTCCCTACCACGCCAGGGAGCAGCTGGTGGGGGCCGGCACGCCCTTCATGGCCGGCCTGGACCACGCCGGGCTGCTGGCCCGGCTCCGCCGCCTCAATGTGCAGTTCGGGTGGGATCATGAAACCCGGGTGGAGCTGCCCCAGGCGCGCCTCGGGGAGGCCCCCCTGAGAGCCGCCCTGTGGAGCGCCCTGTACGCGGGGGGGCACGCGGTCTTGGGGGCTGCCCGGTGGGACTCGCATCCTTTCGAAGGATTCTGGCTGGGCTGAAATCGTTCGAGTCCTTGCCATTGGACAGTCTCTGGCCAATCCTGGATGCGGAGGTCGCCATGGCCCGTGCCGCATCCCGGAAGGTGCCCGAATCCCCCCGCCCCGATGGCGGCCACCTGGTGAAGCCGGAACGGCTGCAGCTGGTGCTGGAGGCCATCCGGGATGCCGGGGAGCGCGGCATCACCAAGGAAGGCCTCGTCCGCCGGCTGGGTGGCGTGGCCTCGCGCACGGTGGACCGGTCCGTGCAGCTGCTGGAGGAGCAGGGCGCGCGCTTCGGCAAGGCCCGGCAGGGCCTCCCGGCCGTCATCCACTTCACGCTGGAGAAGGCCCCGGACTGGGACAGCAAGATCACGCCCCACGCCCGCATGGCGCTGGAGGTGGCCCTCATGGCCCTGGAGGGCACGGCCACGGAGCTCTGGTTCGACCAGCTGGAGGGTCTGCGCGCCCTGGCGGACAGCCACCTCAGCACCCGCGACCGGGACCTCTTCCGCGCATTGCAGGAGCATGTCTGCGTCCGGGGCGGCGCCGACGACCAGCAGGCCCTCGACACGAAGATGCTCACCCAGGTGCTGCTGGCCCTGGGCCACCCCGATGGCCCGCGGGAGCTGGACCTCACCTACAAGGCCGCCTCCACGGGCCGCACCAGCGCCCGCACCGTGGTGCCCTTCACCCTCACCCACGACGTGTTCTCCGGCGGCGCCTTCCTGCTGGCCTGGGACCTCGCCAAGCGGGAACCCCGGCACTTCCGCCTGGCCCGCATCGAAGAGGCGAAGGCGCTGCCCAGGCGCGGCCTCATCCCGGATAAGCGCCCCCTGGAGCAGGCCCGGGAGCTGCAGATCGGCGGCTGGTTTAGGCCTGATCCGCCGTTCCGTGTGGGCGTCCGCGTGGGCGGCACCAACTGGCCCCAGGCTCTGCTGGACGCCCCTCCGGCCTTGCCCGGCATCACCGTCCGCAAAGAAAAGGGTGGCACCGTGCTCCTCAGCTTCCAGGCCACCGAACCATCCGGGCCCACACGGTTGATCCTGCAGTTCGGGGCGGATGCGGAGGTATTGGAACCAGCGTCCCTCAGGGACCACCTGGTCAAGACGCTGAAGACCATGGCGGCGAATTACCGCTAGAACAGGCAGCGGCGGCTCGGGTGCTCTCGCTTTCCGGGGAAGTGCCGAGTTCAGCCTTGCCGCTCTTTATAGACCAGGTCCACGGCCAGGGCCAACCCGAGGACCAACCTGAAATGCTGCGGCTGACTGGCTTCGACCAGGTACTGATCGGCATTTGTGAACAGTTCCTTGGCGAGACCAGCCCATTTCTTCGTGACCCTTCCGATGGCTTCTCCCCGGAGGGTGGCGGTATAGTCCCACCCCTTCCAATCGCCCGTGAGTTCGCCGATGGGCTGTCTCCCCGCATCCTGGATCACGAGGGCCCCGCCCAGGGTGAAGACCTTGGAGATGACCTGGACCAGCAGCTGCCCGTGGGCGTCTCGGATCTCCAGGCGGGTGCGGAAGATCCCCGGCCGTTTGTGGATGCTCAGCTGTGGTTGCGGGTGGTTGTCGGCATAGACATTCAGCGTGGTGGGAAGCAGTGCCTTTTTCGCGAGAAGCCGAGCCCACTTGGCCCAGGTGGCGGGCTCATCTTTCGCCAGGCCCACGGAACCGAGGCTTTCCACCTCCAGGAGGTCATAGGTATCCCTCAGCTTCAGAAGGGATACCCGCTCCTTGACGAACAGGCGTGTACGGTTCTCAAACACAGGCATCTCCACAAGCAACAGGCCACTCAGCAGTGCTTCCTTTATGCCCAGCCTGGTCATGATTGTCACCTGCCAACGACTTGAACCCATCACCCACCATCGGCCCGCAGCCTTGAACCGGGACAAACATGGATAGGGGGAGTGGTGGCTCCACTCCCCCTATCGCTTCCTGGAAAGTGGATCTACTTCTTCGCCGCCTTGCCTGCGCCCAGGTCCCGCAGGGCGATCTGGCCCTGGCGACCGAAGTCGATGGCTTCGCCGAGGATGCGGGCGGCTTCCTGGGGGGCGTGGAAGCCCATGGAATTCTCGGCGTTGACGAAGTCGACGCGCCACTGGGCCTTGCGCTGGAGTTCGAGGACGGGCTTGAGTCTGGCCTCCTCCACCCCGGCCTTCTTGGCGGCCTCGAGGTTGTTGATGAGATCGACCACGGCATCTTCGGCGCGGTCCATGAGGGCCTTGGTGCGGTCCTGGATGGCCACCACGCGGGCCTTCAGCTCCTCCTCGGGGAAGCGGTGGCAGGTCTGGCAGGCGCGGGATATATCCAACAGCGGGCTGCGCACCTGGTGCTCGCTGATCTTGATGGCGCCTTCGCGCTTATAGGGCATGTGGCAGTCGGCGCAGGAGACGCCGGAGCGGGCATGGACGCCCTGGCTCCAGAGCTCGAACTCGGGGTGCTGGGCTTTGAGTGCCTCGGCGCCAGTCCGGGCGTGCTTCCAGTCGAAGAAGCGGCCGCCATCGGGGAAGGTGTAGGCATCGTAGGTGGCCTCGATCTGCTCGACCTTGAGCCCCTTGTCCCAGGGGAAGAAGAGGGTGGTCTTGGGGCCGCAGTAGTACTCGACGTGGCACTGCCCGCAGACCATGGAGCGCAGCTCCTGGCGGGAGGCGTCGCGGTTGGCGTCATAGGGCGTGGCCCTGTCCCCCTTGCGCCACTTCTCGATGGAGGGCAGGTGCGGCACGGGCTCGCCGCTCCTGGCCAGGGCCACGATGCCGCGGATGAAGCCGGGCTTGGTGACGCGCAGGGCCATGCTCTTGGGATCGTGGCAGTCGATGCAGGCCACGGGATGCTTCACGAGCTTGGTGGCTTCCACATAGGTCAGCTTGCCGATGGCCTCGAAGCCGGCCATGAGCTGGGCCTGGGCATTGGGGCTGGTGAAGGCCTCGTCCAGACTGCCCGGGGCGCCCTTCTGGAGGCCGGCCTCACGGTAGGCCACAGTGTTGCTGGCATGGCAGTGCAGGCAGGCGCCGGTCTGGGGCTTGGTGGTGACGCGCTTGGTGGTGCGCTGGTCATCCAGCATGTAGGCGTGGCCCTGGCGCTGGTTGAAGTCGATGGCGAAGGCGTAGCCATCGAAGATCGTCACCAGGCGCGGATCCTCCTGGATGCGGCTCTTGGGGAGCCCCTCGCTGCCGGCCCCGCCGTACTTGGTGCTGTACTTCTCGGCGGTGCGCTTGTAGGCATCGAACTGGCTGGGGAAGTTCTTCCCCCAGATGGCGGGATCGACGGTCTTCTCGTCGAGGTCCACCACCTTGAGGCTGGTCTGCCGGCCCTCCGCCTTGCGGGTCGAGATGTTGGCATAGAGGCTCATCACCAGCACGGTGGCCAGGGCGGCGCCGGCAGCCAGGAGTCCCATGCGGACCCAGGGGCGGGAAAAGAGCGGGGTGGGCTGTTCGGTCATCGGAGGGATCCTCCCGCGTGGGTGGCACGCAACATCGGTTTGGGGGGTCAGGGGCTGAGCGGAGTCATCAGCTGGGCCCGGGGGCCGGTCATCGGGTCGGACCGTGCCCCACGCCCTGGTGGCATCGGACACAGCCGTAGAGGTCGGCCTGCTGGGTGGGATCGGTGGGCACGCCCAGGGTTCCGTGGGCGGTGATCTCATCGGTCACCTCCCCATGGCACCGGAGGCAGTTGTCCTCCAGCACCTTGGCGTTGCTAGGCTTGATGCGGATGGGCTCCTTGAAGTTCAGGAGCGTGAAGGCCTTGGAGTGGTAATAGCCGTTGCTGGCCTTCACGAAGAACTTGTTCACCACGTTGTCATGGGGCAGGTGGCAGTCGTTGCAGGTGGCGACCGCGTGGTGGGAGGCGTGCCGCCAGCCGTCGAAGTCCTCGCGCATGATGTGGCAGTTCACGCAGACCGTGGGGTCGTTGGACAGGTAAGAAGTCCCGTGGGCGGACACGAAGGTGTAGGCGCCCGAACCGAGAAAGATCCCCAGGAGCAGACTGAAAGCCAAGCTGAAAAAGAGAAAACGGCGCTTTCCGCTCATGGGCCACCCATCCTGGACATCGGACATTGGCCGGGGGCAGATCATACGATGAAACCTGATTTTCAAGATGCGTAAATCCTAATTATGGGCAACTGCAAGATAGCCAAAAGGAAGGGCCGGTCGAACCGGCCCTTCCCAAGGTTACAACCGCCCTTAATCCAGGGTAATCGCGCCGTTCACGGTCTCGATATCGATGCCCTGGTCGCTGCCCGGGAATACGGCGGAGACGCGGTGCTTCTTCACCTCGACCTGGTCGGCGCCCTTGGCGTTGAAGGAGATGCCGCCGTTGACCGTGCTGGCCTTCAGGCGGCCCTTCAGGCCCCCCACCTGGAGGTGGATGGAGCCGTTCACGGTCCCGGCCTTGATGCCCTGGCCCTGGCCATCCAGGCCCGAGCCCTTGATGGCGCCGTTGACCGTCTGTAGGTCCAGACTGCCCTTCACCTGGTCGAGGTTGATGCCGCCGTTCACGGTATCGGCCTTCAGGTGCTCCTGCAGGTGGGAGGCGCGGATGCCGCCGTTCACGGTGCTGAGGGCGGCCCTGCCCTGGGTGCCGCTGAGGGTGACCTCACCATTCACGGTCTCGATGGTGGGTGCGATGCGGCGGGGCACCTTCAGTGTCATCTGGCACTGGGGTCCCTGGTACGAGCCCCAGCCTTTGTGCTTGGGGTACTCGCCCCGAATCTCCAGGTTGCCGTGGCCGGCCTCGACCACCACCTTCACCTGCTCATCCTTGCTGCTGGGCTTGAACTCGCCCGTGAACTGGACCTCGTCGCGATCCCAGGCCTCCACGCGGACGAAGCCGTTGACGTTCTTCACCTTCAGGGTGGAGCCCGAGGCCAGCGGCAGGGTGCGCGTCTCGGTGGTCCTCTCCGCCTTGGCGGGCTGGATCACCTGGGACTGGGCCGCCAGAGAGGCGCAGAGGATGACGGCGGCGAAGGCCGCGGCGAGGGGACGGGCGAGGGCCATGGGAGCCTCCTGGATGTCAGAGATCGTGCGTGGGCTACGAGCTCTGTCGGAGGTCGTTTAGGAGGAGGGACGGCGGTTCCCGCCCTCCTCCTTGAAGAAAACTAGAACTTCAATCCCGTGCTGAGATACATCCGCCGGGCCCGACCATAGTTGATGGGACCGGCCGCCCCGAAGCCGGCATTGGGGGCGAAGGGGGTGCTGATGGGATCGCCGGCGGCGAGAGCTGCATAGCCGGTGCCGAAGGTCACCTGCTGCTGGTGGTTGAAGACATTCTCCACCACCGCCTTCACGTAGGCGCTGACCTTCCGGCCATTCCCGAAAGTCATGAGGCGGAAGTCCTGCTGAACGCTGAGGTCCAGGTAGTACTGGGCGTGGTAGGTCCCATCGCCCCGGGTGTTGTTCTGGTATTGCAGAAGGCGCAATCCGGCCGCCTGGGGATCGATGGCGGGGTTGAGGCTGCCGGGGTCCGTGATGACGCGGATGTGGCTGTAGGTCTGCGGGGCGTCGTAGCTGAACAGCAGCCCCGTGGTGAGCTCGCCCATCGGGTTGGCCCAGCGGGCGATGGCGTTGATGCGGGAGCGCAGGGGCACGTGGCCCAGCAGGTAGCCGTAGGGGTTCGTCACGGCGGGGTCGTACAGCGAGACGCCGTTCTGCACCGTGAACCAGTCGTAGCCCGCGCCGGATCCGGGCGCGCCCTGCACCTCACCTTCGTAGTTGCCCTTCAGGCGGCTCAGCACGAGGTTGCCACTCAAGGTGTAGCGCCCCTTGGTCAGGGCGCCTTCCAGTTCCAGGCTGCGGTAGTCGCGCCTGGCGCTGGGCTCGTTGTGCCAATAGGTGATGTAGAGGGGACCGCCGCCTCCGGGATTGGCCACGGTGCCATCGTTGCCGGCCCGCAGGTCGATGAGGTGGTTCCAGGTCTTGCTGATGAATGTGGCCTTCAGATAGCCCTCGCCCAGGCTCTTGTGCTTGAAGTTGTGCAGGGCGCTCAGCTGCACCTCGTCCACGGTCTGGGCCTGGAGGTTGGGATCGACCTTGATGTTGACGGCGGCATCCGTGTAGGACTGCGGCACCGGATCGTAGTTCGCGGGATTGGCCAGGGCCGAAAAGGGCTGGACGCCTGCGGGCCCGTTGTAGTTGAAGGTCGCGGCGATGGGGTTGTTCACGTAGGTGGCCACGCTCAGCTGGATCTCCAGCGGCTTGCCGTTGTACCGGCTGTAGGCCGCGCCGAGGATCCAGGCGCTGTCGCCCAGGATGTCGTAGTTCACGCCCAGCCGGGGCGAGAGGGCGTTGTTCGAGGCCGTGGTCCGCTTCAGGGCCCGGTCCTCGGCGGTGTATTTGTCCCAGCGCAGGCCCAGGTTGGCATTCCAGTGCTTGTTCACGGACCACTTGTCGTTGAGGTAGAGGGAGTGCTGCTCGGTCCCCGCCTCCCCGGGCTGGGTCAGGTAGCTGAAGGTGGAGGCGCCGTCGGTGTTGACCGTGCCATTGGTGAGATCGAGGCCGCCGGCATTCACGTAGGAGTTCCAGACCCTCCCGCCGATGAGGAGGTCGAAGGGCGTCTGGGCCCCGGAGGCCCTGGTGGTGCCGCGGTAGTAGTCCCAGCCCAGGTCGAGCTGGTGGCTGCTGTCGGCGCTGGAGGCGAAGTAGGAGAACTTCAGGTTGGCGGTCTGGTTGTTCCGCACATCCCCGGGATCCCGGGGATCGAAGTAGCCGGCCCGGTAGAAGTAGCCGTCGTCGTTGTTGAAGATGGGGAGGGCCACGTTGTTGGAGCCCACGGCGATGGTCTGGTCCTTCTTCCCGACTTTGAGG
>Ga0268298_10003391_pt1 | contig 16338 bp, 14 predicted proteins | sample WWTPWeurt_MetaG_FD_194462 | JGI IMG/M metagenome (GOLD analysis project Ga0268298, IMG submission 194462) | Activated sludge microbial communities from WWTP in Nijmegen, Gelderland, Netherland - WWTP Weurt | ecosystem: Engineered > WWTP > Aerobic digester > Activated sludge | place... | reverse complement strand
CGAGCTCTGCGGGGCGCTCCAGATCCCCGTGAAACGCCTCGACGCCTTGCGCTAGCTCCGTGACGCCGCGAACCAGCACGCGAACCGCGTGGCCGCGAGACGAGAGGCGAGAAACCACGTGGCGGCCGATGAAGCCAGTTCCGCCGGTGACGAGCACACGCGCTTTCCGGGTCATGGCACGAGCGAGCTCACGCCGTCACGAAGTGGTAGAGCACTTCGGGCAGGGCGCGGGGGTTCATCAGCGTGTTGCTGTAGGCGACGTTGGACGTTTCGCAATGGCAGCGCTCGGAGCGGATGCGCTCGCGTGCTCGGTCGGCTTCCGGTGAACGCCACAAACGCTGGAAGTCGTAGTCGAAGTCCCGCAGGTTGCCCATGGGGTCGGCGCGTTGCGTGTTGGACCAGACCTCGCCGTGGGCCGTGACGGCGCAGGTGGTGAACGCGGAGAAGCACTCGTGCCCCACGGGGTCGTGGAGCTCGCGGCGCACGTCGCGGTAGTACTTCTTGCGAAACGCGCGCACCAGGCGCGACACGCCGCGCCGCGCGTGGCGCTCGGACTTCTCCACGAAGCTCGACAACGCCCGCTCGGCGAGCTCGGGCGGGGGCGCGATGCGATCGCCCGCGTTGTGATACTCGGGCCGGATTTGCGCCAGCTCGACCACGTAGGAGTCCGGCTGGAGCTTTGCCAGCACGTAGTCGAAGATCGTGTCCGCATCCTCGATGTTGAAGCGTGAGAGCACCGTGTTCACGCCCACCGTGAGGCGCTCGTCGCCGAGGGCCCGCAGAGCCTCGAGTGTGCGTTCGGCCAGTGAGAAATTGCCCTCGAAGCCCCGGACTTCGTCGTGCCGCGAGCCAACTCCGTCGATGGACACGTTGACGACGAGGCGCGTCGAGCCGAGGCGGGACAAGATCTTGCGGACGCCGGCCTCGGTGCCGCGGACCAACGTGGCGTTGGTGGGGATGTTGATCACGGACGGGCGCACGAGCTCGGCCATGCGCGCCACGATCTCCGGGAAGTCGGGCTTGAGGAACGGTTCGCCCCCGCTGAACGTGACCCAGGTGAGTCGGGGGAGCGAGCGGATGATCCGCGTGTATTCGGCGAGGTCGAGCTCGCCGTCGGCGACCGCGGGGTCGTCCAAGTAGCGGCGGCCGATGTTGCAGGTCTTGCACAGCGAATTGCAGCGATCGGTCACCACGAAGCTCATGGCGAGCGGCGGCAAGACGGGCCCGCCACGCCGGCGGAAGGCGCGATAGAGCGGGATCTTCGCCAGCGTGACCCAGGGGCCCACGCTGGCGGACGCTCCGAGCGTCGAGAACATCGTGCCAAAGCCTACGCCTCTCGGGCTTGGGCCCAAAGCAATTGCGCCGCCGCCCGGCGACCGCGCAGGGCGGCGGCGGCTCAGGCGCCCGTTCTCGGCCGAGTCTCGCCAGGCTCGAGCTCGTGATGGATGCAGAAGGCGGTGTGAGGCGTGTAGCGCACGCTGCGCCCGAGCTTTTGCCAGCGTTCGGTCGCCTCGGCCAAGGCTCCGCTGCGGGCGCGGAGGTCGCGCGGCAGCTCGCCCTCGAGCTCCCGAGTCGAGAGGGCGACGCAGGCCGGGTGGAGTGAGGTCGTCTCGCGGCTGGCGTCGGCGAGGTCGAGCTCGTGTGCAGCTGCCGTGCCCCCCGTGTAGACGCTGCCCCCGCGGGGGGACACGAGCTTCGGTGAGACTGCGACGGCGCCCGGGAACGCCAGTTCTTCCAGCAGGCACTCGAGCCAGCCGTCGTGCAAGGCTTCGACGCTGCGATCCACGATGACGAGGTAGTCGGCGGCGCGCGGCAACGGAGCTTCCGCAGGCAGCACGCCGATGGTCACGTTGCTTCGCTTCGTGTGCCGCCGCAGAGATGCGAGCGCACGCTCCACACCTCGCGCGGGGGTGGATTCGGGCACCACCACCTGGACCGTACCCTCGGGCACCGGGTAGCGCAGACGGAACGTGCCGGGCGTCGCCGCGTGTTCGAGTCGCGCACGAAGGCCGCGTCGAAGGAGCGCCGCCTCGGCGGCCTCGAGCTCGGCCGCGCGAGCGCGTCGGGACGCCTCCACTCGTTCGAGCTCGTTCGCCGGGCTCTGCCACACCTGGCACACGACGTGGGGCAGATAGGCGATGCGCTCGGCTCGCTCCGTCGAGCGGAGCGCCACGTCGTAGCCGAGCGCTTCGAGGCCGGTGCGCGCGGCGCGGCTCGTGTCGATGGCGAAGGCGCGACTCGAGTAGAGCACCGCGGGACCGAGGAACGGGCGGCAGATCAGCAGATCGGACGCGAACTCCGGCTTCTCCTTGGCGGGCAAGGGGACGCCGCTCGCGTCGACGTAGCGCTCTTTGCCGTACACCACGTCCGCCGAACGCTCTCGCGCCAGGGTGACGAGCTCGGCCAGAGCGTCCGGTCGCAGCAGACAGCCGCCGGTCAAGAACAGCACGTAGTCGGCTGCGCGGAGCGCGCGGTGCTGGTCGAGATCGGAGCCGTCGATGCGCACCAGGTCCACGCGTCGCTGTCCGACACGCTGGATCGCCTGGTCGAGCACCCGCGAGCCGACGTCGCCCAGGTCTTCCACGACGCCCACGACCAGCTCCCAGTTCTCGAAGTACTGGAGCTCGAACTGGGCGAGCGTCCAGTCGAGAACGTGGGGCTCGGTGCTGCGATCCACCAGCAGGGCGATGGCAACCCGAGGCAGGGGGGCGGCACGCTCGAGCCGCTGTCGCCACTGGAAGCGCGCGAGTCGCGGGGCCTCCAGCGCTGGCGCGTCGGGCCCGAGCGGAGTCGTCTGGGCGTGCATGCCTTCGGCCAGCCCGAGTCGGTCCGCGAAGCGTTCTGCGCCGTGCTTGAGCTTCCGCACTCCGAGCTCGCCGACCTTTTCGACCAACCCGCCCACGCCGCCTCGCGCGAGCTCGGTCCGGACGAGGCTCGCTTGCTTGCGGGTCGAAGTGACCAGGTTCGGGCGGTGGTCGAGACGCACGCGACGCTCGCCGTCGGGCGCCCGACTCGGCGCGCGCGCCCAACGGGCCAGCGCCTCGAGTTGGAGCTCGGCGCGGCACACGTCGTGAGCCCACTGGCGGCCGAGCTCACCGCGCCGGGCGGCCCCGGCCGGATCGCGCAAGAGCTCGAGCATCGCGTCGGCGAGGCCGCGCGCGTCGCCACACGCTGCCGTGATGGCGGCGCCGGCGCGCTCGACTTCGTGGCTGATCTCGCTCAGCCGCGTGGTCACGATGGGGAGCCCCGCCGCGAGCCAGTCGAGCATGCGAGTGCGGGCGCCGAGCGTACCCTCGTAAGAGAAGCGGTCGACCAAGATGGCCGCATGGGCTCCGGCGTAGAACGCCGGCAGCTCGGCGGTCTGGACCCACCCCGCGAGCTCGAACCGCTTCTTGTGCCGCGAGCGGCGCACGGCGTTTCGGAATCTCTCGTAGGCGTCTTCGTGATGACCTGCGATCCCTCCGCCGGTGGACACGAAGTGGAGCTCTGGCGCCTCGTCCATGGCGATTTGGAGCGCGTCGAACAGCACGTCGGGCGCCGTCCAGGTGTTGTAGCCGCCGCTCCACAAGACGACGAAGCGATCCCCCGGCGCCCGCGGCGTGCGCGGCAAGCGGCCGAGCAGCTCGAGCTCTTCGTCGTCGATGGAGTTCGGGACGGCGCTCACGAACTCGTAGCCGTCATTCTTCGCGCTGAGGCGACCGACCATCCCGAGCTGCCCGATCAGCGCGTGGCGTTGCGCCATGGAGCAAGTCGAGAAACGGTCCGCGCGCAGGAGGACCGGCATCAGCGTGCGGTACCACTCGTTGATGTTCCAATCGGCGCCCAAGGCCGAGGCTTTCACCTGTGCCTCGGCCATCGGGTCGCCGTTCACGTCGGCCCAGAAGGGCAGCTGCCCCGCGTAGTTCACGGCAATGGCTGCGGGGTCTCGATTCACGCCCACCACGGCCTCCGGAGCGTGCTCCTCCATCTTGCGAAGGATGAGCTCGGGGCGCTCGTGGGCGAGGTGTTCCGACAGCGACCACACCGACACCCGCCCGCGCCGAACGTGGCTCACCTTCTCGTGGGGCCAGCCTTCGAACGCGTGCCCGCGAATCGCGAACAGGAGCACGTCGTGCCCCTGACTCGCCAGCGTGTTGGCGAAATGCCACGTACGCAGCGCCAGGGCGAACAGCCGCGTGCTGCTCTCCCAGCGCATGGGACCTTGGCCGAACACCACGATGCGGCTCACGTCGTCTCTCTTTCTCGGCTGTCGGCGATCACGTCGCCCGGGGTGGGCGCGCCTTTGGACTCGTCCCACGCCGAGCGCCAGCCTGCGAGGTAGGCGCGCGCGCAGATCCTTCGCTCGGAAGGCGGGCAGTGTCGAGCGAGCCACGCGAGCTCCGCGGGCAAGAAGCGAGTGAACACGTCCCGTGTCGAGTAGTTCCGAAACACGAAGCGCATGCGGCTCTGGTGGAACCGCTCGAGGTAGGCATGGGTTTGAGCAGTGCCGCTCGAGACCCCTTCGTGATGGTAGGCGACCGCGCGCGGTGCATACACCACCCGGAGCCCAGCCTTGCGCGCGCGTACGCAGAGCTCGGTCTCCTCGTAGTAGGCGGGGAAGTAGCTCGGTGACAGGAACCCGACGCGCTCGATGGTGCGCCGCGAGAGCGAGATGGTGGCGCCGCACACGTAGTCGACGTCGAGCGTGCGGTCCCACTGACCGAAGTCGCGCTCGCCCCGCCCCAGATGGGTGGACAGCGCATTGTCGAACAGCACGCCGCCGGCATGCTGGAGCACGTCGGTTCCGGGGTGAAGCAGCTTGCCACCCACGACGCCCACGCTCGGATCCTCCAGCGGCGCCAAGATTTCGCCGAGCCAGCTCGGCGTCACGACGGCGTCCGGGTTCAGGAGCACGATGTGCTCGCCGAGGGCGTGCTCGAGGCCGAGGGCGTTCCCGCCCGCGAAGCCCAGATTGCGCCGGGACGTCAGGAATCGGACCCGCGGGTAGGCTGCCCACAGGTCCGCGACCGGGGTGGGCGAAGCGTTGTCGACCACGATCACCTCGTACTCCTCGTCGGGCAGGCTGCTCGCCAAGATTGCGTCCAGGCAGGCGGGCAAATACTGCTTCGTGCGGTATTCGACGATGAGGACCGAGGCGAGCACGAGGCGGGCCCTATCGTCCAATCTCGTGTCCTCGCGGTCAAGCTGCGATGCCGGTGCGATTCGGGTTTTCGCGTCGCTGACTCGGGGGTAGATGAGAGCTCTGCCGATGGACTGCAAAGCCCGAGCCGTATTGATCGTCACCCGGAGCGTGGCGGGCACCACGACCAACGTCGCGAGCCGTCGCGTGGAGCTCCACTGCAAGAAGCCGAGTGGTCACTCGGGGAAGCACGCGGACCCGACCGAAGGCGAAGAGTGGGACGGCGGAACGCACAAGCTGGAGACCGTGCTGCGGCACGAGTCGGGTGACGAAGGGCGCTAGGGTTCGCCCGCTGCCGGCCGCGCGAGCATCTCGCTCAGCTGGTCCAAGGTCGGTGTGTCGCTCGAGACCTTGAGACGCACGCCGTCTTCGCCCCACTCTTCCTCGAGCACGCGTCCGTTCTCGTGGATCGACGGCACCAGCCGTTGGTGCGACCAAGGCACGAAGAACTCGCGCTCGACGTAGGAACGTTCGAAAAAGGAGACCAGCAGTTGGCGCAGGCGCGCGACGTCGTCCGCGACGTGGGCCGACAGCAGCCAGGCGTCGGGATGGTGGTGCCCGACGCTCTCGAGCGCTTCCGGCGTGAGCTTGTCGACCTTGTTCATGAGCAGCTGGGTCGGCACCGCGTCGGCGCCGATTTCGCGGAGCACGCCCCGGGTCACCTCGAGCTGGCTCTCGAAGCTCGGATCCGCGGCGTCCACCACGTGCAGGATGAGCGAGGCCTCGAGGGCTTCGTCCAGTGTGCTCTTGAAGCTTGCGACCAGATCGTGCGGGAGCTTCTTGATGAACCCGACGGTGTCGCTCACCAGGATGCGCGGATGAGCCTCGGGTGCCAGCGCCCGCACCGTGGTGTCCAGGGTGGCGAAGAGCTTGTCTTCGACCAGCACCTGGCTGCCGGTGAGCGCGCGCATGAGCGAGCTCTTGCCGGCGTTGGTGTAACCCACCAGTGCGACGCGGCGCGCTTGACGGCGCTGCGCGCGGCGCACGGCGCTCTCTTGGCCGATGCGCACGAGCTCGGTGCGGAGTTCGGCGATGCGATCGCGGATTTTCCGTCGATCGAGCTCGAGGGCCGCCTCTCCGGAACCCCTGCCCGCGCGCCGCTCCCGACCCGAGGGCGATTCGCGCAGGCGCGGCGCGGTATAGGTGAGCCGCGCGATCTCCACCTCGAGCCGGGCCTCCCGGCTCTTGGCGTGGCGGTGGAAGATCTCGATGATGACTCCGGTGCGATCCAAGACCGGAGCTCCGGCGGCGCGCTCCAGGTTTCGCGCCTGGCTCGGCGTGAGGTCGTGGTCCACGGCCACCAGCGCCACCTCGGACTTCGTGCTGCCGTCTTCGTCGCTCGCATCGTCGTCCGAGCCGGCCTCCCCCGAAGACTCTTCCCAGGTCCTGCGCGCCTTGCTCTTCTTCTGGTTCGGGATGCGGGGCGCAGTGCGCCCGCTGCCGCCCGTGAGCTCCGCGAGCTCCGCCAGCTTGCCCTCGCCGAGTACGGCGTCGCGAGCGACGCTCTCGCGAGCCTGGCTGAGTTTGCCCACGACGTCGTAGCCGAGCGTCTTCACCAGGTGCGCGAGCTCGATGAGGCTCGCCTGGTGCTCGACCTCGGTCTGGTCGGGCAGCTTCACCGCCACGAGGACGGCTTTCGGACGCCCGATTTCGGTCATGCGGCGAAGCTACTTCGAGCTACGCAGGAGGTCTCGGAGCGCGCGCACGAGATCGAGCGCGGTCACGATACCCACGACGCGCTCCTTCTCGGTCACGACGATTCGGTGGATGTGACCGCGGACCATGGTGTCGGCGGCTTCGTCGAGCGGCGTTTCCTCGTTCACTTGGAACACGACCGGAGTCATCACGTCGCCGACGCTGGTGGTGGACTCGGTCTCCACCACGAGGGAGCGCAGCTCTTCGCCGGCGAGCGGACGATCGAGGGCGGTGGAGAAAAAGCCGCCGGTGGTCGAGGTCTCGTTGTCGTCGGTGCGGAGCAGGTCCGTGGACGACACGACGCCGACCAGCTTGCCCGCCGCGTCCACGACCGGGGCACCGCTGATGCCGTGCTCGAGCAGAAAAGACTTGAGCTCGGCCAGGCTCCAATGAGCCTCCACGGTCAGCACCCTGCGCGTCATCACTTCACGAACCAACACGTTCACCTCGTCTCGGCCCCAGGGCAGCCGGGTTTGGGGGCGAGAGCATACTCATCGCCGCCGGATCTGCGAGGGTGTTCCGCGGGAATCACCAGCGGCCGGCTCGAAGCACCCGCGGTTCCGGGACGTCGAGCCGGGGTGGCGCCCGCACGGTCCAGGCCGGGGCGGGCAGAGTGTCGGCTTGGGAGCGCTCGAACTTGGTGCGCAGAGCGGTCCGCTCGCGAGCTTCGAGCTCGAGCGCGAACTCGGCCGCCAGGGTCTCGAGCGCAAAGGCAGCGCGTCGCGCAAAACAGGGAAGGGTCACCGCGAGGACACCGAGTACCGTCGCCGGCGATTGGACGGGCAACACGAAGAGCTCGTGACAACCGAACGCCAGCGCGAGCTTCGGAGGGGTCGGCCGCACCGCACGCCCTTCGACCTCCTGCAGCCAGGCCATGAGCACGGCCTGTTTCTCGTCCGAGAGCTCGATGGGCGAGCCAACCACTCCGAGCGTGGCCTCGCGGCCCGCGAGATCGAGCATCACCGCGACGTCCGAAAGCGCCACCGCGCGCGCGTGCGCGGCCCGCGCCTCGGCTTCCGTTCGCACGAGTCGCGGGAAGACTCCGCTGTCGACCTCGGGTTCGAAGTAGAAGCTGCCGTCGTCCATCTTGACGCCCCGGCGCACTAAGAGCCGAGAACGACGCGCTGGGCCAAGCTTCGGACCGAAATCGCTGCGGCCGTGTAGGTGAGACTCCCACCCCCGCTTTCGGCCATGCCAGAGCGGCGTGCGCGCCCGGGCAGATCAGCAGGACGGGCACGAGCAGTGCACCGCGGAGCCGTCTTTGATGCTGTCCGTGCAGCTCGTGAAAGGCGTGACGCAGGCCTTGGCGCCGAGACACGCGCAGCCCGACGTGCAGCTCACTGGCGGGTTCACGCAATGGTAGCTGGACTCGAACGCATCGAGCCCGACGCAAACGCTCGGACCGGTGCAGTCGAAACAGGTGTCGACCTTGGCGCAGTCGGTGACCGGAACGCACTCGCCCCAACACGTGTCCTGCACCGACGGAACTTGCCCTTCGGGACAGCTGGGCTTCACCATCTCGCAGCTGACCTGGCTGCCGTCGCAGTTGCGTGCCTTGGTGCATTGGCCAGCGATGCAACGGGCCGTGGTCACTCCCTCCACGCTGCAACGATCGGCGAAACAAGGCGTCGGCTCGCAGTAGGGCGGGCTGACCTGGCCTTTGGGGGTGGCCAGGCAATAGCAGCAGCTGTTCAAGAGCTCGCAGTCGGAATCGGCGGTGCACTCGCCGACGCTGCCGACCCAGCCACCGCTGCTGCCGCCCGTGCCACTGGTGCCCCCGGCTCCGCCGCCGCTGGTTCCGCCGGTGCCGCCGCCGCCGCTGGTTCCGCCGCCGCCGGTTCCGCCCGTTCCGTCCGAGGACGATTCGCCGCCGCAGGCCGTGGCCGCGAGCAGGTACGCGAAGAGAGCGACCTTGCCGTACGACATGCTCGGGCTCCCTTCAGGACAGAGCGCGCAGGGTCTCGGCGATGCGCGGCATCGCATCTTGGATGTCGCGCAGGGAGACCGCGCCCACGCTCAAGCGGAACCACCCGTCTTCGTCCGGGTAGCCGAACGCTTGGAAGGGCACGACACCGACGCCGGCTCGGTCGAGCAGGAGCTTGCGCACGTCTTCGTTGGAACGGATCTCGGAGCCGTCGGGGGTCTTCTTGCCGAACGGAGCGACCCGCACCGTGAGGTAGATCGCGCCCTCGGGCGACAGGCTGTCGACCGGGAGGCCCTGGGCTTTGAGCGCTTGGAAGCCTTCGTGGAGCGCGCTCAAGCGGCTCACGATGCCGTGCTTGAGACCGTCGACGTAGCTCTGGATCCCGGCCTTGTCGTCGAGCAGCTTCGCGCTCGCGAGCTGCTCCGCGCGCGGCGCCCAGGCTCCGACGTGCCCCAAGATCGAGCTCATGCGATCGATGACGTCGACCGGTCCCACCGCCCAACCGACGCGCACGCCCGTGGCGGCGAACGCTTTACTGATGCCATCGACGAAGATGGTGTAGCGCGCCATCTCGGGCAGCACGGCGGGAGGCGTGTAGTGGGTCGTCCCCTCGGCGGTGAGCATCCAGTAGATCTGGTCGTACATCAGAAAAACCGGGCGTTTCCCGGCTTTTTCGCGCTTCTCGTTCTCCGCCAAGATGGCCTCCGAGATGCCCTTCACCATCTCCAGGCTCATGGCGGTGCCCGTGGGATTCAGCGGTGAATTCAGACACACGAGGCGTGCTTCGGCGAGGCTCGCCAGGATCGCGTCGCGCGTGGGCAAGAAGCGAGTGTCGGCGGAGCACTGGATCGGAACTCCGCGTGCCGCGCACATCTGGATGTAGTGGTTGTTGTTCCAGCTCGGGAGCGGGTAGACGACCACGTCCCCCGGATCCACCACCGTGCGGTAGACGCCGTAGATGACCGGGCGCGCGCCGCCACACACCAGAATGGACTCGAGGGGCACTTCGAGCCCGAGATCCCGAGCGTAGTAGCGCTGGATCGCAGCGCGGAGCTCGGGCATGCCATTCGATGGCGGGTAGTTGGTTTCGTTCTTGCCGTAGGCGTCGACGATGCCGTTCTTCAAGATCTCGGGGATCTGAAACTGCTTCGGATCGAAATCGCCGACCGTCAGGTTGCAGATCTTCTGACCCTTGGCCACGAGCGCGCGAATGTCGGCCGCGATCTTCAGGATCTCCGAGCCGACGATGCCCGCAGCCATTCCAGAGACACGCGGAGCACCCTGGGTGGGGCGGACGTAGGCAGTGAGGTCGGTGGGCATGGCCGGGAGCCTGCCACGGGATTTCAGGGGCGCACGCCAGAAAGCTTTTCGTATTTCCACCGCGACCGCGCGGTGCGTCAACGCTGCGAGCGGACGCGATTGCGGTGAGCTCCGAAGCGGCCGATGATGACGCCATGTCGATTCTCCGAGCGGCGGCGTGGGTCGTGCTCTTCGGCTGTGTGGCGTGCGGTGAGGACTCGGGACCTGGCGCCGGTGCGGGTGCGAGCGGCGGCGTCGGGGGGAACGTCGGCGGCGCGCCGAGCGGGGGCGCGGCGGGCACGGGCGGCACGAGCGGTGCGAGCGGTGGGGGCGCGGGCGGGAACCCGAGCGGCGGCACGGCCGGCGCCGCGGGCAGCAGCGGAGGGGCGAGCGGCGGAGGGGCGGGCGCCGGCGGATCGTCGGGCAGCGACGCAGGGGACGCCGGCGATGCCGGCGGCGTGCCGCTCCCGGGCTTTGGAGCCATCAGCGGCGACTGCGGTCCCATCGACGCGACGGAGATCCTCTCGCCGAACCCCTACTCGTTCGACACCAACATCGACTTCGGAACGCTGAGCTTCGACACCAACGCGCTCTCGGTGGGAGGCAAGAAGATCTGGGACGCCGGGAACCTGGGAGGCAGCTCGATCCACTCGGAGATCTTCAGCTACGAAGTCCTCTACCGCTGCGAGCTCGCGACGCTGCTGAAGACCGAAGGGGAGGTCGCCTACACCGACACGGGCGGCAAGAAGACGGACCTCTTGGTCGAGATCGACGGACACAAGGTGGGCGTGAGCGTGACGCGGGCGTTCATCTACCCGCCCGGCACACCGTACACTCAGAGCGCGGCCCAAGCGCTCTTGGAGAAGAAGCTCGGCGACATCTTGCTGAGCACCCAGAACGTCAAGCCCGAAGACGCCTGGAAGAAGCAGATCCTCCACGTCTTGGCCTACGACAAGCAGCATCGGGACGCGCTCGCGCAGGCCTATCCCCTGGTCGCACCCGCCACTCGCGCCGACACCATCGTGATGGTCACCATCACCGACGGCAACGACGCGTTCATGTATTGAAGAGGCTCAGCGCGCCACCCTCGGCCGCGAAGGAGCGAAGCTCACGCGGCGCTTCTCGCGGATGCGCCCGTCCGTGAGGCTACCTTCCACCAGCTCGTAGCCGAGCAGCGCGAACACCCGGCCACGCAGGAACAGGGGCCGCGCGTTGCCGTACCAGTCGACGCACGACGCGCGACAGCCGTCGTCGGCGCTGCCCTCGGGGTGTGCCCCGAGGGTGCCGAGCTCGCTCAAGCGCAAGAACCGGCTCTCCAGGAAGAGCACCGAGGCGGAGCCTTCGAACAGGTGTTCGTATCCCGGCCGGCCGCTCTCCCGCACCGGGAGGCCCAGGAGTCCCGAGCTCTCGTCCACGGGTTTGTAGAAGAAGCCGTGGCTGCGGAGCTCACCCTGCGCCGCGTTCTTGCGCGTGTAGCGTTCGGCAGCGGCTGGCTTCCGGCCAAGGGACACCGGAGTGAAGTGCAGGTCTTTGCCGTCCGTGCCCACGACGAGCGCGTCGTTGCCGAGTGCCTCGATGCGATCGACGCCGTGGCCGAGCGCGAGCTTCTTCGGGTCGGAGCTTCCGTCGTAGCGGTAGACGACCAGGCCGCCGCGCTCGTTCTTCTCCGGCTCACCCCAGCCACTGCCGGTGCCATAGAGCAAGTACTTGCCGACGAAGCGATTCTGGAACGTGTAGCCCTGGGGCTTCGGCAGCGAGCGATAGGCCGAAGAGGGCACCTTGTCGGCGCCGTCGGAGAAGCTCTCGAGCGGCGCCCGAAGGAGCGCGACGTCTCCGCCCGTGACCTCGGCGTTCCACATGCCGTCCCCCGCGGCGTCCGCGCGCACCACGACGTTCAGGTACCCTTGCGGGTCTTCGAGGAACGAGAACTGGTCCACCGGGCTCCCCACCGTGCGGAGGGCCGAGGGTCCGGAGCCATCGAGGGGCATGCGGTAGACGAAGGAGCGCGGGAGCGCGCGCCCCTCCCGCACCTCGTAGTCCGTGGCCCACACGTAGACCGAACCCGGGGATACGTAGAAGACGTGGCCTGGCGGGCCGAGGACGCCGCTCGCCTCGCACTCGAGCTCGCGACGAGAGAGGTCACACACCGTGACGGTGTGCAGAGCCAGGGCGCTCTGATCTTGGATCGGCCGATAGACGCGGGTCGCCGAGGCGATGCGGCGAAAGTCCGAGTCTTTTGCCCCTTTTCGCCACTTGCGGAGCGCGGGGAACGAGCGCAGCGGGTCCTCCTCGTCGAACGCGAGGTAGAGCGGGCTGTAGAAGATGAGCTTGTCGCCGACGAGCCGGCTCGCGTAGTTGCGCGACGAGTAGTAGTCGTTCGACCGGAGGTGGTAGGTCGCGCGGTACTTCAAGCGACCGGCTGCATCGATGTCGAACAGGCCGAGCTCGGTCCCGCCCCGCGAGTAGCTGTAGCCGACGACGACGATGGTGTTGCCGCCGATGAGCATCTCGTCGTACCAGGTGCCCTCGGGATCGATGTCGGGACCGAAGGCATCGAGGTTGGAGATCGGCGTGAGCTCGCTGCCCGAGACGTCGACGGTGAACAAGCGCCCGCGGCGCAGGATGACCAGGTGGTCACCGTGGTTCTTCACGATGCCCCCCTCGTCGACCCCCGCATGCTGCGTGTTGGTCACCGACTCGCTCGCCTTGGCTTCCGTGGGCGCAGCGCTGGGCTGCGCCGCCTGGGCGGGTGCGGAGGCTTCCGCCTCGCCGGCATAGCCGTACGAGCCCGGGGCGCTCGTGGCGGGCGTGGCGCGTGCAGCCTTGGCTTTCCCTTCGAGGAATTCCCGGAGCTCGGCCTCGGAGGCGAAGGGGGCAAGCGTCTTCTTCGAAGGGTGACGCGCAGCCGCTCGCATCGGGCTCTCGACTTTCGAGGTCCGCTGGCAGCCAGCTGCGGCGACGAGCCCCGCGCCGAGGCCGAGAACGAGGAGGCTTCTGGCGAACTTGCGGCGGATGCGGAAGGGCATGATGGTTCTTGCCCGAGCAACGCCCGTGAGCGCGCGGCTCTTACAGGGCGCCGGCGCGCGGTCTGACCGAATCCTGACAATCGGCGGCCGTCCGGGACTCGCCCCCGACCCGGTTCTAGGCTAAGGGTCCGCTAGCCGGCATGAACTCCGCCACCTTGTCTCTGACTGGTGACCTGGCGAGCGAGCTCTTTGCGTTCCTTCGGGAGACCGACCCCGCTCGGGTCCCCGATTCCATGATGGATAGCGCCCGGCAACGCTGGGAGCGGATCAAGCACTCGCTCGAGCAGCTCTCGAGCGTCGCACCGGAGGCAGGGCCCGTGAGCGCGCCGCTGGCGACCCTGCGCGAGCTGGTGGAGCGTGCGGAAGACCCGTCGGCGGCGGGACCGGGTCACTGGCACACGCTGCGACCCGATTTGATGCGGACGTACGAGCGCTTGGCGGGCGAGCTGCGCCGTCGGTCCGTGCGCGCACCCGCTCTCCGTCCGACGAATTGGGCCCGCATCAGCTTCCACGTGGCCTCTGCGCTGGGAGCCCTCTTGCTGCTCGAGGTGATCCTGTCCCGGCGCGGCACGCTCTACGCGACCGGGGGCTTCGCCGTCTACTGTTGGGTGAACGAAGCCGGGCGCGCGGTCAGCAAGCGCTGGAACGATCGCCTGATGCAGTCGCGGTTCTTCCAGCTCATCATCCACCCCCACGAGCACCACCACATCAACTCCGCGACCTGGTATGGCACCGCGCTCTTGATCCTCGCGCTCACGAGTCCACCCTACGCGTCGGCGGCTGCGCTGGCCGTTCTCGGCTTCGGAGATCCCGTAGCCGGTCTCGTGGGTCGGCGTTGGGGGCATCGCCCACTCTTCGCGGGCCGCACGCTCGAGGGCACTCTGGCCTTCGCGCTCGTGGGCACGCTGGCGGCGTTCGGTGTCTTCCTGCTCTGGCACCCCACCGCGCCGCTGCCCGTGCTCGCGCTGGTTGCGGCCGCGGGCGGCGCTGCCGGAGCGGTCGCCGAGGTCTTGAGCGTGAAGGTCGACGACAACTTGGCGGTGCCCCTCGCTGCGGCGTTGGCCGCCGGCCTCGCTGGCGCGGCGCTTGGAATGGGCTGAAAACGGCTCCTCTGGAGACTTTCGTCGGGACACGGGACTAGGGTCCGCTATTCTTCCGAAGCCATGCGGTCCATTTGGATTTCGGTTCCGGTAGCGTTGTCTTTGGTCGCGGCTTGCGGCGGCGGTGAAGACCGAAGCTTCTCCGGCGACGGTGGAGCTTCGGGTTCAGGCACCGGCGGGTCGGGGAACGCCTCGGGCTCTGGCGGTTCGAGCGCGAGCAGCGGCGCAGGCGGTTCGACGGGCGGCGTGGCGGGCACTGGCACCGGCGGTGCATCGGGTGGCACCGGCGGTGCATCGGGCGGCACCGGCGGTGCATCGGGTGGCGCCGGCGGCGCGACCGGTGGCACCGGCGGCGCGACGGGCGGGTCGGGCGGAAGTGGCACATGCCCCACCACCTCGCACCAGTGTGCTCCGACGCCGCCCGCGGGGTGGACCGGTCCGGTTGCGTTCACCAAAGGGGCTGCGGCGCCTCCGTCGTGTCCAGGGAGCTATCCCAAGGTCGGCACCGCGTCGTTCGCGAGCCTCAACCCAGGGCAGGCAACCTGCGACTGCAAGTGCGATCCCGCGACGGGGATCACCGGATGCAATACTGCGGCGTCGGTCTGGGACGTAGCCAACAGCTTGGCGGGCTGCACCGTTTCTCCAACCCAAGGAACCAAGGTTTGGGAGGCGCAGCCGGGTAGCTGCGTGAAGGCCACGGGCAACACGACCGGCAACGTCGCCATCCTGCGACCGTCGCCAAACAGCATGGGGTCTTGCGCGCCGAAGCCCAATCACACCATTGCGACACCCACTTGGGGCGAGCAGGCGCGGACCTGCGCCGGGGGCGTTCCCGACTCCGGCACCTGCAACGCAGGTGAGACCTGCATGCCCCAGGTCGTGGCTCCGTACAAACTCTGTGTCTACTCGCCAGGGGACAAGCCCTGCGGTCCCGTCTACAGCCAGAAGGTCTTGACCTACGAGCAGTTCACCGACGGACGCACGTGTTCGCAATGCACCTGCGGCACCGCCAGTTCGAATTGCGGCGGCAAGGTGGACTTCACGAGCCAGTGCGGCGGGGGTGGGCTCCTCTATTCGTCGGTGAGTGGCTGCGGCGTTCCAACGGCTGACATCGCCACTTCCCAGTGGGGGACGTACGCCCCTGCGCCCAACGGCACCTGTCCGCCGTCGGCACCGACGCTGTCGGGCAACGTCACCACAGCGGGCGAGACCACGGTGTGCTGCATACCCTGAGGTGGGCGTGCCTCACTGCTCGAAGCAATAGAGCCGCCGGAACCCGCTGCACGAGCCCGAGAACCCGAGCTCCGTCCAGCCGGAGCCGAGCTCGCGGGCGTCGCCGATGCTGGCCTTTCCGCTCGCAGTCCAGCCTTCGCAGTGTTGGTCGGAAGCGGTGCCGTTCGGGTGCGTGCCCGTCCACACTTCGAATGAAAGCGTCGCCTCTTCGTCGAGCTCGGTGCGGTCGATGGAGACCGCGAGCGGCTTCGAAGTGAGCGCAGCCCAGCTCTCGGCCACGTTGGTGCCGGACACGAGCTCGTAGGGTCCGGTCGAATGCTCGAAGCGCATCGACGGCGAGCCCGAAGCGTCGCTGAGCCACGCTCGGTAGCTGCCCGCGAGCCCCGCGTCGACCGCGAGCTTTTGGCAAATGGCGTCGGCAGCGTCGAGCGTATCGAACGCGGGCGTGTATTCCGTGGAGCTCACGAACACGAGCTTCGGTGCGGGAGTTCCTCCGTCTCCGCCGCCCGTGCCACCGGAGCCCGCAGGCACGCGAGGTGGACCCGAGCCGCCATCGCTGCAACCCATGAACGTGAACGCGAGCGCGAGCAGGGCCAGCGCGTGACCGGGCTTCACCACGGGAACGCATTCCCGTCGTGGTTCAGGAAGGAGCCGTTCTTCGTGGCGTCGAGCGTGTCGACGATGCGCAAGATCCGCGCGGCAGACTCCTCGACCGCCATCGTCGCACCCGCTCCGCCCATGTCGGTCTTCACCCAGCCCGGGTTCACCGCCACACACACGAAGCCTTCTTTGCCTAGGGCGAGAGCGAGATTGCGCGTCGCCATGTTGAGTGCAGCTTTTGCCATGCGGTAGCCCCACGCTCCACCGCTGGTGTTGTCCGCG
>Ga0268298_10003390_pt1 | contig 16338 bp, 17 predicted proteins | sample WWTPWeurt_MetaG_FD_194462 | JGI IMG/M metagenome (GOLD analysis project Ga0268298, IMG submission 194462) | Activated sludge microbial communities from WWTP in Nijmegen, Gelderland, Netherland - WWTP Weurt | ecosystem: Engineered > WWTP > Aerobic digester > Activated sludge | place... | reverse complement strand
GGTTTCATCTTCGGTTTCTTCGCCAACAAGACCAATTTCTGCACCATGGGCGCGGTTTCCGATGTGGTCAACATGGGCGACTGGGGGCGCATGCGTGCCTGGCTGCTGACCATCGCCGTCGCCATCCTCGGCACCAACCTCCTCGCCTACACGGGCAAGATCAACCTCGCCAACACCATCTACACCGGGCAAAACTTGTCCTGGCTGGCGCACATCGTGGGCGGACTGACATTCGGCGTCGGCATGACGCTCGCTTCCGGTTGCGGCAACAAGACGCTGGTGCGGGTCGGGGGCGGCAACCTGAAGGCCGTGGTGGTCTTCATCTACATGGCGTATGCGGCGAACGTCACCCTGCGCGGCATCTTCGCCGTGCCGCGCGTCGAATGGCTGCAGGCGCCCGGCGTCACCTTGAACCTGACGACCAACCAGACCCTGCCGCACCTGCTGCATGGCAGCATGGGTATGGACCTGGCCTCCGCCGAACTGGTCATCGCACTGGTGCTGTCGGGCCTGTTGATGGCCTTCGTGCTGTTCAACAAGTCGTTCTGGGAAAACAAGGATAACTTCATTGCCGGCATCGTCCTTGGTGGCGTGGTGGTTGCCGGCTGGTACATCACCGGCAAACTGGGCTGGATGGAAAACCCCGAGACCTTGAGCGACATGGCGGTCGGCACCAACTCCAAGCTGGCCGAGTCGATGTCGTTCATTGCCCCGGCGGGCTACACGCTGGAATTGTGGTCCTTGTGGACCGACAAGAGCACGGTTGTGACCTGGGGCATCGCCACGGTATTCGGTGTCGGCATCGGCTCCTTTCTCTACGCGATCGCGACCAAGGCGTTTCGCTGGGAACACTTCGTATCGGCGCAGGACATGTTCCGCCACATCATCGGAGGCGTGCTGATGGGCTTTGGCGGCGTCACGGCGATGGGCTGTACCGTCGGCCAGGGGATCACCGGCTTTTCCACCCTGTCGGTGGGTGCGATCATTACCTTCGCCGCCATCGTTGCCGGCGCCACCGTCACCATGAAGTTCGAGTACTGGCGGATGATGCGCGAAGCTTGACCCTTAATGTAAAGTGGTTTATCAGGCCATAGAAAAAAACGGCAGCGCAAGCTGCCGTTTTCGTTGATTATTCCGCCCGTACCGGATTCAGCCACGCCGGTGATGCCTGGACGTGGCGGCTGTACCGAGGAGGAATGGCTGGCGCGCCGTGTCGCGAACGCCGACTTTTTGCCTCCATCGGATCGTGTTCAATTTCCCTGATTCGACAATTTGGAGGCAACCATGCAATTCCGTAAATCCCTGATGACCGCCGCGATTGCGGCGATGCTGCAAATGCCGGTAGCCGGCATGGCCCAGACCGCGCCGCAGATGCCCGCCATGGGCGACTGGAGCAAGGGCATGGGCGACTGGATGACCGCCATGACCAATCCGCAGATGATGAACAGCATGATGGGCATGATGGATCCCCGGGTGATGGAGCCCTGGATGAAGGCCATGACCGACCCGAAGATGATGGCCTCGATGATGGGCATGATGGATCCCAAGGTCATTACGCCCTGGATCACCAGCATGACCGATCCCAAGCTGATGAACAGCATGATGGCGATGGCCGACCCCAAGGTGTGGACGCCGTGGATCCAGACCATGACCGATCCCAAGTTCATGAACGCGATGATCGCCATGGGCGACCCGAAGATGTGGACGCCCTTCATCACCGCCATGACCGATCCGAAGATGATGAGTTCCATGATGTCCGTGGTCGATCCCAAGGTGTGGACGCCCTTCATCACCTCGATGACCGACCCGAAGTTCATGAACGCCATGATGGGCATGGTCGAGCCGAAGGTCTGGATGCCCTTTGTCACGGCGATGACCGACCCGAAGCTGATGAACGGCATGACGGCCATGATGGATCCCAAGGTGATGGGGCCCTGGATGACGGCGATGACCGACCCCAAGCTGATGAGCAGCATGACGGCCATGATGGATCCCAAGGTGATGACACCCTGGATGAACGCCATGCTTGATCCCAAGCTGATGGATGCCATGATGAAGATGATGGATCCGGCGATCATGATGCCCTGGATGAACGCCATGACCGATCCGAAGATGATGAACGCCATGATGGGCATGATGGATCCCAAGATGTGGATGCCCTTCATGGCTGCCATGACCGATCCGAAGATGATGAACGCCATGATGCAGATGGCCTCGCCGGAGATGATGAACCAGTGGGTCGGCATGATGACCAATCCGCAGATGATGGACGCCATGATGAAGATGATGAACCCGGCGCTCATGGTGCAGATGATGAACGCGATGTCCATGGCGATGAACGCGATGCCGAAAATGGCCGACGACATGAACAAGGCGGCGGTCGGCACCGCCGGTGCCGGAGCCGGTTCGGCGGCAAAGGCCGCCGGCGCCGTCAAGAAGTAAGCCGGTTACCTGCGAACGGAGGCTGCAAGGAGGGGATGGCGCCGCCATCTCCTCCGCTTTCACTTTTTGGAGGACGTTCCCATGCTGAGGAACATCGCTAGGAAATCTGCCACTTTCGCGCTCTGCGCGGGTCTTGCAACCCAGTTTGCCCTGGCCGCGGACGAGGGCGTCAAACGTGACGGCAAGCCCAGCCAGCTTCCGTCGCAAGGCCTCCAGGGCGCTCCCATGCCCTTCAACATCCAGATGCCGCCAACGCGTCCTCGGGAGCAGGCCGTGCCGAATACCATGCGCGAATCGATCAGCCCGGAGGCGCGTGCCAATTTCATCTCCAGCATGATGTCGATCAACCCGTTCTCGATGCAGGACATGATCGCGATGATGGCCGTCAAGTATCCGGCCAAGGACGGTCTCACGTACGACGAAGTGGTCGAGGCGATGAAACTCAAGGCCAACGAGCTGAATTTCAAGTTTGTCGGCCACAGCCCCATGTGGAAGGACGTTGTCGCGATCACCGGCAAGACCGACACGCCGCGCGTCGAATTCTTCAGCTTTTGCGATGCCGTGGTCGCGCGCGACCTGCTCGACCTCAGCCTCGAATTCGCCATCTTCCTGCCCTGCCGCGTCGCCGTTGTCGAGGATGCGAACAGGAAAATCTGGCTGCTGACCCTCGACTGGGACGCGCGCTGGCTCGACACCAGCAAGAACCCCAATCAGATGTCGGCCAAACTGCGTGACGGTGCCATCAAGATTCGCGAGGCGATCGACAAGATCATGCGCGCCGGAGCCAGCGGGGATTTCTGATCCGGTTGTCGCGTTTCGGCTAATACCGGGTGATCAGTTCCAGCCAGCCGTCGGACAGGCCGGCGATCATTGCTGTCGCCATCGCCTTGTCGAGACCGGTGGCGATGAAAAAGCCTGAAGCCATCGCCAGCAGGCCAAAGCCGCGGCGCAACCGGACGCCGTGTCCGAGCGTCCAGTTCCTCACTTGTGCGAACACGGAGCGCGACGCGTAGGCGGCCAGTACAAGCGGCGTTGCGGCGCCCAGGCCGAACATTCCCAGCAGCAGCGCCCCCAGTCCGGCATCGCGGCCGGTGGCCACCAGTGCCACCGACGAGACCAGCATCGGTCCGGCGCAGGGGCTCCAGGCCAGGCCCAGCAGGCCGCCAAAAAATAGTGCCGCGGCCGGGGATTGGTGCCCGACCGCGGCCGCCAGCCGATCCGCCGACAGAGCCAGCGGCTGGACGAGGCGTGAAACCAGGTTGGCGAGCGGATCCACCCACAACGCGAGGCCGAAGATGACAAGGCTGATCGCCGCTGCCTGGTGTACCCGTTCCGCATCGATGTCCATGGCGGGTCCCAGCGCGCCGAGTATCCATCCCGCCACCGCGAAGGCGGTGGTCATGCCGATGCCCATCAGCAGGGGTGCCGCGCGGTGACGCTGCATCGCGCCGCCGACGACCAGGGGCAGCAGGGGCAATACGCAGGGGGAGAGTGCGGTGAGCGCTCCGGCCAGGTAACTGATGCCGATACTGGCGGGAACGAATGTCTGGGCGACGACCGTCACGGCCCGGCCTTCAGAGTGCCCGGGCGAAGAGCTGTTTGAGTTGCTCGGAACGAAAATCCCCGGTGGTGCGTGCGCGTTCCTGTTCGCCGCGAAAAACCACCAGGGTGGAAAAGCTGGTGACGTTGAAGCGCTTGCGCAGCGCCTCCTCCTTGAAATAATCGGCCTGGAAGACGGTGACGCGGTCCAGGGCCTTGTCGTCCTTGAGCGACTTCACGCCGCGCTCCTGCATGACGCAGGTGGGGCACCAGCCGCTGTGGAACTGGACAACCGAGACCCTGCCTTCGCTTTGTGCGCGCGCAAAACGATCCGCGTCGAAGGGCACGATTTCAAGGGCCGATGCGGGCAAGGCTGCAAGACCTGCGAGCAGCAGGGGCAGTCCGGTCAGGAGTTTCAAGGAGGGGTTCCGGAAGGAAAAACCGCATTGTCGGCTTCAGTTTGCGCCAACGCAAAGCAATCGGACTTATCGCTCCAGCAGTATTTCTTGCGTGCCCGGTGGTTTCCGGGGGCGGCAGCAGCGCGATTTTGCCCCTTCCCTTGAATTCGGAATTGACAGCGGCCGCACGGCTTGGTTAGAATGCCCGGCTTTCCGTAAAGCGCACGGCTATGGAGGGGTTGCCATCCGCAGTCGCGCCGGCCGGGCCATTGAAGCAAGCAAGGAACACCAGAATGAAAACATTTTCCGCCAAGCCGCATGAGGTCCAGCACGACTGGGTTGTCGTCGATGCCACCGACAAGGTGCTCGGCCGTCTGGCCGCCGCGATCGCACACCGCCTGCGCGGCAAGCACAAGGCCATCTACACGCCGCACGTCGATACCGGCGACTACATCGTCGTGGTCAATGTCGACAAGCTGCGTGTCACCGGCAACAAGGCCGAAGACAAGAAATACTATCGCCACACCGGCTATCCGGGCGGCATCAACGAAACCAACTTCATCAAGCTGCAGCAGCGCTTCCCCGGCCGCATCCTGGAGAAGGCGGTCAAGGGCATGCTGCCCAAGGGCCCGCTGGGCTACGCGATGCTGAAAAAGATGAAGTGCTACGCCGGTGCTGCCCATCCGCACACCGCCCAGCAGCCCAAGTCACTCGACATCTGAGCGCTGGAAATCCAAGGAGTTATCGATGGCAGTTACCCAATATTATGGAACCGGTCGCCGCAAGACGGCCATTGCCCGCGTCTTCCTGCGCAGCGGCAGCGGCAAGTTCGTGGTCAATGACAAGCCGGTCGACGAATTCTTCTCGCGCGAAACCGGCCGCATGGTCGTGCGCCAGCCGCTGGAACTGACCCAGCACATGAGCACCTTCGACATCCTGGTGAATGTCGAAGGCGGCGGCGAGTCCGGCCAGGCCGGCGCCGTGCGCCACGGCATCACCCGTGCCCTGATCGAATACGATGCGACGCTGAAGCCCGCGCTTTCGAACGCCGGTTTCGTCACCCGCGACGCACGCGAAGTGGAGCGCAAGAAGGTGGGCTTCCGCAAGGCTCGCCGGCGCAAGCAGTTCTCGAAGCGCTAAGCCGCAGCGGCCGCATTGCTGCCTTGCAAAAGCCGCCTTCGGGCGGCTTTTTCGTCTCATGTCCGCGCCGGGGTGCGGACGGTATCCCCTCGTGGGATTACGGGTTACCATTAATTCTTTCGCGGCAAGGAGCTTGGCATGATCAAGGCGGGAATCGTCGGCGGTACGGGCTATACGGGCGTGGAACTGCTGCGCCTGCTGGCGGGGCACTCCGGGGTGGAACTGAAGGCCATCACCTCGCGCGGCGACGCCGGCAAGGCGGTCGCCGAGATGTTTCCCAACCTGCGCGGTTTCGTCGGCCTGAACTTCAGCGACCCCAAGGATGCGCCGCTGCATGATTGCGACGTGGTGTTCTTCGCCACCCCCAACGGCATCGCCATGCAGCAGGCGGCAAGCCTGCTCGACGCCGGGGTCAAGGTGATCGACCTGGCGGCGGATTTCCGCATCAAGGACATCGCGCTCTGGGAAAAGTGGTACGGCATGACCCACGCCAGCCCGGCGCTGGTTGCCGAGGCGGTGTATGGCCTGCCCGAGGTGAACCGCGAGCAGATCCGCAAGGCCCGCCTGGTGGCGAATCCCGGCTGCTACCCGACGGCGACCCAATTGGGTTTCCTGCCGCTGGTCGAGGCCGGCTGCATCGACCTGGACCACCTGATCGCCGATGCCAAGTCGGGCGTGTCCGGCGCCGGTCGCAAGGCCGAGATCGGCATCCTGTTTTCCGAGGCTTCGGATAATTTCAAGGCTTACGGCGTCCCCGGCCATCGCCACCTGCCGGAAATCCGGCAGGGTCTGGCGCGCGCGGCGGGAAAGGACGTCGGCCTGACCTTCGTCCCGCACCTGACGCCGCTGATTCGCGGCATCCATTCAACGCTTTACGCCCGCATCACGCGCGAAGAGGATTTCCAGGCACTGTTCGAGCGGCGCTATGCCAGCGAGCCCTTTGTGGACGTGCTGCCGCCGAAATCGCACCCCGAGACGCGCTCGGTGCGCGCCGCGAATACCTGCCGCATCGCAGTGCATCGCCCGCAGGACGGTGACACGCTGGTGGTCCTCTCGGTCATCGACAACCTGTGCAAGGGGGCGGCCGGGCAAGCAGTGCAGAACATGAACCTCATGTTTGGTCTCGACGAATGTTCGGGCCTTTCACAAGTTCCCGTCTTGCCCTGACGCTGCGGCGGCTGCGCGGCCGCTTCGGCATATCGGCGCCGCGCGTAGCGATCCGCACGCACTTGCCGTGGTACTGGCGTGCGCTGGCCATCGTGGTCCTCTCCGGCGTGTCGCTGGCGCTGGCCGGCTGGATTTACGACGCCGGCCGGCGTTTTTCCGGCTTTCACCAAGTCGCCAGCGAACATGAAATCGCCGAAATGCGCGAGCGCCTGGCCAGACAGGAATCCGAACTGGAGGGCGCGCGCAAGGTGGCGAATTCGAGCGAAAGCCGCCTGCGCATCGAGAGTACGGCACAGGAACGACTTGCCGCGCAGATCCGGGCCCTCGAAGAGGAAAACACCCGCCTCAAGGCTGACTTGGCGACATTTGAAAGTCTGGCGGGCGACCAGGCCGGCAAGTCCGGGCTCGCGATCAGCCGGCTGCAGATTGTTCCCGGCGGCGGCGGACAGTACCGCTATCGTCTTCTTCTCGCCCAAACCGGAGATAAAAAGGACAAGGAATTCAACGGCATGATTCAATTCGTCGCCACCGTGCAACATGGTCAGGAGACTGTTATGATGCAGTTTCCCGCTGCCGGTGATCCTGCCGCCGGCCAGTATCAGGTCAATTTCCGCCACTTCCGGCGCCTGGAGGGTACGTTCAAGGTGGCCGCCGAGGCCCGCGTTCTGCGGGTCGAGGCGCGCCTGGTTCAGGATGGTGCGGTCAAGGCCAGCCAAAGCCTGGTACTTTGAGTGCTTCGGCGAAGATTGCAGCAAAGGAGATTCCAACCATGTTCGGCAAGCAAAACAGCAAGCCCCAGGGGCGCATCGACAGCCTGATCGGCGCCGGCACCTCGGTGACGGGGGACGTCACGTTCACCGGCGGCCTGCGGGTAGACGGTGAAATCAAGGGCGACGTGCGCGGCGCCGAAGGCCAGCCGGCGACGCTGGTGATCAGCGAACACGCCCGGATCGAGGGCAATATCACGGTATCCCACCTGGTCATCAACGGCACGGTCATCGGCGGGGTGCATTCCAGCGACTTCCTTGAACTTCAGACGCGTGCCCGGGTCACCGGGGATGTCGAGTACAGCACGATCGAGATCCACCTCGGCGCCGTGATCCAGGGGCGCCTGGTGCACCAGGGTGCGGCGGCGAAGGCCGTCGAATTGAAGCTTGCCGCCAGCAATTGACCTTTTGTCCCATTGAAATCATAATTACTGGACTTATTTAGTAGGCCATTACAGATCCCCCCAGGAGAACGCCATGAACGCACCCACCGAAATGCCGGCCCCGCTCAACTTCACCGATAACGCGGCAAGCAAGGTCAAGGAACTGATTGCCGAGGAAGGCAACCCCGAACTCAAGCTGCGCGTGTTCGTTACCGGCGGCGGCTGCTCCGGTTTCCAGTACGGCTTCACCTTCGACGAAGTGACCAATGACGACGACACCGTCATGGAGAAGAATGGCGTCTCGCTGCTGATCGACCCGATGAGCTACCAGTACCTGGTCGGCGCCGAAATCGATTACTCGGAGGGCCTCGAAGGCTCGCAGTTCGTCATCAAGAACCCGAATGCCCAATCGACCTGCGGTTGCGGCTCGTCCTTCTCGGCCTGATCCGCTTGCATTGAATTGATGAAGGGCGCGGGGCATCGAGCCCCGCGCCCTTTTTCGTGCACATTCAACGCGGGTAGATGGCGCCGAGGATGCGCGGGCCGCGGGCGCCGGTGACGTCGGCCAGGTTCCCCGGTTCGCCGCGCAGCGTGCGCCACGCCAGCCAGGCAAAGGCCATGGCCTCGACCCAGTCGGCCGGCTGGCCCAGAAAGTCGGTGCCGGCGACACGGCAATCCGGCAGATGCTCTTGCAGGCGCGCCATCAGCGCCTGATTGCGCGCGCCGCCGCCGCAGACGAAAACCGCCTGCGGCTTGCCGCACCAGCGGCCGATGGCCGCGGACACCGTCACGGCCGTCAATGCGAGCAAGGTCGCCTGGACGTCCTCGGCCCGTTCATTGCCCGCCAGCTGACGATCCAGCCAGGTGCTGTTGAACTCGTCGCGGCCGCAGCTTTTCGGCGGGTCGGCGGCAAAAAATGGGTCGGCCAGCAGGCGCTGCAGCAGGTCCTGCAGCACCTGTCCCCGATCCGCCCATTGACCGCCGTCATCGTAACGTCGTCCCTGGTGGCGTTCGATCCAGGCATCCATCAGAAGATTTCCCGGGCCGCAGTCGAAGCCGCGCACCGGTTGGCCCGGATTGAGGTCGGTCAGGTTGGCGATGCCGCCGAGGTTGAGGATCACACGGTGCTGGCCCGGGTCGCCGAATACGGCGGCATGAAAGGCCGGCACCAGGGGCGCGCCCTGGCCGCCGGCGGCGATGTCGCGGCTGCGGAAATCGGCGACGACGGCGATCCCGCTGAGTTCGGCCAGCAGCGCCGGATTGTTCAGCTGTACGGTGTAGCCGGCGGCCGGCTGGTGGCGGATGGTCTGGCCATGGCAGCCGATGGCTGAAACCTGCGCCGCAGCGACGCCGGCGACGGACAGCGCCGCACGCACGGCCTCGGCATAGCAGCGCGCCAGCGCGTTGGCCAGTTGCGCCGCGCGGTGGATTTCATCCGGTCCCGCGCCCTGCAGCCGCTGCGCCTCGCGGCGAATGTCATCCGGATAGGGAAGCCAGTGCGTGGCCAGGGTGCGCGGGGGACGTTCCGAAAAATCCACCAGCACCGCATCGACGCCGTCCAGGCTGGTCCCCGACATCAGCCCGACGACCAGGGACACGGTCAGTCAGCCTGGGCGAGGTTGAATCCGCGAATCAGGTCGATGCGGGCAAGAAGGGCGCCGGTTTGCGTGCGGAACAGCCCGATCTGCTGGGGAGCCAGGGGCGGCGCGCTGGGCAGGGCCATCGCCAGGGGATTCTGATGCACGTCGTTCACGCGGAACTCGTAATGCAGGTGCGGGCCGCTGGCCAGCCCGGTGGCGCCGACGAAGCCGATCACGTCGCCCTGGCCGACGCGATTCCCTTTGCGCAGGCCTGAGGCGAAGCCCGAAAGGTGGCCGTAGAGGGTGGTGTAGCGGTTCTGGTGGCGCAGGATCACCACCTTGCCGTAGCCGCCCTGCACCCCGACATACTCGACCACGGCGTCGCCGGTCGCCTTGACGCGGGTGCCGGTCGGCGCGCCGTAATCGACCCCCTTGTGCGCCCGCCATTTCTGCAGGACGGGATGGAAGCGCGCCGAGCTGAAGCCGGAGGTGATGCGCGAGAACTCCAGCGGCGAGCGCAGGAAGGCCTTGCGGATGTTCTTGCCTTCGGCCGTGTAGTAGCCGCCGCTGCCCTGGCCGCCGTCGGGATCGGCGAACCATGCGGCGCGATAGGCCTTGCCGTTATTGACGAACTCGGCGGCGAGGATGCGCCCGCTGCGCACCGGACGGCCGAGATGGTTGACGGATTCGTAGATCACGGCGAAGCGGTCGCCGCGACGCAGATCGCGATGGAAATCGATGTCGCCGCCGAAGATGTCGGCCAGTTGCGTTGCCACCGCATCCGGTATGCCGGCGGCGTCCGATGCGCCGAACAGCGAGTGGCGGATCTCGGCGGTTTGCATTACCACCTGGGTTTCCAGCGTCAAAGCCTGTTCCGTGGCGGCGAACCCGCCGCCATTGCCGTCGGCCCGGCGTTCCACCACCAGGGCCTGGTCCTTGCCGCCGTTGAGCGGGAAAATCAAAGTCTGCAATTCGCCCTGCGGCCCGGTGCGTGCCGTCAGGTTCTTGCCCGGGCTGAGCTGGCGGAACAGGCTTTGCGCGGTGGCGTTGCCCTTGAGGAAGCCGACGGCGGCAGGATCATCGACGCCGAGGCGCTGCAGCAGTCCCGCTACGGTATCACCGCGCTGCACGCGTTCTTCGCGCAGGAAACTCTGTACGCCGTCTTCCGCCGCGGCCAGCACGGGCAGTGCCAGGTTTTCCACCACCTGCAGCTGCGGGATGTCCGCCAGCCGGGTGTCATTGACCGTGCCGAGGGCGGCGACCATGCTGAACAGCGAAACCCCCACCACGCCGGCGCCGGCCCAGAAATGCCCGGGGCGATGGCTTCGGTGGTGAAGGACTTGCGCTAAAATTCCGCCTTTGTTTTTGTGCAATTGGATGGGCGAACGGCCTGAAAAGTCGGGTGAGTGTAGCAAAGTTCGCCCTTCCGTCAACCCGGGTTAATCCACCATGGTCGATATCGACTCCCAACTGGCGCTGATCAAGCGCGGCGCCGACGAACTGCTGATCGAGGCCGAGCTCGTCGACAAGCTGAAATCCGGCCGCCCCCTGCGCGTCAAGGCCGGCTTTGACCCGACCGCGCCGGACCTGCATCTCGGCCACACGGTGCTGATCAACAAGCTGCGCCACTTCCAGGACCTCGGCCATCACGTGATGTTCCTGATCGGCGACTTCACCGGCATGATCGGCGACCCCAGCGGCAAGAACGCCACCCGCCCGCCGCTGTCGCGCGAGCAGATCCTGGAAAACGCCGACACCTACCGCGCCCAGGTGTTCAAGATCCTCGACCCGGTGAAGACCGAGGTCTGCTTCAACTCCACCTGGTTCGAGCCGCTCGGCGCCGCCGGCATGATCAAGCTGGCCGCCCGCCACACCGTGGCGCGCATGCTCGAACGCGACGATTTCTCCAAGCGCTACGCCGGCGGCCAGCCCATCGCCATCCACGAATTCCTCTATCCGCTGTGCCAGGGCTACGACTCCGTGGCCATGAAGGCCGATGTCGAGCTCGGCGGCACCGACCAGAAATTCAACCTGCTGATGGGCCGCGAACTGCAGAAGCACTATGGCCAGGCGCCGCAATGCGTGCTGATGATGCCGCTGCTGGAAGGCCTCGACGGCGTGAACAAGATGTCCAAGTCGCTCGGCAATTACATCGGCATCGCCGAGTCGCCGACCGAAATCTTCGGCAAGCTGATGTCGGTTTCGGACGAACTGATGTGGCGCTATTACGAGCTGCTGTCCTTCCGCGGCAACGACGAGATCGCCCGCTTCAAGCGCGAAGTGGCCGACGGCTGCAACCCGCGCGACATCAAGGTGCTGCTGGCGCAGGAGATCGTCGCCCGCTTCCACTCGCAGAAGGATGCCGAGGCCGCGCTGGCCGAGTTCGAGGCACGCTTCCAGCGCGGCGTGTTGCCCGAGGACATGCCCGAAATCAGCGTTCCGGCCGGCTCCCTGGCCCAGGTGCTGAAGGCCGCCGGCCTGACGCCGAGCACCTCGGAAGCGCTGCGCATGATAGCCGCCGGCGGCGTGCGCGTGAACGGCGAAAAAGTCGGCGCCCGCGATACGGCACTGAAGGCCGGGGATTGCGTGGTTTTGCAGGTCGGCAAGCGCAAATTTGCCCGCGTCACGCTGAACTGAAGGCGATCACACGTCGCCCGCGGAATGATTCGCAGCGGCCTGCCGGACGGGCCGCAAGCAGGCGAGACCGTACATCCGCAAGCCGTCCGGCATTTTCTACATTTTTTCAATACCCTGCGCCAGGTCGCCGATCGTCCTCGGGGGCCCTGCGGTCGGCCTTGTCGGGGCGAGCCGAAAAACTCGCCATCGACTGTGGCGAGAACGCCACAAATAGCGCGCAGCCGCCCAAAAAAGCTGCCGTGGAGATTGCCACCGTTCCGGGACCAAAGGAAAATGCCCCCAGCTTCCCGGTTTCGGGTAGTGGCAGCGAGCAGTGACCGACCACGTGGTGTCATTGCAGACTGTTTAAAACCAACTCTCTTTTTGGAGAAATCTATGCAAAAGAAACTCATCGCTCTGGCCATCGCTGGCCTGGCTTCCTCCGCGGCTTTCGCCCAGACCAATGTTCAGATCTACGGCATCATGGATATGGGCGTCGCCAATGTGAAGGCCGATGGCCGCAGCAGCGGCTGGAAAATTGACAACGGCCTGCTGTCCGGTTCGCGCGTTGGCTTCAAGGGCGAGGAAGACCTCGGCGGCGGCCTCAAGGCACTCTTCACGGTAGAGTACATGCTGATGCCCGACGTCAACGCAGCGTTGGGTTCTGCTGGTGACTGGAGCGGTACCGCCACCCGTCAGGCCTTTGTCGGCCTGAAGGGCAACTGGGGTACGGTGGTTGGTGGTCGTCTGCAGGGCGCTGGCTACAACTTCGCCTGTGCGCACAACCCGGTTGCTGGCGGTGCCTTTGATACCATCAGCAAGCTGAATGGCGGCCAGGTCCTGCTGGGCTGCGGTTCGGCCGGTCGCTACAACAACGCCGTGGCCTACGTTTCGCCGAACTGGAATGGCTTCACCTTTGAAGCCAACCACGCCCGCGTGACCGAAAATGCCAACCGCGCATATGCAGTCGCCGGTACGGATCCTGCGTTCGGCACGGACGACAGCTACGCCAATCTGCTTCGCGCCAACTACACCAACGGCCCGTTCTCGGCCAGCATTGTCTGGGCGGGACTTGAGGGCGGGAAAAACGTTGCAGCCGGGACAACGCCGCTGGCAGCGGCGCTGGCAGTGCAGCCGGCTGATACCGATGAGTGGGGTATCGGTGCCGATTACGACTTCGGCATGGTCAAGATCTATGGCACCTACCAGGACAGGGACACCGACACGGCGCCCGGCGTCAAGCTTGGCGCCAATGGCGACAAGTGGGCCCTCGGTGCTTCGATCCCGGTCTTCAAGGTCGGCAGCATCATGCTTTCCTACGCCGACTTTGATTCGGACTTGAAGGGTAATGATTCGGATGCATGGACCATTGCCTACACCCACAGCCTGTCCAAGCGCACGACGCTGTACGCGGGCTACTCGGATGTGAGCAACAGCCGGCTGAATACCAGCACTGCTGCTGCCGCCAACGCTGCACCGCGTACCGGTGGCGACGCCAGCATGATGGCTTTCGGCATGCGTCACTCGTTCTAATTGTTCCTGTCGGGGGAACATCCCCGATCCGGTTCAAGCAGCAGTCAAACGGCCACCTTCGGGTGGCCGTTTTTTTCGCCCTGAAAAAGCCGGCGCCGGCACTGCGGCGAACAGTGACTACGGGAAGGAGAAAAAGGGGCCAGGGTCGATTAAAAAGTCGGCACTGACGATACGGCGAAAGCTCGGCTTGACGATATCGCTATCGCTTCGCAGCTGCCTTGTAAACTGCGTTGCGCTCGCGTTTGCCGACCGCGACCACGATGACTATCAGTAGCCGGTCGCGTACCTCATAGACCAGACGATAGCCCGCGCTGCGCAGTTTGATTTTGTAGCGATCGGAATGTCCGCTGAGTTTGGCGGCCGGCACCCGGGGATTCTTCAGGCGTTCGGCAAGCTTGGTCTTGAATTGCTCCCGAAGGCTTGCATCGAGCTTTTTCCATTCCCTCAGGGTTTCTTCCAGAAAGCCAAGTTCATAGTTCATCAAGTTCGACCTTGATTACGCGCTGGCCGGATCGCGCATTGGCGATGGCATTGAGTTCCATGTCTTCGAGCTTGTCCATCAGCGCTTCATAGGCCTTTGCCGGTACGCAGTAGAAGGCGGGAGCGTTACGATTCAGTATGGCGACAGGGAACCCCTCCCCAGCTGCAACCGTACCCATCGGATTCTTCTTCAATTCCGATACGCTGGCGGTGGTTTCCGCCAAAATCTGGTGTGACATGACGTTCTCCGAGACCTGGTTAAGGTACTAATGATAGCACTCTTAAGGGGATTAATGAGACAGGGATTCAGAAGAAGAGGAATTAATGGGGCCAGGGTCGATTAGGGGGCCAGGGTCGATTAAAAGTCGACGCCGGCGACACGGCGCTGGCAGATCGTCATGTCTTGCCCGACTGATTGGCGAGACGGAAGTACTTCGCTAGACTGCCCCCATGCCCCGCCGCCCCCGCATCCATCTTGCCGGACTCCCGCTCCATATCGTCCAGCGCGGCCACAACCGCGAGGCGTGCTTCTTCGCCGAGGAGGACTATCACGCCTATCGCCACTGGCTGGGCGAAGCACTCAAGGCCAGCGCCTGCACGCTGCATGCCTATGTGCAGATGACCAACCATGTGCATCTGCTGCTGACCCCGCCTGCAACCGAAGCGGTGCCGCAACTGCTGATGTCGCTGGGCCGGCGCTACGTCCAGTACATCAACAAGACCTATCGCCGCACCGGTACCTTGTGGGACAGCCGCTACAAGTCGTCGCTGGTGCAGGCGGACAGCTATCTTATGCTCTGCCAGCGCTACATCGAGCTGAATCCGGTACGCGCGGCGATGGTTGACGACCCCGCTCACTACCGCTGGAGCAGCTATCGGGCAAACGGGCTGGGGCAGGCAGATCCCTTGCTGACGCCGCATCCGGTGTATTTGGCGCTGGGCAGCAAAGAACCCGAGCGCCTGGCGGCCTATCGTGCCCTGTTCCGCCCGGAACTGGACGACGATGCGATCGGCGACATCCGCATGGCCCTGGATCAGGGGCAGGTACTGGGCGATTCGCACTTTCTCGCCGACATCGAGCGGGCGACGGGCGAACGGCGCAAGGCCAAGCCGCGGGGCCGACCGAGAAAGCCGGTCGTTGCTCCGGGGGAAGAGCGGGAACAGCTGGCGTTCAAAATCTGACCCCGGCCCCTTTTCTCCTCTTTTCTCCTTTCCTTCTTTTCTCCTCTTTTCTTCCTTGCCAACAGCCAGTTCGCGAACGTTGCCGGTGGCGATGCCTCCTCCTTCATCATGGGCGCGCGTCACAGCTTCTGATTCCGGCCTCGCCCGAGTCAGTCAAACGGCCACCTTCGGGTGGCCGTTTTTTTGCCTTGAAAAGTCGGCGCCGGCGCTACGGCACCGGGCGGCTACGCAAGCGGGTGCTTACCCGCGATCCCGGCCATCAACCGCTCCATCTCGCGCACGGCGGAGATGTCTTCGAAAAGCCTGTCCCCGCCGGCCGTGATCCGGTTCCGGCAGGACGCCCTGAACGCCGCATCGGAAGCCAGGCGCACGGCCAGTCCGACGTAATCCGCCTCGCTGTCGGCGACCAGTTCGTCGAGTCCGATGGCCTTGTAAAGCCCGAAACCGAAGCGGTCGCGCAGGGTTTTTCCGGCCAGCGTGACCACCGGCGTGCCCATCGCCAGCGCGTCGAGCGTGGTGTTGTAACCGTTGAACGGCACGCTATCGAGCACCACATCGCTCAACTGCAGGACGCGCAGGTAGGCGGCATAGCCTTGCATCGGCAGGAATCGGATCCGCCCGGCGAACTGCGGCCGGTTTTTCAGCAGGCGATTCTCCACCGCATCCCTGAGGTAGGTCTGCAGCGGTTCGAAAAGAACGATCACCGCCCGCGGATCGCGCCGCAACACGTCGTCGAACAGGTGGTCCATGGCCGGCATCAGCTTGTAGGCCTGCTGCGCGCAGCAATACAGGTGATCGTCCTCGGCAAAGCCGAAGCTGGCTCGGGTCAGCGTGCGGTCCTCGCCGGCGGGCCGGCGGTAACAGGCAATATTGCCAGTCGCCCGGGACAGGAGCAGCCGCTCGCTGTAGTGCGCAGGACTGTCGGCCGTCTCGAAATTTTCCCAGGAGAGGAAATAGTCCATGTTGGCGATGCCGGTCGTGTCCGGGTGGCCGAACCAGGTCACCTGCACCGGCGCCAGCCTGGCCATGGCCAGGAAATAGCTCATCGGCTCCATGCCGATGTCCTGGTAGAACAGGATGTCCGGGCGCAGGGCCGCGATCGCTTCCCTTG
>Ga0268298_10003389_pt1 | contig 16343 bp, 11 predicted proteins | sample WWTPWeurt_MetaG_FD_194462 | JGI IMG/M metagenome (GOLD analysis project Ga0268298, IMG submission 194462) | Activated sludge microbial communities from WWTP in Nijmegen, Gelderland, Netherland - WWTP Weurt | ecosystem: Engineered > WWTP > Aerobic digester > Activated sludge | place... | reverse complement strand
GAATAAATCTTTAAGCCATTTTCCTAATTCAATTCTGAAATGAGGCGCAATTCCATCCAGATGAGTTTCCCGTTTAAACAAGGATACGTCAAGTGGCATTTTTTTATAAGCCTCCAATTGCTTACTACTTATGATGCCTTTTTGTTCAGTAAGCGCCAAAACTGTATTTCTTCTTTCCTTGGCGAGATCCGGAAATTTTTTTGGATTATACAGTGTAGGATTTTTCAACATGCCGACCAACATGGCGGCTTCATCTAACCTAAGATCCTTTTGGTCTTTGCCAAAATAAGTTTTTGCGGCAGTTTGTACACCATGCGCTTCATAGATAAAATCAAACTTATTAAGATACATGGCCAGAATTTCTTCCTTGGTATATCCTTTCTCTAATTTTACAGCCGTCAACCATTCTTTGAGTTTTACGCGCACCATCATCATGGTACGAACCACCTTACTTTTACCTTTCAGATTTGGACGTTCAAATAAAAGCTTTGCCAACTGTTGGGTAATCGTACTTCCACCACCGGACTCTTCTTTACTCAACAAAAGGGTTTTAAAAAATACTCTTATCAATGCCCAGGAATCGATTCCGGAATGTTTGTAATACCTTGCATCTTCGGTAGCCAGAAGACATTGAATTAAATAAGGATTTAAACTATCATACAATAAAAACTCTCTGTTCTCATTGTAAAACTTGCCCATCACAGAAAGATCATTTGAATATATAAGACTTGCCTGATTGTAATTGGGATTTTCCAGTTCTTCAAAAGTAGGAAGATTATCAAAAGAAATAATTAGAATGAGCAAATAGGAAAACAAAATAATGGCCAGTAACATTTTCCATAGAAAGCCAATAAACTTTCTGAACCAGGGCTTATCGTCCCTGGATTCTCCATTGTATATTTCAGTGAGACTAAACTCACGAATAAAAATGACCCAGCGTTTTTTAAAATTCTCCCACATTCAAATTAAAATTCAACTGCAAATTTCGTTTAAAAATTGCAGTCTTCCAAAGTTTTATTCACCATATCGGCATTCACTTCTACACCAAATTTCGGCAGCCCCGGACGTTCCAGTAAAGTCATAATGATTTTACCATGTTGATTTTTTTTATCCACTGACATCCATTTCAAAATTGTAGGAAAGTCTTCTGGTTCTGGTCTCCACTCTCCAATAAATGGTAACATCATCTCTTTAATTTGTGGAAACCACTGAGGTCTCCAAGTAAACTTCTGGGCTGAAAGCCAGGATTCATAAATAATCCCAAAGGCTACAGCTTGTCCATGTAACAGCTCATCTGTACTATCCAACAACATCCCTTCTAAGGCATGTCCAAAACTGTGTCCAAAATTTAGGATTTGTCGTAAGCCGGTTTCGTAAAAATCTTTCTGCACAATTTCCATTTTAAAACGGACAGATTTTCTGATCAGTTCGGGTAGGATTTCTCTGTCCGGCAATCCCGGTCTTTGTCTGAGTTCTTCCCAGAAAGGAGGATCCTGAATCAAGGAGTGTTTGATTATCTCTACGAATCCATTTTTTAATTCTGCCTCCGATAGCGTATTTAAAAAAGCCGGTTCAATCAATATAGCTTTTGGTAATTTGAAAAGACCTATTTGATTTTTGAACTGCATGAAATTAATCCCGGTTTTTCCGCCTAAGGCTGCATCTGCCATACCCATCAAACTGGTGGGAATATAAATACAATCGATTCCTCTTAATAAAACGGAAGTACAAAATCCGGTAAAGTCCGTAACAACACCACCTCCAACTGCCAAACAGACAGTCTTGCGATCTACCCCATTTTCCAAAGCAAAACGCCAAAAACGTTCGCATTCGGCAAGACTTTTGGAATGCTCTCCAATGGGCAATTCAAAAATCAAGGGATTCTCTAAGTTTAATTGACCCATCATAAAAGGCAGACAATGCCTACTTGTATTGGCGTCACAAACAATCAAAATCCTGGAATATGAAGTCCTGGATAATATGGAAGACAGCCGTTCCCAGGGTTGTTGAAAAAAAATTAAGCTATCCGCAAATGGTGTACCTGACATGTGTTTGGATTAGGGCTGCAAGGTAAGGTTTTGAAAGTTCTTTGAAGGCAGAAAACGGAAATCTATTTTCTAAGAATTTTCATTGGATCAACATAGTTAACTTTAAGCTTCAACTTGAGTTTTGACTCAAGATTAAAATACATTCTGTTCTCTATGAAATAAAAATCTCTGATGTTGAAATCTTCCAACTCACCATTCATGTTTAATCCATGTACCAATTCCTTGTCTTCCAGAAGTGTTTGAATAGATTTTTTATAATCCATCAGCATTTCATTCAATTGTCCTTCAAGGGTATTTTTAATTTTACTTTCTGCTATACCTTTAACTAGAGAAAAAATTGCTTTATTGATTGATTTTCCATTTTCTACTTTAAGGTTTAGTTCTTTTAGTTCTATTTGTTTATTTTCCTGATTAAATGCAGGAACAAAGGTCATCAGAAATCTACCATTGAATGCACCTGATGAGTTAAATCGTACGGACACCTTTTCTTCTAAACCGGAAAGTTGCAGTGAAGTAATTTTTATTCTGGCCATGCCTGAGCCGAATTCCTGATTTTCAACTGATTCTTTAGTCAGAATTTCAAGGTAATTTACCGGAATTCTGGATTGCAAATAAAACAAGCTGCTTTCTTCTACATAAGGTCGCATTGAAAATGTGAGATCGTTGTATAATTCATCCGGTTTACTTTCTGCAATAACGTTTTCGAGATAGATCAGTACCGGCAAGGAAATTTCGTTGTTTCGATAACTAGCCGGCCCCAAAGCCAGTTCTACCGGACTGGAATATACGTGAATGATGTTATCCTCTGTTGAATAAAAAGGAGTTAAAAAAAACTGTTGTACAGATTTTTTAATTTTACTCAGATCAAGATTTTTGACCAGTGTTTGATCCAGTTTAGAGCACAATTCAGATTTGTATCTTTTGACGATCTGATTGGCAATTGGTTCTATCGGGATTGGAAGTCCGTACACTTTCAGAACCGGTTTTTTCAACCATCGATATTCGATTAAATCCGTTCTGCTTAAAATCTGGTTGTTAAAAATATCTAATTTGTTGACAAGATTAAGTTCCAACTGTCCAATTGCTTTCACCTGACTTATTTGTGAGCGGGGCTGAATCTCCAAATCGATTGGAAGTGTAAGATGGATGGTGTTGTCTACCGCCTGTACTTGCATTTGGCTGGCTAGTCTGGCTTTGCATTTATACCCATCTTCCAAAACAAGTCCATCTCCGATGGTAGAGTTGACCAACTCATTCACTACCCGATTCAATTCATAATCAGAAATGCTTATGTTGAAATTAACAGCTGATATAGGAATTCTTTTCAGATTCATAATCTGTTGTGGATCTTTAACCGGTGGAGCCATTTTTTTACTGCAGGACCACATAAAGAAATTCAAACTCATGAGGCCCAACCAAAAAATAAAATTGCATGTGTTGTTTGTAGGCAAGACTGACTTTTTCATCATGTACCTTATAAACTAAGTAAACCTGATAAAATTGTATAACATGTGAAACCAAGTATAAAATCTTCCTTTACAATTTTAGATCTGCAGGGTTATAGGCTATGGATTTCAATACTTTTCCATCTTCTTTTCGGTATACAAGGAATTGGGATCCTTTGGTTTTGATTTCTGACACAGTGCCCTTTTCACTAAAATATTTTTCCTGGGTTGCGAGGGCTTCTTCATAAGTATTACATGCCTTACTCATATTGGATCTTTGCACCTCATCAAAAAGTTCTTTGAATTTACTTGCCAGACCAAATTCCAAAATGGCACCCGACAATACATATTGCAAATCGCACAAAGCATCTGCAATTTCCCTGAGATCATTTGTTTCAATTCCTTCGCGTAGCTCTCTAAGTTCCTCTTCCAAAAGTGCCAGTCTTAAATTACACCTTTCTAAAGATGGTATCGCAGGCTCTGTCAAGACAGGCATATCAAACAAATCATGAAAGTCTGCTACATCGTTGAGCGCCTGGGGTTCCTTAAAATTCCTTTTGTTCATCTCCATACCAATTTACCTGTAAAATTACATATTTACCTTATATATATATGAAATAACTGAATATCTGATGGCGCAAGGATAGAAATTTCCCTTTGGTAACAATTTGGTCACATTGATTTAACATAGAGTTATTGATAAGTTAATCTTCGCAAAATGCCCACTGGCAGGCCTCTTCGTATCTTTGCAGGGTAAATAATTTGGAATAAAATGTTGAAATGTAAATTGATTTTAATCCTGCTCATTACCACCCTGAGCATGTATGCACAAAGTGCAACCATTCAAGGAACCATCCTGGACAAAACTACAAAAGAGCCCATTATCGGGGCTACCATTATGGTGGAAGGCAGTCAAACAGGTACCACATCCGATTTTGATGGTAAATTCACTCTTCGAAATTTGACTGCAGGGAAGCTGACCGTCGCCATAAATTATATTGGCTATAAAAAAGTCACCAAAGAATATACTTTGGACAAGGATTCAAAAATTGAAGAATCCTGGGATCTGGAAGAAGAATCTACTGTTTTAGCCGATGTGGTGGTGATAGGAAAAGTAAACAAGCAAAATGCCTCCGCCATTACCTTGCTCCAACAAAAATCCTCCTCCATGGTGAGTGGGATTTCAAATGAAGATATTAAAAAGAGCCCGGACAGGAATACCAGTGATGTTTTAAAAAGAGTAAGTGGCGCAAGTATTCAGGAAAATAAATTTGTGATCATACGAGGACTTGCAGACAGGTATAACAATGCTCTGTTAAATGCAAATGTACTGCCAAGTACAGAACCCGATCGCCGATCCTTCAACTTTGACCTTTTCCCTTCGAGCGTGCTAACCAATCTGGTTATTTATAAAACCGCCACTCCGGACTTGCCGGGTGAATTTGCTGGAGGAATTGTTCAGGTGAACACAAAGGAGGTATCGGAAAACCCCTTTGTGGAAATGACAGTTGGCACAGGAATAAATTCTATCTCTACCTTTAAATCCTACAACTTTTACGAAGGGGGGAATACCGATTGGTTAGGGTATGATAAAACCAAAAGAAGTCTTGATCCGAATGTCACCAAAGAAGCTTTGAGTAATAATTCGACCAGATATGAAAATTCAAGATTGGTGGCAAATGACTGGAAAGTGAATAACTACAGTTCAATGATGCCTTCTCAAAATCTACAGTTATCGGCAGGGAAAAATTTTAATGTTTTCGGTAAAAAATTAGGCATCCTTGGCGCACTGAGTTACCAAAACACCAACCGAATTCTGCAGATTGAAAGAAACGACTTTAACATTGACAAGACTCAGCTTTATGCTTATCAAGATGCGCAGTATAAAAAGCAATACAACAACGCTGGATTATTGAATGCAACGCTCAGTCTAAACAGCAGAAATAAAATTTCTTTAAACAATTTGATGACCGTTATCGGTGACGATCAATATATTGAAAGAATAGGTCATGATATTGAACAAACACGTCAGATAAAGGCATATTCCATGCTGTATACCAGTACTTTCCTTTTCACGAATCAACTCATCGGTGAACATGAAATCAGTAAGTCCGGAACCCTTTTAAAGTGGGCTTTGTCCAGATCAGAAATCAATCGAAACACTCCATCGTACAGAAGAATGACTTACATTAAGAACGATGATGCCGAACCTACCGATCCATACTATGCATACATTCCCATTGGAGCACCTTCCCCTAATTACGCCGGAAGATTCTATTCAGATCAGGCAGAAAAACTGTACACCGGAAGAATAGATTTAAGTTTACCTATACGTGGAAATGATCAAAATCAAATCAAGTTTGGCGCATTTTCAGATATGAGAGACCGCAGTTTTGATGCCCGTGTTTTTGGTTATACTTATTCCAGAAATTATGTTGCACAGGAATTGCTTACCCAAGGAATTGGGGACATTCTAGATCACAAAAACATCAATGAAAACGGTTTTGTATTGAAAGAATCCACCAACCCAAATGATTCTTACGACGCTTCTTCTGCAAATATTGGTGGATATGCAATGTTAGACCATCATTTTTTTGGAGACAAGATCAGGTTTATCGGTGGACTACGCCTGGAAGCCTTCAATCAAAAATTGAACACTTATGAATATGGTGGAAGTCCTATTTCTATAAACAGTCAGGTTTATGATTTTCTTCCTTCCGTCAATTTGGTTTATAAAATCAACGAAACTTCCAATCTTCGATTATCCGGAAGTCAAACTGTGGTTCGACCAAACTTCAGAGAGCTTGCTCCATTCTCCTTTTATGACTTCAATTTATCCGCAGCAATTGTAGGAAATCCAAATCTTAAGCGTACTCAAATTATGAATTACGATTTAAAATTTGAGAAATTCTTTAGTTCAGGACAACACATCAGTGCCTCAGCTTTTGTAAAAAAATTCAAGAATCCTGTTGAGCAATTGTATGAGACATTAGGCGCAGGTACCAGAAATTTTCTCTTTACCAATGCAGATGCAGCTTCCAATTATGGTGTTGAATTTGAAGCACGTTATAATCTAGGACAAATAACTCCAAGCTTAAATAATTTTCAATTCAGAACTAATCTGGCCTGGATAAACTCAATGGTTGACTTAAGTAAATTTGCTGGTCAAAATCAGTCAGAACGCCCACTCCAAGGACAATCTCCATACCTGATCAATTTTGGATTATCCTATCAACATCCGGATCTGGGATTAGCAGTCAATATTTTGTATAACAGAATTGGAAGGAGAATTTGGTTAGTAGGAAGCAATGGTTATCAGGATACTTATGAGGCACCAAGAGACTTGTTTGATCTCCAGATTTCTCAAATGTTGGGCAAAAACTTTCAAATTAAATTTACGGTTTCAGATTTATTTAATCAACCGTTTACATTTTATCAGGATCAGAATGATTCCAAAAAATATGATGCAGACGACACTGTTATACTGCAAAATACTTTTGGCACAAACTATTCCTTAGGATTAACTTATACGATTAAGTAAGATACATTTCAACACTTTTTTTTAACGGTTGTCCATGCAGATGGGCAGCCGTTATTTTTTTTAAGATGAATTATTTTTTTTTGAAAATGTTAACTTCAAAATTGTTTCCATTAAAAGGCAATATTATTTCACACCACCCACCGTTTTGTAAAAATTAATATTGCAGAAAAGATTTAGTAACCATTTGGTAACACTGAAGACACAATTCCCGCATAGGCCTGTCGTAATTTTGCAGTGAAAAGATTGAGAATTTTAATTTATCTAAAAATCTATCTATGAAGAGATTATTACTTTTAAGTTTTATTTTTTCTGCTTTTTTACTGAATGCGCAAAATGTGATTCAAGTAAACGCAGACATTACCGGAAATACTACATGGGAATCCAAAAACATCTATGTGTTGACGGGGGCATCCTTTATTTATGTTAAAAATGATGCAGTATTGACCATTGAAGCCGGGACCATTATCAAAGGTGATCCTGCAGCATTAGTGATCACTCGTGGTTCAAAAATTATCGCAAATGGTGAAGCAGAAAAACCCATTGTGTTTACTTCAAATAAACCGGCAGGGCAAAGAGCTCCGGGAGATTGGGGAGGACTATTGATCTTGGGAAAAGCCAAAGTGAATTGTCCTGGTGGTGAATGTACAGTAGAGGGTGGTCTCGACCCAGTATTAGGAAAATACGGTGGACAGGACGATGCGGACAATTCCGGTACATTGCGTTATGTGCGCGTTGAGTTCGCAGGAATTGCATTCCAGCCAAATAACGAAACCAACAGTTTGACTTTAGGTGGAGTAGGATCAGGTACTACCATAGATCACGTGCAAACTAGTTTTGGTGGCGATGATGCATTTGAGTGGTTTGGTGGAACTGTAAATGGAAAATATCTCGTCGCTTACAAAACAGTAGATGACATGTTTGACACTGATTTTGGATTTACAGGAAATGTACAATATGGACTTGGGGTGAGCGATCCAAACCTCGCAGACATTTCAGGATCCAATGCTTTTGAAGCAGACAATGATGCACAAGGAAGTACAAATACTCCGATTTCCAGAGGAGTGTTCAGCAACATGACCATCATTGGGCCAAGACAAGATGCAAGTTCAACATTTAATACAAACTTCAGAAGAGGTGCACACCTAAGAAGGAGCACACAACAAAATATTGTAAACTCAATTATCTCAGGATTTCCAACAGGAATAAGATTGGAGAGTGCTAATTCTGAAAATTATTATTTGAATTCAAAAGAATTGCAATTGAGAAACAACATCGTTGCTTCCGTAGGAAAACTTTTTGATTCAACCTCTACTAATACACAAATTATCTCTGATTCATTCAGACTTCAAAACAGAGTTTTAAACACCTATGGAGAATTGAATCTGACAGCACCATTCAGTGCAATAGTTAACCCGGTTCCTGCAACTGGTTCACCTGCACTAAGTGGTTCAAGCTTTGCAGCTATGTCTGCATTTTTTGAAAGAACAAATTATGTAGGAGGTTTTGGTACAAGCAACTGGACCAATTGTTGGTGTGAGCAGGATCCTGTGAATGCAGATTATTCCAAATCCCCATTAGAATATATAGAGTCAGGAATAAACATCAATGCTCAAATAAATGCAGGTGAAGTTAAGTTTACCACATCGGCAACTTCTAATTATACCTATAGCTGGGTCTTTGGTGATGGTGGCACTTCCACAGAAGCCAATCCAACATACACATACAAAAAATCAGGAAAGTATACGGTAACTTTAACAGTTTCCAACTCTAGAGGTTGTACCAAAACCGTTACCAAAACGGTAGACATCATCACTCAACAAAATGTAATTTTGGTAAGTTCAGACATTACAGTGGATACCAAATGGGAATCCAAAAATATTTACGTACTTACCGGTACTGCATTCATCTATGTGAAAAACAATGCAACACTAACCATTGAAGCTGGAACAATTATTAAAGGAGAACCTGCAGCATTGGTGATTACCAGAGGATCAAAAATCATTGCAGATGGTCTTCCAAACAAACCAATTGTTTTTACATCCAATAAAGCAGCCGGCCAAAGAGCTCCCGGAGATTGGGGAGGCCTGTTGGTTCTAGGAAATGCTAAAGTAAATTGTCCCGGAGGAGAATGTACCGTGGAAGGAGGTCTGGATCCTGTATTAGGTAAATATGGAGGACAAAATGATGCAGACAATTCAGGTATCTTGCGCTATGTACGTATTGAATTTGCAGGGATCGCCTTTCAGCCCAATAATGAAACCAACAGCTTGACACTGGGTGGTGTGGGTTCAGCAACTACCATAGAACATGTACAAACCAGTTTTGGTGGTGATGATGCTTTTGAATGGTTTGGTGGAACAGTGAATGGAAAATATCTGATGGCTTACAAAACCATAGATGATATGTTTGATACTGATTTTGGTTTTACGGGAAATGTACAATATGCTTTGGGTATCAGTGATCCAAATCTGGCAGACATCTCAGGATCAAACGCATTTGAGGCGGACAACGATGCACAGGGTTCTACAAACGCTCCCCAATCACAATCCATCTTCAGTAATGTAACCATCATCGGCCCTAGAGAAAATTCAAGTTCCACCTTCAACACCAATTTCAGAAGAGGTATTCATCTTAGAAGAAGCACTAAAGAGAGTCTTGTCAATTCAATTATTGGCGGATTTCCGACGGGTGTAAGATTGGAAAGCAGCAACAGTGAAAACTACTTCTTGAATTCCAAAGAACTGAAATTAAGCGGAAATATTTTTGCATCAAACGGTAAATTATTTGACTCCACCTCTGTGAACACAAAAACCATCTCTGATGAATTTGTAAAACAAAACAGAGTGTTGGCGACCTGGATGGAAACCGGTTTAACTGCACCTTATGCAGCTAAATCAAATCCTCTTCCCACTGCAAGTTCACCTGCATTAAGTGGTTCAGAATTTACAGGACTTCCTGCTTGGTTTGAGCGAACTACATTTGTAGGGGCGTTTAGCACAAACAACTGGACTGATTGTTGGGCAGAATACAATCCTGCAAATGCGGATTATTCTACTTCTCCATTAGAGTATTTTTCAGAAATCCTGAGTATAAATTCCAATGCGGTTAATGGCACTGTAGCTTTCGGTATCAACAATCCTGGAAACTACAGCTATAGCTGGGATTTTGGTGATCAATCTGCAAAATCTACCGTTGCGAATCCATCACATTCTTACACCACTTCTGGTAGGTTTACCGTAGTGTTAAGCCTTACCAACGACAGAGGTTGTGTAAAAGAATTAAGAACAGTAGTTGATGTTTTGACTGCAACCAATAACCCTTCAGATAACTCATCTATCGAAGTTCTTCCAAATCCCAATAATGGAAATTTCAGAATGCTGGTTCAATCTCCTTTCACCTCAGACATGAAAGTAGAAATTATTAACTCCATCGGACAGATTATTCGTACCCATACCACTAAAGTACAAGCCGGACAAGAAAGCTTTGATGTAAATTATCTTTCTAAAGGCATGTACACTGTAAAAGTGACTCTTGGATCTAAGCAGATGGTTAAGAAAATGCAGGTTTTATAAATTAGCTAATATGGTAAGAATGAAATTCTTGTAGTTAAGCATATTGTTTTTGTTGATATAGCTCATTGGCTTTTTAGCCAATGAGCTTTTTTTTTGAGGATTGGACATCTTCATTAACACATCAACATTTCCCATCATTAACTCATTAGCTAATTTTCAAATTAGCTAATTAATATTTATTCTTCTTTCATAAACGGATACTCGTAGGAAAGAGGAGGATCAAAATTTTCTTTGATGGTGCGCGGAGACACCCATCGGATAAGATTGAGTACGGAGCCTGCTTTGTCGTTCGTACCGGAAGCTCTAGCACCTCCGAATGGTTGCTGATCTACGACAGCACCTGTTGGCTTGTCATTGATGTAAAAATTACCGGCAGCATTTCTTAACACATGGGAGCTGTGCAGGATGACTTCACGTTCCTTTGCAAAGACTGCACCCGTCAATGCATAATCTGAAGTTTGGTCCACTTTATGAAGTATTTGATCATAATCTGCATCCTCATAAACATAGATGGTCAAAACCGGTCCAAATAACTCTTCACACAAGGTAACGTAATCAGGATTGGTTGTGAGGATGATGGTAGGTTCAATATAATAGCCGATGGATTTATCACATTTACCTCCGGCGATGATTTTGGCATCGGGAGATTTTGCGACATCGTCTATGTAAGATTTTAATTTGTCAAATGATTTTTCATCGATGACTGCGTTGATGAAATTGGTAAAATTTTCCGGACTTCCCATTTTCATGGAATCAAGATCTGCTTGCATGAAACCTTCAATTGCCGGCCATAGACTTTTAGGTAGATAGGCTCGGGAGGCTGCGGAACATTTTTGGCCCTGAAATTCGAAGGCGCCACGGGAAAGAGCCACTGCAACTGCTTTTGGATTGGCAGAAGGGTGTGCAACTACAAAATCCTTACCACCGGTCTCCCCTACCAATCTTGGAAATGAACGATATTTAGCAAGATTGTTTCCGATTTTTGCCCAGATATTTCTGAACACCCCGGTAGAGCCCGTAAAGTGCAATCCTGCAAATTCTCTATGTTCGAAGATGACACTTCCGGCAGTAGCACCATCTACAAAAACCAGATTGATGACTCCGGGAGGAAGACCTGCCTCCTCCAGAATTTCCATGATGAGTGAGGCAGAATAAATTTGCGTTTCCGCAGGTTTCCACACCACTGTATTTCCCATCAAAGCCGGAGCACAAGGAAGGTTACCTGCAATGGAAGTAAAATTAAATGGAGTCAGTGCAAATATGAATCCCTCCAAAGGGCGATATTCCAGCTTGTTCCACATCATGGGCATTGAATTAGGCTGGATTTCGTAGATCTGCTTGAGATAGGCTACATTGAATCTTAGAAAATCACAAAACTCACATACCGCATCGATTTCAGCCTGATAGATGTTTTTTGACTGTCCCAACATGGTCATGGCGTTGGTGCGGGCGCGGTAACGTCCAGCGATTAAATCTGCAGCTTTTAGAAAAATTGCAGAACGATCTCTCCAATCCATTTTCTCCCAGCCCTCCTTAGCCGTTAGTGCCGCGTCGATGGCAGCCTGAACATCTTTTGCAGAGCCTTTATAGTAATAACCAAGGGTATGACTTATTTCATGTGGTGGATGGATCCTTCTACGATCATCAGAGGCAACCTTTTGTCCATTGATGGTCATTTTGATATCCAGTTCTTTGGATTTTAATTCTGCCAATACTTTTTTTAGTTCTATTTTTTCCTTTGATCCAGGAGTATAATTCAGTACCGGTTCATTTTTAGGAACAGGAATTTGATTCATAAACGCATATTTAATTTGCCTGCAAAGAAACGACGCTTCCGGCAGAAAGCCATGAAATCAGCCTGAAATCAATGCTCGGTAATGGACATTCCGCTGATATCGTTCAGGATAAGCTGCGGAACAAAAGCACTGATGTCACCGGCTCCCAGGATCAGTTCCCGCACAATGGTTGAGGAAATATGGCTTAATTCGGGACGGGCGATAAAAAACACGGTATCCAACTGCTTCTCCACGGTGTGGTTGATTTGCGAAATGGTCCGTTCATAATCGAAGTCAGCTGCATTGCGAATGCCACGAATGAGATAATCAGATTCTATTTTTTGGCAATATTTGAGGGTAAGGCCCTGATAGTCGTCGACTTTTACCTTGGGCTCATATTCAAAAATAGACCTCAGCCAGGATTTCCTTTGCTCAAGTGGAAACAAGTATTTTTTTTGAGAATTCACACCGATGGCAATAACGATTTCATCAAAGAGTGGCAGAGCACGGCGCACAATGTCTACGTGTCCGATGGTGATGGGGTCAAAGGATCCCGGTAAGACCGCTATCTTTTTTTTCATATGGGCTAATTGGCTCAAAGCTAAGCATTCATCACCGTTCATACAAAAAACATGGTTTAAATGGTCCCTGGAGAGAAATTCAAAAATAATGATTGACGAACTACAAATTTTCCTTCAGGGGTTGAAAGCTGATTCTATAGGCTTCGTACAGGCCCTTAGTCGTGGTGGCTGGCAATTGGGTCATTTCAGACATACAGGAAATTCGAGAAGCCGGAATTTGTTTGGCCAATAATTTTTTAATGGCTTGTGCACGTGCCATACCCAAATTTTCATAAGGGCCGGAATATTGTTCCCGAGATTCATACAAACCCGTCACGACCGTCATCAAACCAGTTCTGGCCACCCGCATCAGAGAATCCCGATACAAATAAAATTTTGGGCTGGTGAGCACACTGTCAGAATCATAAGTAAAGAACACATATTGACCCTCCTCAAAGCGAATATGGGAGGGAATGGCTTGTAATTTTTTATCCGTGACAGTTCCGGATTGACAGGCGAAAACTGCCAACATGATGAGTAAAAAGAAACCTCCATAATTCCACAAATATTCCTTACTTAATTTTGGTTCACTCATCTTAGGCTTATTGTCCAACTGCAAAAATACAATGGAACCAAAACATAATCGGATTTTATAAAAATGAAATAAATGATGAAAGTCTTGCATTCCGGTTTTTGAAATTGTATATTTGAGATATCCTGAAAGAAAAATCAATCCCTAGAGAACAAGCATTTTCATCTATTTTAAAGTTAAACATTCAACATGGAAAAGGAATTTGACAAGGAACTCTTATTTACGAAAGATTTTCCAGAGCGGAACCGAAAGGCATTGGAAGAAGAAGTCGAATCCTATAAAAAACAGCCATTCACACGGAAACAGGTGGAGGAGCAAATCAAACGTATTTGCAAAAGAACAGAAGGGAGAAGGAGGGTATAAAAGCATACGAAACAGAAAAAGGCATTTGGATAGTTTTGAATTGCAGCAACTTAGAAATAAGTATATCTTTGAAAATCGTATGTTGACAACAACAGAAAACAGGTATGGATTCCCAACTCCGGAGATGTACACCTCCATTGAATACCCATTAAATTATCTACAGAACAAGTTGGATGCACTTCAAGAGAAACCAGAGGATGTGATTATTGTCTCTGTGGATTATGGAGATTGTTGGGCTTTGGAATCATTTAATTAAAATAATAAATTTTCAAAGGCTTGAGTTGGTGGGCGAAGCATCTCGTCCAGGATTGCTTTCACTTTTAAGAAAAACGTATCTTTGAAATATCAAACAAAATGACCACAATCGCAGCATTGCAGTTTTGATTTGCTTTCACTTTTAAGAAAAACGTATCTTTGAAATATCCATACATCCACGCACCACGCACCGAACATTGTTTTGATTTGCTTTCACTTTTAAGAAAAACGTATCTTTGAAATATCCGATCAAATTTGAGTATGAGAATGAAGGGGGTTTTGATTTGCTTTCACTTTTAAGAAAAACGTATCTTTGAAATATCCCTTTTAATTATCAACAAGACAGCACAAAGGTTTTGATTTGCTTTCACTTTTAAGAAAAACGTATCTTTGAAATATCCTTTACGATTGAGTATTTCGGGTGACGCTGTTTTGATTTGCTTTCACTTTTAAGAAAAACGTATCTTTGAAATATCAAATTTATGTGCTACGCGGACCAGGATACGTTTTGATTTGCTTTCACTTTTAAGAAAAACGTATCTTTGAAATATCTACCCTGGATAATTAAATCACACTGGCAGGGTTTTGATTTGCTTTCACTTTTAAGAAAAACGTATCTTTGAAATATCCTTGACCAATGGAAATGAAGAGGCATTAAAGTTTTGATTTGCTTTCACTTTTAAGAAAAACGTATCTTTGAAATATCTGCCCACCATAACACAAGATCCAAATGGAAGTTTTGATTTGCTTTCACTTTTAAGAAAAACGTATCTTTGAAATATCGGAGGTTACCTTACCATGGTTGATGATTTGTTTTGATTTGCTTTCACTTTTAAGAAAAACGTATCTTTGAAATATCGCATTCTGAAAGACCCTTCGCACCCAATTAGTTTTGATTTGCTTTCACTTTTAAGAAAAACGTATCTTTGAAATATCGAGGTTAGCGATTCGTTGCGGATTGCAGCAGTTTTGATTTGCTTTCACTTTTAAGAAAAACGTATCTTTGAAATATCTTACATTAATCGTTCTACTGAGGCAATCTGTTTTGATTTGCTTTCACTTTTAAGAAAAACGTATCTTTGAAATATCCAGTTGCAGTTTCAAACTTTCTTACATCCTGTTTTGATTTGCTTTCACTTTTAAGAAAAACGTATCTTTGAAATATCCAATAAGTTCATCATGAATATACCCGGTAAGTTTTGATTTGCTTTCACTTTTAAGAAAAACGTATCTTTGAAATATCAATATACAATGGAGAATCAGGAGCAGCAAGTTTTGATTTGCTTTCACTTTTAAGAAAAACGTATCTTTGAAATATCACACTAAGACGTAAAGTATTTGAAGAAATTGTTTTGATTTGCTTTCACTTTTAAGAAAAACGTATCTTTGAAATATCGATGGGAAGATGTACATGGACCACACCGGGTTTTGATTTGCTTTCACTTTTAAGAAAAACGTATCTTTGAAATATCTTAAAACTGATGAGGGGTGGAGTGAGTGCGTTTTGATTTGCTTTCACTTTTAAGAAAAACGTATCTTTGAAATATCATAAATCGCCTATTCTCCGACTTGACCAAGTTTTGATTTGCTTTCACTTTTAAGAAAAACGTATCTTTGAAATATCTGTGCGCAGCTGCTAATCCTCCTCCGGCAAGTTTTGATTTGCTTTCACTTTTAAGAAAAACGTATCTTTGAAATATCATTGTTTGAGCCTCCGTTTGCTGATTCTTTGTTTTGATTTGCTTTCACTTTTAAGAAAAACGTATCTTTGAAATATCGGCTTTGCGAATGAGCAACATCACCTTGAAGTTTTGATTTGCTTTCACTTTTAAGAAAAACGTATCTTTGAAATATCGGTCTTTTCTTCTTTAACGCAAGAAAATAAGTTTTGATTTGCTTTCACTTTTAAGAAAAACGTATCTTTGAAATATCTTAGTGGATCAGGAGGATATCCTTTTCCACGTTTTGATTTGCTTTCACTTTTAAGAAAAACGTATCTTTGAAATATCTAGAGCGATTGATATTTCCTCTACTTCAGGTTTTGATTTGCTTTCACTTTTAAGAAAAACGTATCTTTGAAATATCTATAGTTTAATTTATGCATTTCCGCTCTTGTTTTGATTTGCTTTCACTTTTAAGAAAAACGTATCTTTGAAATATCTTCGCTGCGTTGCAATCATACCATCCTCATG
>Ga0268298_10003387_pt1 | contig 16347 bp, 12 predicted proteins | sample WWTPWeurt_MetaG_FD_194462 | JGI IMG/M metagenome (GOLD analysis project Ga0268298, IMG submission 194462) | Activated sludge microbial communities from WWTP in Nijmegen, Gelderland, Netherland - WWTP Weurt | ecosystem: Engineered > WWTP > Aerobic digester > Activated sludge | place... | reverse complement strand
TCTACGCGGCAAAATGTACAAATAAAACTGTATCCCGTACCAGCACTCAGCGTTGAACAATTGGATACTTTTTGCCTGGAGTTGCACGACAGTGTGCGCCTGCAAGTGCCACAAAGTTTTGTTTCATATCATTGGCCGGGCAGTAACGATACATTACCAATAATTAAAATAAATGCACGCAGTTATTATGTGGTAAACGTAACCGATGCTTATGGCTGTAGCTACCGCGACTCTATACTCCCTGTGAGCGAATGTGAGCCCTACCTTTACATCCCAACTGCATTTTCACCCAACGATGACGGGCTTAACGATATTTTTTTAGTGGTGAGCGACCATGTGCAACATTTCAATATGAAAATTTTTAATAAATGGGGCGAACTCGTTTTCGAAAGCAACTCTATTCAAAACGGGTGGAATGGCAGATTCAAAAGCATGGAATGTCCCGAGGATGTGTATGCATGTATAGTTAGTTGCGATGTGCAATTAACATATGGTGCAATACGGCATTTCGCTAAAAAAAGTACACTTACATTGTTTAGAAAGTATGAGTAGAAACCCGTTAAACTACCCAGTTAACTTCCCCTTTTCTGCAAAAAGGAAGCAAAGCCCGTAAACGCTGTTTTGTGTGATTCGGGAGCGTGTACCTGTTGTAAATGGTCAAATGCTTTTTGCTTATGGAAATTCATTTGTTCTTCGGCCAGTTGGCGCACTTGTACCATATCGTAAATGGCTTTTACAGCAGTTACTTTTTCCTCTTCGTTAAAATTCTTTTTGTGTACCCATTGGTTCAGTTCATCCAGTGTGTTTCCTTTAGCCAGCTCAAGTGCTTTTATTAAAAGAAATGTTTTTTTATTGGAGATAATATCACCGCCCTGCTGCTTTCCAAATTCGATGCTGTCGCCATAAACATCTAAAATATCATCCTGTAGTTGAAAGGCAATGCCTATATGTTTTCCGAATTCGTACAGGTGTTGAGCATCTTCTTCCGCAGCATGGGCAATATAGGAACCCAACTTTAAAGAGGCGGCCAGCAATACCGCTGTTTTTAATTCAATCATGTGCAGGTAATCGGCAATGGTTACCTGCTCCTGTTGCTCAAAATTCATATCCAGTTGTTGCCCTTCGCATACCTGTGCAGCCGTTTTCATAAATAAGGGGAGGCATTGTTTTAAAACAGCTCCGTCAAGTGTGCTGAATAATTCCACCGCCTTAATCATCATCAGGTCTCCGGCCAGAATGGCCGTATCCGGATTCCATTTTACATGCACCGTTGGTTGCCCTCTACGTAGCGGAGCTTTGTCCATAATATCATCGTGCACCAAGGTAAAGTTGTGAAACACTTCGAGAGCGGTAGCTACCGGTAGTACTTTTTGCAGGTCACCGCCAAACAATTCGCAGGCCATAAGTGCCAGCACAGGTCTTACCCGTTTGCCTCCCATATCCATGGTGTATTCAATGGGTGCGTATAATTCAACGGGAGCTCCGGTAAACCTGTTTTCCTTAATATAGGTATTTATTTGCTGTAGGTATAGTTGGTATGTTTGCATAGCACCTATTTGATTAACTGAAAATCGATGGTGCGTTTCACCAGATCGGTTTTAATTACTTTTACTTTTAATTTATCACCTAATTGGTAAATGATTTTCTTTTTACGTCCGATAACGCGGTAATTGGCTTCGTCATATTCATAAAAATCATCCTGAAGCGAGCCAAGTCTTATCATTCCTTCGCATTTATTTTCTATAATTTCTACATAAATGCCCCACTCGGTAACCCCTGAAATAATCCCTTCAAACACTTTTCCCAAAAACTGATTCAGGTATTCAACCTGCTTGTATTTTATCGAAGCGCGTTCGGCTTCGGCTGCCCGCTGTTCCATTTCCGAACTGTGCTTGCATTTGTTTTCCAAATCGCCTGTTTTGCCTGTTTCTTTCTCTAAATAATGTTCCAGCAAGCGGTGTGTCATTAAGTCGGGGTAGCGCCTTATGGGTGAGGTAAAGTGCGTGTAAAAATCAAAGGCCAATCCGTAATGACTTGTTTTTTTTGTGGTATAAAAGGCTTTTGCCATGGTGCGAATAGCCATTTGCTGCAGCAGGTTTTGTTCTGGTTTACCTTCTACTTCTTCCAGCAGGCTGTTCAGCGATTTTGAAATCTGTTTTTCCGATTGCGCATTAATGCGGTAACCAAACCGGGCAGCAATAGTGCTAAATTGGGTGAGCTTATCAATATTGGGTAGTTCATGTACGCGGTACACGCAGGGCTTTTTATTTTTGCCTAAAAGTTCGGCTACTTTTTTATTGGCAAGCAACATAAAATCTTCAATGAGTTTATGTGCATCTTTTCGAATTTTGGTATACACCCCAAGCGGATTTCCCTTCTCATCTAATTTAAATTTTACTTCTTCCGTTTCAAATGAAATGGCTCCCTGTTTAAAACGTTCCTTGCGCATTATTTTGGCTAAAGTATCCAGTTGCATTAATTCATAGGCATACGGGCCACTTTGATTTTCGAGCACCTGCTGCACTTCTTCATAAGCAAAACGCCTGTCGGAGTGAATAACGGTTTTGCCAAACCACTCCTTGTGAATATGGCCTTTTTCGTCCATTTCAAACACGGCTGCAAAACAGAGTTTATCTTCATTGGCTCTTAGGGAACATACTCCGTTTGATAATTTTTCGGGCAACATGGGCACTACGCGGTCAACTAAATAAATGGATGTTCCGCGATCGTAGGCCTCTTTATCTAATGGCGAACCGGGTTTTACATAGTGGCTCACATCGGCTATATGTACTCCTATTTCAAATTTGTTATCGGGTAATACCTGAAAAGAAATGGCATCATCAAAATCTTTCGCATCCTCGGGGTCAATGGTAAAAGTAAGAATGGAGCGAAAGTCTCTTCGTTTTTTTATTTCTTCGGCAGGCGGGGTATCAGCAATTTTTTCAGCTTCGGCTTCTACTTCTGCAGGGAAACTCAACGGAAATCCATACTCGGCAATAATGGCATTCATTTCCACCTCGTTTGTTCCCGGCTTACCCAGCACCTGAGTTATTTCTCCAAAAGGGTTATTGAAATCAACCGGCCAGTCGGTAATACGTGCAATGGCTTTCATGCCGTGGCCTGCCTTGTTTAATTTATCATTGGGAATATAAATGTCCACGTGCATTCTGCGATCGTCAGGAACCAAAAAAGCAAATCCGGCTTTTCGTTCTACAATGCCTACAAATTCGGTACGCGCGCGTTCCAGAATTTCGACTACTTCGCCCGAATTTTTTCCGTCTCTGCGTTGTGCAAAAAGACAAATTTTTACTCTGTCCTTATGTAAAGCGCGGTTTAAATCATTAGGGCCAATATAAACATCATCCCCTCCGCTATCCGGAATAAGGTAAGCCGACCCGTGCGAGTTTACATCAAGAATTCCTTCTACAAACCTATCGAAAATAACGGCTTTATATTTACCTGGTCCGCTTGATCTGAGTTTACCCGTTCCCAGCAGCTTGTTCAGTGCATTTTCAATAAGTTTTCTTTGCTCATCACTTCTGAAACCTAAACGCGAGGCAATTTGTTTGGCATTCCATTCTTTCGATGCCTGCTCCATCATCAGGTCGCAGATAGCCTGCTGAAGATTTTGTGGGGTTGATTTTTTTGTCAAGCTAAAGCGTATTTGATGCAAAATACCCTCTTTACCTAAAATTCAGAAAGGGTTTTATGCACAACGGAGCAAATCATTTAACGGCATACCTGTATTTTCCTGAATTCGCAGAAAGTAGAGGAGCCAGTAAAGAGCAGGTACAACCCATCGGGAAGTTGGGAGGTATTGAGGGGAATTTTATTTTCTCCCTGCGGGAGGGTGTAATAAACAACCTCATTTACCAACCGACCGTTAAGGTCAGTCAAACGCATTTCAACCACATCGGGTTGGTTTAGTATTATGCTGATGGCGGTATTGGCGGTTGCCGGATTTGGAAATACAGAAACGATTGGGGACTTTGAAATAACTTTGCGTGCGCTTGTTGCCCAGTCGCGAAAAACAATATTGTCAAGTATCAGAATAGTCCCGTCATCAATGGGAGTAGCATTTGATGAAACAGCATGTGTAATGCGCAGTTCACACGAATCGGGGATTGCCACCGAAGAATACAGCATAGTAAAAACCATGTCTTTTAACTGAATGGTATTTCCGCTGGCAGTTTGTTCGCCCCAGGTAAATTGGTTATAGGCTACTGTATCCCGTGTACCGGCATTTGATTTAAAAAGGAACACGGTAAACATGGCCATGTCGGTTGATTTCCCTTTTCTGTATCCGCCCAGAAAACGAAAATTTAACGGTCGCTGTGCATAGGCAAAACTACAGCCAAGCGATGATGGAGCAGAACCGGCCAGTGTTTGCATTTGCAGCCCGTAGCCTCCTTCAGGCATATCAATACGCACGATTCCGGGTGTATAAACAGTCCAGTTGTCGGGTTGCAGTCCGGAACTTTTTATTGTCCAGTTTTCAAAAGTTCCATTCGGAATATTTTGCCCCATTACATCCATGCACAAAAAGCCGGAAAGGAAAAACAGTGCTGTCTTTAAATTCATTTACCGTTAGTATAAGTGAGATAATGTAACATGTATTGAATAGCTTATGTTCAGTGCAAAAATAAAAAAGGGCTTCGGTTACCGAAGCCCTTTTTTAAAAACTTATTAGGTAAAATTAATTAACCAGGATTTTTCCTGATTTAATCACTTCGCCTTCGCTGGTTTTAATTTCATAGAAATAGAAACCGCGGGTGTAATTGCTTACGTTTACAGTAGTGTTTTTCTCATCAAACAACACTTCTTCAACTTTTCTGCCGGCAATGTCAAAAATGTTAAGCACTTTAGGTAAGTCGTAATTTACATCAATGTTCAATACGTCTTTTACCGGATTAGGGTAAACGCGAGTGGTATTAGCAAGAGCTCCGTCAATACCTACGTACCAGCCATGCTCATTAAACCAAACAATATCTTTAGATTTTTTGTTGTTGGTTAAACCTGTTCCCGTTTCAAATCCTAAATCCGGACGGTTGAGGCAATGTGCAATAAATTCAAATCTAACATTTGTAGATTGAAGGAATTTCAGATTTGCGGTAAGACTTAAAGCCAAATGCATTGTGTCGCCAGTTGCAATAGTTCTTGTAACCGTTTTAATTGCGAAAGTGTTAGAATTGGGGCCCGGATATAATACAATTAACTGAGAGTTGCTGATAATAGTTACCGCAAACTGATACCAGATTGAATCGCCAGCCATTGCTGAACTGCTCCCGTTATTTTTCATAACTACCTCAACATTGAAAGGGGTACCGCTTGAAGGAGTACTTTTTAAACTATCCGGATAAAGAATAGATTCGGTTGACCAGTCAATTGTTCTGGTTTGAGCAAAGGATAATCCCGTTATAGCAATAACGGATACGATGGTAAGTAGAATTTTTTTCATTTGATGAATTTTGGGTTAATAATTATTTAACACAAATCTATATTCTGAAAGTGGTAATAGAAAGGTATTATTAAAATATTTTCCAACTTGTACAGTTATTAAGACAGAAGGTCTATTAGTTCATCAATATCTAATGATTTCACAAAAGATTCTTCTGTTTCAATAAGGTTTTCAGCAAGTTGTAGTTTTTTCTGTTGCAGGGCTACAATTTTCTCTTCTACCGTATTCCGGGTAATAAATTTATAAGTAAACACATTTTTGGTTTGACCAATGCGGTAGCTGCGGTCTTCAGCCTGCTTTTCAACAGCCGGATTCCACCAGGGGTCAAGGATAAAAACATAATCGGCAGATACGAGATTTAATCCGAGCCCGCCTGCTTTTAATGAAATTAAAAATACCTTGATCTGTTCATTTTCATTGAATCGTTTTACCTGATCGGCCCGTTCTTTTTGCGACATTTGACCGTGTAAATAACAATAAGGGGTGTTGCTCGCCTCCAAATGATGCCGGTAAATTTCCAGTTGTTTTACAAACTGCGAAAAAACGAGCAATTTATGGTCTTCGGCAATAGCAGTATTTATACGCTCGGTTACCTCATCAAATTTACCGGAGCTAAATTTATATTCTTCCTCCACCATTCTGGGATGATTGGCTAATTGACGGAGTTTAGTGAGCCCCTGAATAATGGTAAGTTTCGATTTATTAAAACCCTGTTCTTTGATTACCTGCAACAGCTCGTTTCTATACTGCGATTTTACTTCTTCATAAGTTTTCTCCTGTTCTTCGCTCATATCGCAATAAATTACCTGCTCAATTTTGTCGGGGAGGTCTTTTGCCACCTGCGATTTGGTTCTTCGCAATACAAACGGATTGATAAGTGTTTTAAGAATTTTGAGCTTTTTTTCGTCAGCCTGTTTCTCAATAGGAATAGAAAAATTTTCCATAAAACTACTGTAATCACCCAGCAGCCCCGGATTGATAAACGACATTTGAGACCACAGTTCAATTACGGAATTTTCAATCGGGGTTCCGGTAAGTACAATTTTATATGCGGCCTTTAAACTTTTTACAGCTTTAGAGGCCTGCGACATGGGGTTTTTTATATTCTGACTTTCATCAAGAATAATATAATGGAAATAATAATTGCGCAACAATTCTATATCCGAACGAACAGTGCCGTAAGTGGTAAGGATAATATCATAATACCTGAACTGGGCAGGATCTTTTATGCGGTTGATTCCGGTATAGATCAAAATTTTGAGTCCGGGGGCAAAACGGGTGGCTTCGTTGTTCCAGTTAAAAATTAGCGAGGTGGGTACAATGATTATCGAAGTGGTGTATTGTTTGGTTACCGGTTGTTCAGTATCAGCCGGGGTATTTTCCTGAGTTTTTGTTCCTGCCATTGCGGGCAAATGCGCGGCCTGATTAAACAGGGAAATTTGTACCGGTGTTTGCTCCGAAATTTCTGACGGGCCCAGGGCCAAAAGATGTTCCGTTTCATCGGGGCTGTGATGAAACTCTTTTTCGTATTGTAATAAGGCAAGTGTTTGAATGGTTTTACCTAATCCCATATCATCGGCCAGACAGGCACCAAGTTTATTATCGCGAAGAAAGGATAACCAATTGTAACCGGCTTTTTGGTAGGGGCGTAAATCTCCATTAAACGAGCCGGGAAGCGGATATTCTTTGATGCTTTGCTGATCTCTCAGGTTCATGAGTTTTTCACTCAGCTTCATCTGTACTCCGTTAAAAGAACTTAACTCGGTAATTAATCCAATATGGTAATTGCGCAACCGGATATTTTCTCCGGGTTCTGAATTTTCAAAAATGCTGCTGAAGGTGCTGAACCACTCGTCAGGAATCACTGCCGTTTCTCCGTTGGGCAGTAAAAACTCCCGTTTCCCTCTTAAAATATATTCTTTGAGCGCAAGAAAAGGGAACTGAAATTCTCCGAATTTTACCACAGCGTTTATATCAAACCAGTCGTTAAATTCTTTTACGTCAATTTTTATTTCCCTGTTGCCAAGAAAATATTTCTGCCGCTCTTCTTCCTGTATAATTTTAAATCCGGCTTCTTCAATTTTTTCTTTATGAATAATTATCCAGTCAATAAATTCATATTTATTTACGGTCTCAAATGCCTGAAGTGTTTTTTCCTCTTTTGGGCGGGAATTGGTTTTTTTTAGCCTGAACACCGAGCCATCGGTGAGTTCAAGTCCCAGATTTTCCAAAAAATCTTTTTTACTGTCTTCCCACTTTACCGATCTTCTGATTCGTTTAAAAATATATTGATTCTCTTTTTTTTCAAGACTCACCGAAACTTTATGGGAGTTGTGGTAAAGAAAAAGATTCTTCCCGTATTCAAAGCATAATTGCAACTGAACATTTTCTTCCCATAGCCGCACAATTTTGAGCACAGGAGTGGCATCGTGCTTTTCGGTAATAATTTCGAGACCCTGCGCATACACGTCAAATTTTTCGACCAGCGGCACTACAAATTTCCGGAAGTAATTCTCTTCGGCACTTTTGGGAATTTGAATAAATCGTTTGTTAAAAAAGGGCAATAGTTTTTTCCCGTCTATGTTTTTTTGAAAATCGTACACCCGGTTATCAACCAGCAACCACGCAGGATAATTGCACAGGAGTCTTGCGTTTTTATACATAAACTCCATTTTCTCCTCCAGGTATTTAATGGTGGGGTAATAGCGGGTACCTTCCTCATCTCGTCTGAAATGGAATAAAACCGAACTTTTTTCTTTGGCAATTTCCAGTTCGGTAGAGCAGGGATTATTGTCGTTTCCCGTTTTAAAAAATCGTTTGTTCCTGAGTAATTCCAGGGCACCGGCAATTCGTTTTTCTATAAACGGACGGATGAAATTGGTGAAAAGTTCTTCATCGCAGTATTTCTCAAAAAACTGGGAAGGTTTTATTTGTTTATTGTTTTTGTCAACGTAAAATTTCTTTGTGATATACGCCTGCTCTATTTCATCTAAAATTTTCAGCAATTGTTTATCGGTGGCATCAATTTGTTCGCTGTAATAGTCGGAAGTTTTGGTAAAAATTCGCTGATGTGTAAGCGTCAGCTGTCCCTTGGAATTTACCTGCACTACATGCGGCTCAATAATAAGTCCGAGGTGCTGATGCTCTACCAGTGTGTAAATTAATTCAAAAGGTTGGGTATTGACTACTTTCAAAACAAATTCTGTCCGTTAACAACCGATAAAGGTAGGTTGAATTAACGGGTGGATTGCTTATGTGGGAAAATTGTCAGAAACTCACTTCACCGCTGAAAACCAATTTGGCAGGCCCAATGAGCCATACATCGGTAAATTTATTTTCCTCGGGATTGAATTGAAATCGTACCTTAAGTTCACCTCCGGGTGTGCTAACGGGAACTTCAAAGGGTGTGGCTGAAGTATTTTTGTTAAGTAAATACCAGGCAATAGCTGCGGCAGTAACTCCTGTTCCGCACGAGAGGGTTTCGTCTTCCACTCCGCGTTCGTAGGTGCGCACGTAGAGTCGGTTTTGCTGCCATTCAATAAAATTTACATTAATGCCGTTTTGCTTGTATTCATTATTGTATCGAATGGACTTAGCTCTGGTTACAATATCAGTGGTGGCTGTATTGGTGCAGGGAAGTACATAGTGCGGTGATCCGGTATTTAAAACAAAATGATCGGTATTAAATTTCACTTCACTCACATTTTGCATTTGTAGTTCCACCATATCTCCGTTAAAAATGGCCTGATGCGGTCCGTCAACTGCTACAAAAGAAGTGCTGGTTGAAATGATACCCATTTGCCGGGCAAATAGTGCTATGCACCGGCCTCCGTTGCCGCACATGCTGCTTTCGTTTCCATCGGCATTGTAATAAATCATTCGGAAATCGAAACCTTTCTCGTTGCGCAGCAGCATTAAGCCGTCAGCCCCAATGCCAAATCTGCGGTTGCATAATTCAGCAATTAATTCTTTATCGTGCAATGGAAATTGTTCATTCCTGTCATCAAGAATGATAAAGTCGTTTCCGGTTCCCTGATATTTATAAAACTTCACTTTAGCGTTGAAATATTTTTTTTACCAAGCCTTGTTCCATTTCCCGGTAAGGATGAAACTTACCGTCCGGCTCAAGGTAATAGTATTTTTTTTCGTAGTGCAAATATAGGTCATCCTGCACAGTAAGCAGATGAATTTTGTAAGGGGGCTCTATGCCGAAAAGCACTAATTTTTTTCCGTTAAACTGGTATCCCCTCGAGTTAAGCGGAGACTTCCAGAATTCAACAGTTATGGCCTGCGCGGTTTTTGCCGTAGTGTCTTCCGGATTTTCATTAGAAAGATAAGAGGGGGTAAGCAGGGTGTCAAATTCCCATTCGTCTTCTACCAAATTAATGTAATTGGGGTTTTCCTCTAAAAGTTGCCCGTCAACGCTTTCCTGCTCTACCTGAGCTAACGGGTCTTCGGACTGGTTTTTTTGTTGCTGCTCCGGAGTATTCTGTTTTGCTGCAAATTCTTTTCGTAATTGCTCTTCGCTTCTGCGTTCTACAGCTTTGTACGGAACCCTGATTAGTGAATCAACTTTATTTATTACTTTGGGAATGGTGTACTGCGGGATATAATTTTCAGTGACAAAATATACGGCACTCAAAATAAAAATGATGGTGAGCAGGTATGGAAGCAAGCCAAAAAAGAAGGTTTTTTTGTTTCGGAGACTCTCGGTGTTTTCATGCAGGTATTGTTTTAACTCCTGTCTTCGCGCTTCTTTTATTCCTTCCACCAAAGCGGCATAAAAATCATACTGGGTTTTAAGTTTTGGCTCGGCCAACAGGCGCTCTTCAAACTCGGATTTTTCTTTTTTTCCGAGTTTTCCGTCAAAGTAGCGCTCAATCAGGTCAAAATTATCCGTCAGCCGTTCGTTCATTTTTCTGTTTCTTCTCTATTGACAACTATTAGCTGCAAAACGTTGTTTGGCTTTAAAATTCATTTGTTGTTTTTTCTATAAGGCTTTTCAAAATTTCACTTTTGCGCTGCCTCACGGCATCCGGGCTGTGGGCTCCGGTAAGTTCCGCAATTTCTTTCAGGCTAAAACCGTCAAAGTAGTAGTAACCTAAAAGTTTCCGGTCGTTTTCCGATATAGATAACCATATTTCTTTAGGAATTCGGGTGGCTGTGGTTTCTTCGGGTGCCTCGTGCTCTTTTTTAGCCTTTTTCCTGTCGCGCTTATTCCAGCGGTTGCGGGCGGCTGCTAACACATAAGGAGCCAGTGCGAAAGATTGTCCGTTTTTTTGCCGGATGACATGTTGCCAAACTGCCAGTAATGCCTCGGTTATTACTTCTTCAGCATCCTTTACCCTTCCGCGTTTAGCTAATACATACCTGTAAACTTTTTTAAAAGTGCGGGCATAAAGCATGGTAAGGGCTTCTTCATTGCCCGATCGCATAAGCTGAATTAAAGTTCTGTCGTTCAGAAACCGGAAACCAAACATACTGTTGTTAAAAGAAAAAAATATTTTTGTCTTTTATTCGTTAAAGAGGCTTCAAAGTTACGGTTCAAAAATGGTTTCACCTTAACTTTAAGCATAACAATGGAACAAAAATTGATAAGCGAAAGAATCAAAATAAAAAGTTTATGAAGAAAGTAGTTGGATTAGTATTGGTAGCAAGCCTGGGAGGCATTGTTGCCTTGGGCGTAAACAAATTATTTGACAAGGAACGGAGTTCAGAGTTTGGAGCTATGCAATTGGCCCGTTATGCTAGTATAGCCGAGTCGGGCCCCGGAATGACTCAGGATTTTACTGCTGTTTCTGAGGTTGTTACGCCAACTGTTGTTCACGTAATTACCACGGTTGAATCGGTTAGCTCTGGCTCGGGTCCTGCCGATCCGTTTGATTTTTTCAGAGGTCACGGGTTTAGCCTGCCCGATATGGGCCCGCAGGTAGGTTCCGGTTCCGGGGTTATTATTTCTGAAGACGGATATATTATTACCAATAACCATGTGATAAACGGGGCTACTAAAATTGAAGTAGTGCTTAATGATAAACGCAAGTACATGGCCGAGTTAATAGGTACCGACCCGAACACGGATATTGCCCTGATAAAAGTGGAAGAAAAAAATCTTCCGTTTGCCATATTCGGTAATTCGGATGACGTAAAAGTGGGACAATGGGTACTGGCCGTTGGAAATCCTTTTAATCTTACCTCAACCGTTACAGCTGGTATTGTAAGTGCCAAAGGCCGCAACCTTAATCTCATTCGTGATCCGCAAAATCCTGAAAGCCGTTACGCCATTGAATCTTTTATTCAAACGGATGCGGCAGTTAATCCGGGCAACAGCGGTGGAGCCTTGGTTTCTATTGATGGCAAACTGATTGGAATTAATACAGCCATTGCTTCGCAAACAGGTTCCTACTCGGGTTATTCGTTTGCGGTGCCTTCCAATATTGCTAAAAAAGTAATTAATGACGTGATGAAGTACGGCACCGTTCAGCGGGGTTATCTGGGTGTGGAGATAAGGGATGTAAATGCCGAGCTGGCTGATGAAAAGGGATTGAAAGACGTGAAGGGCGTGTATGTGGGAGGCGTAAATCCGAAAAGTGCAGCTGAAGAAGCCGGAATTAAAACCGGAGATATTATTATAAAAGTGGAAGATGCGGCAGTTAATTCTTCTTCGGAATTGCAGGAGCAGATAAGCCGCAGAAATCCGGGCGATAAAGTAACGGTGGTGGTAAAACGTGACGGGAAGGAAAAAGTATTTGTAGTGGTATTGAAAAATAAGGAAGGCAAAGCGGCTATTTCTGTTGAAACAAAAGTGGATAAAGCCAATGCGCTGGGTGCCGATTTTGAAAGTATAAACCGTGAGGAGCGCCTGCGTTTAAAAATTACCAATGGGGTAAAAGTAAAAAGTATTGGCGGCAGAAGTGCGCTTAGCAAAGCCGGCATTCCTGAGGGGTATGTGCTAACCCATATTGATAAAAAACCGGTTTACACCGTTGGGGATGTAAAGAAAATTCTCGAAGGTAAAAAAGGCGGAGTATTGCTGGAAGGAGTAAATCCGGATGGGAGCAAGGGCGTTTACGGAATTTCGATAGATTAATTTTTCATCATAAAAACAGAAAGGGTCGGGGTAATTCTCCGGCCCTTTTTGATTTGGTAATTACCATTTTTCCTCTTTCGGCCGTTGCTTTTAACTTCAGTTTGGCTGCCTGCATCCATTGCCCCTTTTCCCTTGCTTTAAATGCATTAACTTCATGAATAATCATGTTTACGGCATGGTTGTAATACCTGCGCGAATACATGCGTTTAAAGTCAATATCTCTGTCGGTACTGGTTTCCCAGGGAAGCGGATTTATGAAGTTGTTTTCTACCTGCGTATAGAGAGGAGTGCCTTTAATGGGGTAAGCCACTGTAATGGTAAAAATATCGGGGTTCGATTCTTTCAAATGGGTAACTGTTTCAAAAATATCTTCTTCGGTTTCTCCGGGATAGCCAACCATAATAAATGTTCCGGCTTGTATGCCGTTTTGTTGTGCCAGTTGAATCATATTTCTCACCTGTTTCACATCCACACGTCTGTCCATTAAATCAATTACCTTTTGTGAGCCGCTTTCGGCACCAATCCAAACCCTGAAACATCCGGTTGATTTTAGCAAATGAATTACTTCTTCATTCATTCGGTCAGCCCTTGTAATGCACTCGTATGGCATTTGAATTTTTCGTGCAGCGAGTTCGTTGGCAAATTCCTGCAACCATTTATGGCTTATGGTAAAAACATCATCTACAAACCAAATGCTGTCTACCTGATAGGTTTTTTGAATCCATTCAATTTCATCGGCTACACTGCGCGCACTTCTTCTCCGATAACTTTGGCCGTAAACGGCACGGCTGCACCAGTTGCATGTATAAGGACAACCCCTCATGGTGCTCACCGATATGGCACTGGTTCCGTGTTTTTGTTTCCAGGCATCAAAGTACAGTTGCAGGTTTACTTTTGTACGGTTGGGTAAAGACAGTACTTCAAGGTCTTTTAGTTTAGAGCGCTCGGGGTTTATACAAACCTTTTTATCTTTATCTAAAAACGCAATACCATTAATCAGGTGAATGTCGGTTGCAGCATTGGGGTTATCAATGTATTGAATTAATTCGAGTGTTGTTTCTTCTCCCTCGCCCAAAACAATATAATCGGCACCGTGATTCAGGAAATGGGAAATATGATTTCGTACTTCCGGTCCGCCCAGAATAATTTTTGTGTGGTGAAGCGAGGGTTCCTGTTTTACAAATTGAATAATGCGGAGTACGTTTAGTTTGGTCATCAGGTTGGTGTAAATCCCTATTACATCCGGTTTATCGTGCAGCAACTTATCCTGCAGCTTATCAAATGACGAAAAGGTACTGTCGAAAACATCATTAGGGTAATTAAATTTTTCGAGCCAGGAGGAGATATATAAAATACCCAAAGGCATATAAGGTCGCATGATTTCCTTTTCTTTAAGGTCTTCGTGCAAAAAGTAGCCGTGAGTAAGTATAATTTTCATTTGTGATTATTTTTTCGCCATGGAAAGATAGATATGATCGCCATTATCTGCAAACAGGGGTAAACTTCCGAAAGTATATTCAAGCCTGTAAACGAGTTTTGCAATTGCAGGATGTTCTTTAAACCAATTTTCAAAGTAAGAAGGCGGTATGAACAAGCCTATTGGTCGTTTTTTTATCAGGGTAAACGAAGAAAATAAAGTAAGTAACTGGCGGCTGTGGTAATATATCGTTGGTTGAATAATATTTTCGGTAAGTTTTGCGGGAGTAACAGAATGCCTTCGGTTAGCATTTTCAAATTCTCCTTTAAGAGCAAAAAAGAATCGCTCACTTAGGCAGTTTTTTGCCAGCAGAATAAGGATAAGCCGCCCGTTTTTGTTAAGCAAACTTTCAAAAACAGTATTTAGTTTTTCAAGTTCATTTTTATCTACGCAGTTTAATCCCCCGAAGTTTGAAAAAATCAAATCAAATTGTTCTCCATTAAAATGTTTTTCGATCTGGTTAAAAGAACATACACTAAAATGGCAATTTACTTCGGAAGCACTCGTTAATTTTGATTTGGCTGCGGTTATCATCGCGGCAGAGGTATCGGTAGCCCAAACCTCACAATTATTCGATGCCATCCACAGGGCATCAACTCCGGTTCCGCAATTAATTTCAAGCACGCGAAGGGGCCTCTCCGGTTTTATTTCCTGCTTTAGAAAATGCCAGACCCGGTTTCGCTGAGCTGTACCGATAAGCGAATTGCTAAAATCACGGTCATAATTTTCGGCTATATGATCAAAAGGTGAGTTGTTGTTACCCCACATACTTTTTTATTCCGGCTTTTGAAATGATACTTTGTGGAATTCGGAATCCAAGACTAAACGCTTTTTTTAAGTCTTTAAACCGGTGCAGATTTTTTAAGGCAGCCCATGCTTGTCTTTTCCTGAACTCATAATGAACATGGCGCTGTAATTTTTTATAAAAATCGGGCGGGTAGGTACTTTCAAACATTACGAGCAATTCATCACTGTCGGCCCAATTTGTTTTTTGTGTAAGCTGACTTTTTACGTTCTCATAAAATTTGGTTCCGGGCAGCGGATACGAAACAGAGATTCCCAGGTCGTGGGGCATTAACTCAAATACCATTTGCATGGTTGCCTCAATTTCATTTTTGGTTTCTCCGGGGTAACCAAATTGTAAGAAGAAACAGGGTTTTATCCCTTTGCGCTGCATAAGGCGTGTAGCCTGATGGATTTCTCCCACTTTGGTTCCTTTATCCATGGCGTCCAGAATTTTTTGGGAACCGCTTTCAGCACCAACCCATACTTCATCGCAACCTGCCCGTGCTAATGCATCAATATTATTTTCTTCCAGTAAAAGGTCAACGCGCGATTGGATTTTGAAGCTGATGGCAAGGTTTTCTTCCTGTACTAAATCGACAAACTTATTTACCCAGCCCGGTTTAAGACCGAAAATATCATCACAAAACCAGATATGGTCGAACTGATATTTTTCTTTAAGCATTTTTAATTCCGACACAACATTTTGCGGTGAGCGTGAATTATACCTGTTGCCGTAAATGGGTTTAGCGCACCAGTTACATTTGAACGGACACCCGCGTGTGGTTCCTATATTTATTGAGAAATAGCCTGTACTTCTCAGCCATCTTTTCCGGTATTCGTTTAAGTCAATCAGGTCCCAGGCCGGGAACGGGAGTGTGTCGAGGTCTTTTATATTTTCTCTGGCGGAATTTTGAATTACACCATTGCTTTCAAGGTAAGAAATGCCTTTGAGTTGGGTTAAGCTGTGCTCATTTTTAATTAATAAGCGGCAGAGTTCCTCCAGTGTTTTTTCGCCTTCACCGTGAATCACAAAATCAACCCCTTCTTCTATGTATTTTTTGAAATGATCTGTTGAATCGGAACTTGAAATAACTACCCGGCATCCGTAACGTTTAGCAATTTTAGTCATTTTAAATGCAGCCTCGCGCATATTGGTGAGGCACATTTTGGTGAGATAGTTAAATCCGTCATCGTAAATCACCAGTATTTTTGGCCGGCATTCTTTTATTACATTCTCAATTTCATCGGCCGTTTCCGAAAACATTACATCGTGAAAAGCAATGTCGAAACCAGCATTGCGAAGAACAGCGGCTGCATAAAGGGTAGCCAATGGTGCATACGGACGCTGAAGCTTCCATTGTTTTGGATCGAACCGGAGAAAATAGGAATGGGTGATAAGAATATCTGCCATGCTAAAGGGTGACCTTGAATTCGGTTTCGAATGATTGCACCTTGTTTTTATATTTTTCCAGAATTATAAACTGATACCCTTTTTCGTGCTGTTTCGAAACATTCTTTTTGGTACGTATATTCAGGTCA
>Ga0268298_10003386_pt1 | contig 16358 bp, 15 predicted proteins | sample WWTPWeurt_MetaG_FD_194462 | JGI IMG/M metagenome (GOLD analysis project Ga0268298, IMG submission 194462) | Activated sludge microbial communities from WWTP in Nijmegen, Gelderland, Netherland - WWTP Weurt | ecosystem: Engineered > WWTP > Aerobic digester > Activated sludge | place... | reverse complement strand
GGCCCCCTTCGCCGAGTCCCTCAAGGCCTGGACCACCACGCCAGGGCGCCTCGGGGATGAGACCAAGAACTTCGTGGCCGAGTGGATCAGCGGCGGTCTCAAGGATTGGTGCATCTCTCGCGACGCGCCCTACTTCGGCTTCCCCATCCCCGGCGAGCCCGGGAAGTTCTTCTACGTCTGGATGGACGCGCCGGTGGGTTACATCTCCTCGACGACCCGCTGGGCCAAGAAGATCGGTAAGCCCGAGCTGGCCGATCTCTACTGGCGCAAGAACGGCGCGCATATCACCCACGTGATCGGCAAGGACATCGTGTACTTTCACACGCTGTTTTGGCCGGCGATGCTGGAGGCGGCCGAGCTCACGCGGCCCGCGCGCGTGCACGTCCACGGCATGCTCACCGTCGATGGCGTCAAGATGTCCAAGACGCGCGGGACCTTCATCAACGCCAAGACCTTTCGGGAGTTCGTGGACCCCGTCTATCTGCGCTACTTCTTCGCCTCCCGGCTCGGCTCGAGCAACGCGGACATCGATCTGTCGATGGAGGAGTTCACCAACACCGTCAACGCGGGCCTGGTGAAGAACTTCGCCAACCTGATCTCCCGCGCGATCACCATCCTCAAGGAAGGCGGCCGCTACGGACAGCTCCCGCCGGGCTCGGAGACTCATCGGGAGTTCGTGCGCGCGCGGGTGGAGGCGGCGGCCAAGACCTACTATCCGGCCTTCGACTCGGCCAGCGCGGTCGCGGCGGCGATCGAGGTCGCCAGCTTGGCCAACAAGATCTTCCAGGACGCCGAGCCCTGGAAGCGGGCCAAGACCGAGCCCGAGGCGGCCCGCGACATCGCGACTTTGTGCCTGAATTTGGCTCGATCGGCCGCGGTGATTTTGGCCCCCGTGGTGCCGAGCCTCATCGAGTCGGTCTACAAGATCCTCGGCCTCCCCGGGGCGCCGAAGTCCTTTGATGAGGCCAACGCCTTCGATCTGGTCGATCGCCCGATCGGGACGCCCGCGCGGATCCTCGACCCCGTAGACAAGAAGCAACTGGAGGCCATCGTGGAGGCATCGAAGCCCAAGGACGGCGCGCCGACGGAGACGCCGCAGCCCACCAACGGAGAGGAGAAGCGCAAGGCGCCCAAGGCCGAGCCGCCCGCGGGCGCGATCGCTCCGGTCAACGCGTCCAAGGCCGAGGCCGCTCCCAGCAAGGGCGCGCCCGCCGAGAAGGGGCCGCCCGCAGAGATCAGCGTAGAAGAGCTGGCCAAGGTCGATCTGCGCGTAGGCCTCGTGCTCAGCGCCGATCTGGTCGAAGGCGCCGACAAGCTCCTCAAGCTCTCCATCGATCTCGGAGAGCCAAAGGGCCCTCGCACGATCTTCGCCGGTCTGCGCAGCGCCTACGAGCCCGCCGCCTTGATCGGCAAGCGGGTGGTGGTCGTGGCCAACCTGAAGCCGCGCAAGATGCGCTTTGGGATCAGCGAGGGCATGGTCTTGGCCGCGGGCCCCGGCGGTAAGGACATCTGGGTGCTGGGCGTGCCCGATGGCGCGCCCCCGGGCTCGGAGATCAAGTGATCTCAGAGCGCCTGAGTGCGGCGGCCTCGACCAAGGCGCGGCTCGCGGCGCTGAAGGACGCGCTCGGGCTGGAGGCCGACCAGGCGGTCAAAGACGAGGGCCTCATCCCCGCGGTGGTAGCGCTCCTCACCGACGAGGACGCGCGCGTACGGCAGAGCGCGCTCGACGCCCTGGGGCAGCTCCAGCACCGGAGCGTCATCGCCTTCCCCGCGGCGCTCAGTCCGACGATCCGTCGCCGCGCTTTGGATGATGCACCGGAGGTCCGGGCCGAGTGCGCCGTGGCCTTGGCCCTGCTACCTCCGGATGACGCCGCGGAGGTCACGCGCTGCCTGAACAACCTCCTCCGCGACCCCGATCCCCGGGTGCGGCGCGAGGCGGCGGCGGCGCTCGGTGATCTCGGCGATCGCGCGCAGGTGATCACGCTCGAGCCCCTGCTCGAAGATCCCGACGATGGGGTGCGCTTTGAGGCCTGCTTCGCGCTGGCCTCGCTGGGATCGAGGACGAGCCTGCCCTTGCTCCTCGGCGCGCTCGAGACCCCGCACCTCCTCGACGCCTGCGAGGCCTTGCGCCGGCTTGGAGATCCTAGCGCAGCGCCCGCCCTCAAGAAGGCCGCCGGGCGCTTCTTCCTGGGCTGGCCCGAGAAGCTCACGCTCTTGGCCGCCGCCGCCTCCCTCGGAGATCTCGAGGCGGGCCAAGCCTTGGTGGGCCGGACCAAGGCCCTGCTCCGCGAAGAGCGCGCCCTGGCGATCGCCCTGCTCGGCGCCTCGAAGGTGAGCGCCGCACGTGACCCGCTCGAAGCGATCGCGCTCGATCCCAAGAATCCCCTGCGGGAGGGGGCTGTCTATGCACTGTCGGAGCTGGGCCTGAGCGAGAGCCGGCCCTGCCTCGAGCGCTTGGTGGGAGATCCGGACGCGGGCGTCGCGGGCGCGGCGCGAGAGGCGCTGGACCGACTGGGATAGTCTAGGCGGTCAGCGGCTTCTGCGGTCGCCAGGTCCGTCGGACAGGCATGCCGGAGCGCTTGTCCGGGGCACCGGGGGCAGCCGCCTCCGACGCACTGATGCGTCTGGGCCGGTTATCGGCGGGGTGAACCCACCTGCGGGCGCGATCGCATCGCTCAACGCGTTGACAGGCGCGCATCCCAACCGTCCGGGGGTCGGGGCCAGCACCAGAGGGCCGCTCGCCAACAACCCGACAGGCCCGGTCGGCTGAGCGGCGTGGCACGGCCGTTGCTGAACGCAGAGGCGTGCACCGTTATGACGATGATCCAGCACCGACTGCGAGGCCGCAATGAGAAGTCGTTCGCGCAGACCGCGCTGCCATCGCCTCGAGCCGGCAAGCGGGCCGGGGCTCACTGCCTCCTGGCTGAGCAGCGACCAAGCCGTTCTCGACCCGCGCCGAGGTGATAGTGGCAAGAGGCTGTCAGCAAGGGCGAGCCTGCTCCTTCGCCTCACCGCGATCCTCGTGCCCTATCTAAAATTCGCTGCGACAGCCCAGGCCTGGCTCCGCACATCGCCCAGCACGCACCCCGGTGCGAGTCCGGAGCTGCGGATCCAATGCGCGCCCTAAGTCGAGATCGTTCGCATCCCAGACCGGAAGCGTAGGTTCGTCGCCAGGCCCCACGGCTATGGTGAAAGAAGGAAGGTGAGACATGAGCGGAAAAATCCCCGGAGGGTTCGCCGGCGGGCGCATTCAATCCTGGCAACCAACGATTGGGACGAGCGGGGGACCAGGGGTCGTCCCTCAAGGTACCAGCTCTGGGCTCCAATACTCAGTGCTGCCTCGCGAGCGGCTGGAGGCGCTGGCCGCCGCCGGTCCGATGCGTCCCGACTTGGCTGCTCAGCTCGACGCCCGCCGCCAAGGACTCCCGGACCGCGCGGTGGCGCTCGCGGGATTGGCAGCGATCAGCCCACTCCCCGCGCACGAAAGGCGCGAACTCAAGGCGCTTCAGGAGGGGCGCGGGGAACGCGAGGCGCATCTCCTGGGACAGAAGGAGATTCGCACACTCAGCCAAGCCGAGCGCTCTGAGCTCTCCGGACTCCGCCACGCGGGTCACAGAGGATAGTTGGCGCGGCGTTGGCGCCACCAGCGGCATACGCCCTGCGCACGACCGGCGTCACGTTGGGGGTCGGCCTGCTCTCCATGGGCGCGCTGCTGATCCTCGTCCTCTTCATTCTTGGCCAGGGTCTCGGCGGTGTGGTGGGCGCAATCGCGGGGCACGTCCCCGCCGCGCCCATGTCCGGCGGAGCGGCCACGACCGTCGTTCTCCTGGTGTTCGGTGGTCAATTTGGCCTCTCCAGGTTTGTTTCACGCCTGGTGGCTCCGCCAGCACGAAGGAGGGAGGCAGGGCGGCTGGCCATCGCGCTTTCTGCGTTGCTCTGCCTCATACCCGTGGTCGGTTTCGTGATCGTTGCGCGCAGGGCCGCCTCGGACAGCGCCCAGGCGCAGGGTCGCTATCAGCAAGCGCTGCAGCAGCAGGAAGCGGAGGAGAGGCGGAGAGCAGCTGCCCTGAGCGACGAGATGCAGAAGAGAAAGAAGATAGAAGTCCTCGAGCGAGCGAAGGAAGAGACGCGCATGCCGGAGCTCAAGGACAAGCTCAAGCCGCGATAGATAGGTCTGTGCGGGCGAACCGCAATTTCGCCGCTACATTTCGGGTGGAGACCGAGAGGAGACGCGGCTCCGCGCGAGACTCAACCTCGGGCGGAGATCACCGCTGGACTGGCTGGGTCAGAGCCCCCAGACGAGCTGCTCGGCGGTGGCAAGACCTTTGAACCACGCGCCGAGCGGACCGGTGTATCGCTGCGCGAACTGCCCGAGATCATCCTGGTGCTCTGCGTCGACCGTCTTGAGCGCCGGGTCGCGGCGATCTGCGACCGCGCGGAGACGCGCGATCACGTCCTGTCGCTCGGCGGCACTCAGCGGCTGAGCATAGGGCGTCGGCGAGACGTCCGAGCGCGTCCAACGCAGACGCTGCACCAAGTCGGGCGCATCACGCTGGCTGATGAGGTCGGCCAGACCTCGCAGATACGCGCTGAATGTGCCCGCGCCGATCGGCGGTAGACCGGGCGGCTGGGCGACACCGGTTCGCAGCTCCCAGCCGCCCCACATCGACCCTTGAAACGACTCCGCGTGCGCCTTGAGCGGGAGGCGGTGCGGCTCGCTGAGCTCGTCGATCGCCTGCCGAAGCTGAGGCGTGAGGACGTGGTCGGGCAGTCGGCTGGCGCGGTCCGCGGCGGACATGACCCACATGCCTCGGTTGAGCTCCGGGGAAAAGACACCAAACTCCGGGGGCACGGTAAGCAGGTCTTGGAGCGCCCCTTGGGCGTGGGTCATCCCGTCCAGCGCCGGGCCCGCAGCGCGCCGATTCCCCGCGACGAACGCCGTCCGGGCGCTCGCCCAGCTTTCGCGAAGCGCCTCCGCGACGTCCGTCCAATGCGCGGTGATCGGATCAGCCCCTCCGGTCGACGCGAGGCCGCTGGGGACTTCCAGATCTAGCTCATCCACCCGCTTGGAAAGCGCGCGTTTCGCTTCCCCCAAGTTATCAATGGAGGACTGAACAACCAAACGCGCCGGGTCACCGCCGACCACTCTTCCGATACTCATTGATTCACCCTTCTTCCCGAGCGCGGCAGCCACCTCTCGGCGTCCGCCTTGAACTCATCTCTCCGCCGCTTGGCCAGACCGCCACCTGGAAGAAACCGCTCTGCGCGCCGGCGTAGCGCGACGGCGGTTGGACCACCCGCGGCGGTCAACTCCCGCGCGATAGATTCCGCGCGCTCTGTCTCTCCGAGCTCGGCCAGGCACACTGCGTAGGCGGTTGCCAGCACGGGGGGTGGACCCTCCCAGGCGAGGACGCACTCAAGGAGAGCTCGCGCGCCTTGAAAGTCCCGCCGCGACAGAAGCTCGAGGGCGGCGTCCGCCAGGGCCGCGATGTGCTCTCGATGATCGCCGGGAAGCCGCGCGACCTCGCTCCGACCGGGAGAGGTGGTGCGCGTCATGGAGCGCCCCGCTCGAGTCTGAGATCTCGGCCGGCCAGGAGCTCATCGCCGCTGTAGTCGCGAACGGCACGAAAGACCTCGATGCCGCCGGTCACTCCGCTTTGCCGCGACGGGCCTCGCGGGGCACGGGCCACGAGCTCGACGGTGAGCAGACCCGAGTCTGCGTGGCGAACTGCGAATAGCTCCGCCGACCGGACTCTTGTGCCGTTGACAATCCGCGCAGGGAACGCGGCCACCGGTCCAAGCGACACCCTAGCGACTGGTGCCCCGTCGAAACGGCGCAGCTCCTGACGAAGGCTGGGGTCGCCCGCGGGAATCCTCACGGCAGCGCTGGCCACGCCGCCCCGCTCTTCGACGCCACCAAGGACCGCTGAGCCGACCCAGGGCTGGGGCGCAACCGCCGTCGACCGGCAGGACAGACGTCGCTGGAGGATCTCTTTGGCATCACTGTCGATGCGATCCTCATATAGGAGGAGCAGCGCTCCAAGATCCCGGCGCGCCGTGTCGGTGATCCCATTTCGGTGTCTCGCCATCTGGCTGAGCAGCTCCGCGCCTTGGGAGTTGATGCGATTTCCGGCGACGACCGAGGGAAGCACTGTCGCCAGCAGACTGTCGAAGCACGAATAGCTGATACTATCGGAAGTAACCCCCAGAGCCGCCTTGATCGCCGCGGCGGCGCCGGCCTCAAAGATGCGGTTCGACTTGAGGTAGAAGTCGAGCAGAAACTCTCGGGACGCGGCGCCGAGGCCCGGACCGTCGGGTACGCGCAAGAGGTCCTGGACGTCCGCCTCGGTCACGACACCACTCCCAACGCTCTCTTGGCGCATCTGATCGACGGTCTTGCCGAGCGGCAAACCCAGGGCCACGCGGATCCGCCCCAGGCCTTCCGGCGAGAAGCTCTCGGGCTGCGCCTGGATCAAGGTGCGGAGATAGTCTCGTGCTGCACTTCTGACGAGGGGTTCGCGAGACCGCGAGTTCCGCTGGATGGACACCACGTCCTCAAGGAGCTTGCCCGCGCCCAGGACGCCGATCTGTCCTCCGGGATCCCGCGGCGCCTGGTCAAAGGCCGAGAGGACGGCGGCGGCGGCATACCGGCCGAGGGGCTCACCGGCATAGGAGAGCGCCGCTCGCCGGGCCTCTTGGTCAAACGCGGCGGAGTCCCTGCTGAGCCAGGCGCTCAGCTGGATCTTCGCTCGGGCGACGGCGTTCGGATCCAAGCTGGGCTGGTGGCTGGCTTGCGTGTTGATGCGGTCGACGACCTCCTGCACGACCTGAGCGTTGACATCGCCCCCAGCTCGCGCCCGAGCGATCAGCCTCTGCACGTCGAGGTTTAGGTTCTGCGTACTCGCCGACGAAGTTGGAGGGAGCATGAAGCTGCGCAGTGCGACGTTCGTGCCGAAGTGGTCGGCGCGCTCTTTCTGTTTCGGTGTTGGCCGCGGCCCCGCGGGCGTCGGGTGCGGCCCACGACGGTGCAGATAGCCGCGCGATCCGGAGTCGTGGGGCAGAGCCCGACAAGCGACCGCTCGAACATACGCGATCTGGAGCCTCAGGAGCCGAACTGGGCGGCGGGAGCGGCCTTTGGCGCCTGGCACGCCGTGTGCGATTGGGTCGCGGCGCCTCCGGAGCGGGGGCAGGAGGACCAATGTCGCTGATCGATCTCGCAACCCAACGTCAACTTCAGCTCTACCAGAGCGGGCAGCAGGTGGAATATGTCCGACGCGGCTCGAGCGATGAGGCAGCCCTGAGGGCCCTCCTTGGAGCGGCAGGCTATCCGGTCACCGACGGGGCTGGTGATCTTGAGAAGCAAGTCCGCGCCTATCAACGCGCCCAAGGTCTGCAAGTCGATGGGAAGGCTGGCCCGCAGACGCTTGGCTCCCTGCGCACCTTCGTAAACGAGCGCCTGTCGGCCTCCGAAACGCCGACGAGCCTCTCAGACGCGCAGGCGAACACGTTCCTTAGCCGCGACAGCATCACCCGGGCGCCAACCGCCGGACAACTCGCGGCCCCGCCACCGGCAGGGCAGACCCGCGTCGGCGGCGCTGATGATGAGGCCACCCGCAGGCGACTGGAGGAGGCGCTGAGGCGCAACCAGGAGACCAGGCCGGCAGATCAACCCTCGATTGAGCTCACGGCAGACAACAAGCTCGTCGTGCGGGGCTCCAGCGCGAACGAGGATATCCGCGTCGAGCGACGAGGAGACCAGATTCATGCCAGCATCCGCGACATCCGCGACCCTTCGCGGGTGCTGGAGCGGAGCTTCGCCGCGAAGGACGTCAAGTCCGCCGACATCGACGGCGGCGATGGCAACGACCTCATCCACAACGGTACGCGACAAACTCGGGGCGTCGACAACGCCACCATCCGCCTCAGCGGGTCCGCCGGCAACGACGTCAACGCCGTCTTCTCCAACGGCAACAACGTGACCGTTGAGGGCGGGAACTCGAGCTCGACCAACGTCGTGATGTATGGAGACGAGAGCAAGGTCGTATCTAGCCGAGGCCGCGACGCTATCGCAGTGGTGGGGAACGACGCCCAAATCAGAGGTGATCGGGACGACGTCGTCGTCATGACAGGCCGCAACAACCAGGCGGGCACGGACTCCGGCGAGGGCTTCCGCGGGCACGTCGCCAGCAGCCCGATGGGCTACATCCTCCAACACGAAGGGGCCAATCTGATCGGCCTCGACGAAGACGGGAAGGCGAAGACTTCCGACGAGGTTGTCCGGCGCGCGGAGTTGCACGCCACCGAGATGGAGAAGCGCTCGGCGGAGATCCGGGGCACCGGCGGCCGCCGCGGCTGAGCACCGACCTCGAAACAAAGCGCTGCGATCACGGAAGGTCGTTCGCGCGGGGATGCCCCGGGATCGGGTCCTTCCTTGGGTGCTGGCGAAGTCCGGTCAGCTGCGCTAGTTCTGACCCGTGCAACTCAAAGCCTCCGACGCCGTCGGGCACCTCTACCAGTTTCACACGAGCCCGGGGCTCATGCAGGCCGAGCTCGATCGCTTGGTGACCTCCGGCGAGCTGACCATCGCCAAGCCCGAGCTCGAGCAGATCTGCGCGCTGTTCAAGCTAGAGATGCCGGCCAAGCTGGCCGCGAAGGCCGGGGCGAACAGCTACGGCACCGCCGGCACCTTCTCCGCCGGCGAGTCCAAGGGCGCCTCCGGGGCTGCCGGCGCCCAGCTCAAGGTCGCCGAGCTGGCGCGGGGAGAGACCGTCGCGCTGGGTGACTTCGCGGCCGAGCGCAACCGACCAGGCACCGGATATTCATACTATTCCGGTACCACCGACCAACTCATCGACCTCATCAAGGCCAACTGGGCGACGCGCGTGCCCGGCGCCGGCCGCGAGCCCAAGACGGAGGAGGAGAAGAAGAATCCCAACCTCAAGGAGGTCGTCATCGTAAAGGTCCCGGCGGCGGGCTTCATGACCACCACCGTAATGGCCGACGAGAAGATGCCCTTCACTGCGGCCTTCGTGCGCCGCCGAGCCCACGAGGAGCCCTTCGTCCGCGTCACCTCCACGCGTGATCCCGAGCCGGCGGAGTTCGCCAGCGTCGTGCTCTACCACAAGGACACGCTGGGCAAGAACGGCGAGCGCTCCACCAAGGCCGACTGGGAGATCGTCACGATCATCGCTAGCCCGGTAGAGAACGAGCCGATGGACCCGGTGACGATGATGCGAAACATGCGGGGAAAGTCGGGCGGAACGCTGGTCACCTACACCGCTGAGCAGCTCCTCGAGGCGATCGAGTTTTGGTCGAATCACGTCCGGGTGCTGCCGAAGTGACGGTCTACGCCGGACTGCTCCGGGCCATCAACGTCGGCGGCACCGGCAAGCTCGCGATGACCGAGCTGACGGCGCTGTGCACCGGCGCTGGCTTCAAGGACGTCAAGACGTACATCCAAAGCGGTAACGTAGTCTTTCGAAGCCCGCTCGACGAGGCCAAGGCCAGCGCCAAGCTCGCCAAGGCGCTCGAGGCGAAGATGGGCAAGCCGTTCGGTCTCACCCTGCGCACCGCGGCAGAGCTCGAGCAGACGCTGAAGAAGAACCCCTTCCCGAAGGCCGAGCCCAAGCGGGTGATCGTCCTCTTCTTGAACGAGGCACCGCCCAAGAAGTCCCTCGATGGGCTGGTGACGCCCGGCGGCGAAGAGGTCGCGCTGGGCGCCCGCGAGGTCTACATCAACTACCCCGAGGGCCTGGGTGTCTCGAAGCTGAAGCTCCCCTTCTTCAAAGAGGGCACCGGCCGAAATCTCAACACGGTGGCCAAGCTGCTCGAGATGGCCCGCGCGATCGAGTAGGGGGCCCCCCGCTCACAGTTGCCGAGCGAGCCCGCATCGCCTATCTAGCCCGCATGAAGCTGGCATCCGCGCTGCTCACCTCCTTGACGCTCCTCGGGGCGTCCGCTGCCCTGGCCGACGACGCCAAGACCAAGGTGAAGGTCGGCAAAGGCGGCGTCTCGGTCGAGACCGGCGGGACCAAGGTGAAGGTCGAGGACCCCGACGACAACGACAGCGACGAGGTGGAGGAGGCCACCGAGGCCGCGGCCGCCAAGCCCGGCGTCTTCGCGGTGACCGGCAACAACCAAAAGCTCAGCCACGCCTGCGGCGGCGCGGAGAAGGGCGCGACGGTCATCGAGATCACCGGCAACAACCACTCGATCACGCTGACCGGGCCCTGCACCAAGCTCACCGTCGTAGGAAACGGTCACACCGTGACCACCGAGGAGATCGGGAGCATCCAGGCCACGGGCAACAACCTCAGCGTGGGCTGGAAGAAGGCGACCGCCGGCGCGCACCCGCAGATCAAGAAGACAGGCAACGGGATCAAGATCAGCAAGATCGAGAAGTAGGTCAAAGCCCCGCGAAGATCCGCGGCAGCACCTCCCCCTCCGTCACGATCCCCATATGGCTGGTGTGCGCCCGCTCGTGCGTCACCCGCAGCTCCCGCGCCGAGCGCGACAAGGTCAAGAGGAAGCTCAGCGCCGCCACCTCGGTCGCCCGGCTCACGATCGTCAGGCGACGGGTCGCGCTGCCCTCGACCCACAAGCGAAAGGCCCGCGGGTCGCCATACATCGCGTCGAGCAGCACGATCTTCCGGACCCCCGGCTCCTCGGTCCACTCCCGCAGCGTGCGCACCGCGCCGCTGTGCCCGACCAGCGCGATGTCCTCGCGATCGAGCGGGCGACCGATCACCTTCTCGGCGGTGGCGATGAGCGCGGAGAGCGAGGGCCAAAACACCGACTCCCGCGCCGAGATCGGGGCCTCGGGGATGATCACCGTCGCGTCGATCCCCGAGGCCACCAGCTGCTCGGCCAGGTGATGCTCAGACCAGACCTCATCGACGCGATCATAGTAGCCATGCACGTAGACCACGACCCGCCGCGGCAACGAGGCCGGCTCCCACACGTACAGCGGCCCATTCTCGGTGCGGGCGCGAACGAGCCGCGCCTCTCCGGGCGGGCTGAGGTCGACGGGGGCGGTGAGGAGGAGCGCGAAGAGGGAGGCGGCCAGCATGCCTCCCGCGGTTGCAGCCGCCAGGCGCAGGGCCCGGCCCCCGAAAGGCCTCGGCTTCCCGCATTCCCCAAAAACACAGCTGCAAAGGGCCTTTACGTCTCGTCAAAGACCTTTACGTACGGTGCGCGGGCCTGATCGCGATGCTACGATGCCCCGATGCCGACGCTCCTGGCGTTGTTCGGTCCGCGGCGCGGGGTCAGCCGAGAGTTCACGGGCCGGCTGGTCCTCGGGCGCGGCAAGAGCGCCGATATTCAGCTCATCGATGATCGCGTCTCCCGCGAGCACTGCGCGATCGAGCCCGAGGGCGACCGCTACCGCCTCCTCGATCTCGGCTCGCGCAACGGTACCTGGCTCAACGGGGAGAAGATCGAGTCGGCGCCGCTCAAGGCCGGCGACCGCCTGATCGTCGGCGAGAGCGTCTTCAGCTTCGAACCCACCGCGAAGGCCCTGCGGGCCAAGGACGGCTCCACCACCTTGGTCATCACCACCGAGGAGCCGCGCCTGACCGAGCTCGAGGACCAGGGGGCCGCCGCCGATCCGGCCTGGCTGTGGGCCCTGGCGCGACGCTGTCAGCGCGCCGAGAGTCCGGCTCAAGCCCGCTCCATGCTCCTCAGCGAGGCGCAGGCGCGCTGCGAAGCGAAGGCCCTGGCCCTGCTCCGGCCGATCAACGACGGCGGCGTGCGGCTCGTCGGTGGTCACCCCGCGGGCAGCAGCGTGTCGATGCCGGAGGCCTTGCTGCGCCGCTTGCCCACCGCGCGTAAGGTCTTGGTCGGCACCGCCGAGCAGGTGGAGGCCGTCACCAGCAACGAGACCACGATCGTACAGCCCCGGCCGGGGACGATCGCCATCGCGCCGGCTAGCTGGTGCCAAGAGAGCCGCGGATGGCTCGCCGCCAGCTTCACGCTCAAGCCCTCGGCCTCGACTACCGCGCTCCTGGCCGCCGTCGCCGAGATAGTCGCGCCCTACCTGGGCCCCGACTCCGAGCAGCTCCCCTCGCATCGCCCAAAGGAGCACCTGATCGCCGAGAGCCCCGCGATGAAGGCCTTGGTCCGAGCGGCCACCCAGGTCGCCCCCACCGACGCGACCGTGCTCCTCAGCGGCCCGAGCGGCAGCGGCAAAGAGCGCATCGCGGCCCTCATCCACCAGTCGAGCCGGCGGCCGGGCGGGCCCTTCGTCGCGGTGAACTGCGGCGCGATTCCGGCTGAGCTGGCCGAGTCGGTGCTCTTCGGCCACGAGAAGGGGGCCTTCACCGGCGCGGTCGCCGAGCGGCGCGGGCTCTTCGAACGCGCCGACGGGGGCACGCTCTTCCTCGATGAGGTGGGTGAGCTCTCGCCCGCGCTGCAGGTGAAGCTCCTGCGGGTGCTGGAGGAGAAGGTCGTGGAGCGGCTGGGCTCCGAGGAGCTCCGCGCGGTGGACGCCCGGGTGATCGCCGCGACCCACCAGGCCCTGGATAAGTTGGTCGCGGCAGGTAAGTTCCGCGAAGACTTATACTATCGACTCAAGGTCATCGAGCTCAAACTATCTCCCCTCTCCGAGCGCAAGGAGGACATCGCGCCTCTGGCCCAGCACCTTCTGGAGCGCTCGGCCGAGAAGCTCGGAGTGCGGCCGCGGCTCCTCTCGGTGGGCGCGCTGAACGCGCTGCTCCAGCACCCGTGGCCGGGGAACGTACGGGAGCTGAAGAACGCGCTCGAGCGGGCCTTGGTGCTCGGACGCGACGGCGAGCGCGTGGAGGCCGCCGACCTCCCGGCCGAGATCTTGGTCTCCCCACCGATCGCGATCCCGGTCGGCGGCACCCTGGAGGCCCAGGTCGGAGCGGTCGAGCGGAAGGCCATCCACGAGGCGATGAAGAGCGCCCGCGGGAAGAAGGCGCGGGCCGCCGAGATCCTCGGGATTTCTAGGCCCACCTTGGACAAGAAGCTGTCCGAGCACGGCATCGACGTCTTCGCCGAGGAGCCGAAGTCATGAGCTTCCTCTGCCCCTCCTGCCACGCCGGGCTCCCCGATTCGCGGGAGCGCGCGGTGCTGCCATGTCCGAGCTGCGGCGTGGCGATCGATCTGCGCGACGTGGCGACCGCGCCCGGGGCGCCCGGCCTCAGCCCCGAGCACGATCTCAGCGGTAAGAGGCTCGGTGACTATCAACTCAGCTCCAAGCTCGGCAGCGGCGGCATGGGGATCGTCTATGCCGCCACCGGACCGGCCGGGGAGGTCGCGATCAAGGTCTTGGCCCGCGCCCCCGCCAGCGATCCGGGGCTGAGGGCGCGGTTTCGGCGAGAGGCCGAGGCGCTGCTCGGCATCGAGCACCCGGCGATCGTCCGCGTCTACGCCCAGGGCGAAGAGGACGGCGTGGCCTGGTACGCGATGGAGCGGCTCAGCGGGGAAGATCTGGCCCACCGGCTCAAGCGTGGCCCGCTCGCGCCCGCGGAGGCCCTGAGTCTGGCTCGGCAGCTCCTATCCGCGCTGGGCTTCATCCACAAACAAGGCCTGATCCACCGGGACATCAAGCCCTCCAACGTCCTCCTCTTCCCGAGCGGGGCGAAGCTCTGTGACTTCGGCGTCGCGCGTCTGGATGGGTCGAACACCCTGACCGAGTCCATGGCCATCGTGGGCTCGCTTCGCTACATGGCGCCCGAGCAGCGGAGCGGCAAGACCACGCCGGCCTCCGATCTGTACTCCCTCGGCGTGCTGCTCTTTGAGGCCTGCACCGGGATCCTCCCCGAGGAAGCGCCGTTGACGATGATCCAGCCGCGGCGCCTGCGCGGGCTGATCGGAAGGCTCCTGGCGCAAAAGCCCGTCGAGCGCCCCGCCAGTGCCGCGGTGGCCCTGGAGCTCCTCGGCCCCGCAGAGCCGCCCTCACGCCGGGGGGCCGTGGCCGCGGCGGCAGCGCTGCTCCTGACCACCGGCGCCGGTTTGGCGGTCGCGCTGCGGCCGGATCCACCGAAGCCAAAGCCGCCCGCGGTCGTGGTCGCCGCTGATGCGCCGGTGCTCGGCCCGATGAAGCCGGAGATCGTGGTGCCCTTGCCCGAGGAGCTGGCCACGACCAGCACGCCGGCGATCGACGCCGCGATCGACGCCCAGCCGCCCGAACCTCGGCTCCAAAACCCCGGGCCCAAACCGCAGCGCGTGCCGACCAAAGGCCTAGGGAAGAGCGGTGGAAAGCCAAAGGCGGTCGCGCTCGAGGACGTCCCAGGGGATGCGCCCCCCCAAGCCGCCGTCGCCCTGCCGCCGACCAAGGGTCCAGCGATCAAGAAGAAGCCGGTCGGGAAGCCTCGGCCCAGAGAGTAGCGCTCCTCATAAGCACTGAAACCCCGTCAAGCTCAGCTGGGGGCCCCGGCCCTGCGTAAGGACGCCGAGCCCAAAGGTCGAGGTCATCCCGCACTCGCCGACGAGGGTCAGCGACACGGGCCCGAACGTCACCACGTCCGGAGTCAGCCAGGGGCTGAGGTCGATCCTCAGGCGGCGAGAGCTCACCGAGAGCACGGCCGACTTGGAGGTCGTGCTGGGCGCTCCGCCGAGCGGGAAGAGCCCCAGCATCGCGGTGATCGAGCCGGAGGTCGCGGCGGGCGCGGAGTCCTTGATCACCAGCTCGAGCACGCGCGTCGCGGGGTCGAAGTGGGTCATCGCCAGATCGAGCGACGCGCAACCGATGGGACAGCTCGGTCTGCCCGAATCGGCCACGACGGCGGCGTCAGCGGTGGGTGTTGATCCCGCGTCGGGCTGGGCGCTCTCGCCGCCACAGCACAGGAGGATCGGGGCGCCCAGGAAACACAGCAGAGCTCGGCTCATCAGGGGCCGGACGGTAGCAGAGGTAGAGCTCATCTCAAAAATACCCTCGGTTACAAACGTGGATCCTCTGGCTGCGCCGGGCAGCCTCCTCTGTCCGCTCCTCGACGCAGAACAACTGCGCCTCCGGTGCCCGGCTCGCTTCGCGTCGAAGGCACAACTGACCGCATTTTCGGGAGTCCGCGGACTCGGATTTGCACCGGAGCTGGCGCGCCACTCGACCCGATGCTACCCCTGTTTCGTGGCCTTTCTCCGCCTGATCCCGCTCATCTGCTTGCTCCTCGGCCTCCTCGGCTCGGCCTGCGGCAAAGGCGCTGACGCCAAATGCGACGCGGTGCTCTGCGGCCAGCACGGCAGCTGCGTCAACGACAAGTGCCAATGCGCGCCCGGCTTCTCCGGCACCACCTGCGCGGTCTGCGCCCCGCAGTGCACCGGCAAACAGTGCGGCGACAACGGCTGCGGCGGCACCTGCGGCACCTGCCCGGGCGGCGCGGCCTGCAGCGCAAACGGCCAGTGCGCCTGCACCCCGCGCTGCAGCGGTAAGGTCTGCGGCGACGATAGCTGCGGCGGCACCTGCGGGATGTGCCCGGGCACCCAGGCCTGTACGCCGGGCGGGCAGTGCTGCACCCCGAACTGCACGGGCAAGGCCTGCGGGGTCGATGGTTGCGGCGGCCTGTGCGGACGCTGCACCAACGCCCAGGCCTGCATCATGGGCGCTTGCGGTACGGACAACGGCCTGGCCTGCGTGCAGCGCCCCGATACCTGCGACACCGACGGCGACTGCGGCGGCGCCCCCAATCGCTGCGTGCAGGCGCCGGTGATGAAGTGCGGCAACCCCCCGGCCGACTGCGGGACCCCCGACACCATCTGCCGCAGCGTGCTCCAGTGCTGGCGGAGCTGCGCGACCGACGGTGACTGCTTGGCCACGACCGGCAAGACCCACTGCCTCGATGGCTTCTGCCAAGCCTGCACCGAGGACAGCCAGTGCACCGGCGGCCTCCACTGCGTGAACAACAACGCCCGCGATCGATGCGCGGGTGCCGGAGACTGCACCGGCGTCGCGCTGAACCTCTGTCGCTGAACGTGCGCTGCGGACTCGAGTCCGCGATGAAGCCTCGCTGCAACCTCCAGTCCGCACTCAGCTTTTTCCGTCACAAGCGAGCGCCCTGAGCCCACCGAGAGGCAGGAGCGACGACGGTCCCTGAGCGGACGAATCGCGCTCGGAAGGAAACACAACATGCGAGCAATTTTGGCGAGCGCCTCGGCGCTCCGGGTGTCCCTCTGTGCCCTCTTCCTGGTCCAGGCCGGCTGCGGCGGCGACGGCTCCCTCTCGGAGTCCTCGGCGGCGACGACGGCCCCTTACAACGGCGGCAACCCCGCGGAGCTAGACAGCTCGGCCTATGACGTCTTCGACGCCGATCCCAAGGTCGAGGTCCGCCTCAACCACAACGGCGCGGCGATCACCGACGAGGTCCTCCCGACCTTGGCCGCGGCCTATGGCCTCAGCTACC